>RCNI01000505.1_pt1 | contig 23754 bp, 23 predicted proteins | sample 2041151 | NCBI WGS metagenome assembly RCNI01 (sample SAMN09708214, study PRJNA481090) | feces metagenome | isolation source: feces | place: Antarctica: Albino Rookery | reverse complement strand
TTTTTAGCATACATTAATTATACCAAAAAATCGCTGATGTCATAAGACTTCAGCGGTTTTTTTATGGGGAGTTTTTTTACAGCCCCTTTGTATTTTTAAATTAATAGGATATAATTTCGTATCCGTCTTCTGTAACAAGAACCTGAATTTCCCACTGTGCAGAGGGTTTACCGTCTGCGGTGTAAACTGTCCAGCCGTCTTCGGCATCTGTGATTACTTCATCTGTTCCCATGTTAACCATAGGTTCAATAGTAAAAATCATACCGGGAACCATAAGCATTTCCGTTCCTTTTTCTGAAACGTAACTTACCCATGGATCTTCATGGAACTCAAGACCGATACCATGACCTCCGATTTCAGGTACAACGGTATATCCGTAGCTTGTAACATAATCGTGTACAGCCTGCCCCATATCGCCAAGGAAACCCCATGGTTTTACCTGCTTGAGACCTTCCATAATACTCTGCTTTGTTACCTCTACCAGCTTTTTCTTTTCGGGATCAACATTTCCGATGCAGTACATTCTGGAAGAATCGGAAAAATAGTCATTATATATTGTCGATACGTCTACATTTACAATATCGCCGTCTTGGAGTACCGTGTCAGATGACGGAATACCGTGGCAAACTACATTATTGATTGAAACGCATACACTCTTAGGAAAACCTTCGTAGTTAAGAGGAGCAGGAATACCGCCACGTTTTACCGTTTCGTTATAAACCCATTGGTCAATTTCTTCTGTAGTTATCCCCGGTCCAATGTGTTCGCCCACATAATCGAGTACAGCAATATTAATTTGTGCACTTTCTTTGATTGCTGCTATTTCATATTCGTTCTTTATTAAGTCTCTTGAAGGAACTTCTGCTCCCTGTTCAATGTATACCTGAAGTTTTTTATCGAAGTCGCAATGACAATGTTTGTACTTTTTTCCGCTTCCGCACCAGCATAACTCATTGCGGCCTATTTTTTCTTCGTACAAAAAATCACATCCTTTCTGTATAGAATCATTGTAACACAAAATGCAGAGAAGGTGAGTTTTAATTTTGAGAATACCTGCGTTTATGCTATAATTAATAAGAATTTAACGATGAAGGAGAACAACATGAGATTATTAATTGCTTCAGATATTCACGGCTCTGCATACTACTGCAGAAAGTTAATTGATGCATATAAAAGGGAAAAGGCGGACAGAATGCTGATTCTGGGAGACATTTTGTACCATGGCCCAAGAAATGATTTGCCAAAGGATTATGCACCTAAGGAAGTTATAGCTATGCTTAATCCTCTGAAGAATGAATTTTTATGTGTAAGGGGAAATTGTGATACGGAAGTTGATCAGATGGTACTTGATTTTCCGATTATGGCAGAGTACTCAATGCTTAACTTTGACGGAATTACGATACTTGCAACTCATGGACATATCTGGAACAGAGAAAAACATCCTATGCTGAAGAAAGGGGATATTCTCCTGACAGGACATACGCATATTCCTGCATGTGAAGAAAAGGAAGAAGGATACATCTATATGAATCCGGGTTCTGTTTCGATACCTAAAGAAGAATCGCCTAACAGCTATATGATTTACGAAGACGGAAATTTCTTATGGAAGAACCTGGAGGGCGAAGTCTACAGGGAATATAAAGCATTATGACTATAGAAGAAGTTAGAATGCGTTGTAATTTTCTTGCAGCTGAATACGGATATGTACTTGATGTCCCTGTAGAAGAAAACCACAATTTAAAATCAACATTGGGAAGAGTTCAATTCAAAATAAAAGGGAAATTATGCATACCTGTAAAAATTGAATTCTCTTCCGCATTGCTAAAAGAAAAAGACGCACAGGTAGAGGAAACCATCAGGCATGAGATGGCTCATTTTTTTGTACTTAAAGACACAGGTGCAAATCATAATCATGATAATGTCTGGAAAATCTGGGCTATACGACTTGGTGCAACACCCAGAGCTACCGTAAAACGAAAAGCACCTTATGCTGCTAAAGAGCAGTACAGATATGTTATAGAATGCAGTAGATGTGGAAAAACAATAGGCAACTATAAAAGAGCTTCCAAGGCTGTACAGCATCCTGAAAGTTACAGGTCCCGTTGCTGCAATGTAAAAATAAAGGTAAAAGAAATTTAACATTATAACTTGACAGCGAACAACCGTAGTGATATGATAACGGTGTTAGCTAACAGTGTTATCGAGGTGAGCAGATGAATAAAGATAACTGGACTCATAAAAAAATTGTAGATGCTGCAGTACAGGAATTTCTGGAAAAAGGATTTTCAGAGGCTTCTTTGAGAAATATTGCCAAGAAGGCAGGGGTTACTACAGGAGCATTTTATCGATATTACGAAAGTAAGGAAGAACTGTTTGATTTTCTGGTCAATGAATATGCATCCCGGATTTTAACGTTGTACAGTAGTGCTATAGATGAATTTGAAAAATTATCTACATTGCAACAAACTGAAAATATGGCAGATTATTCTCAAAGTGTGACAGATGAACTAATAGATTACATTTATGAACATTTTGACAATATCAAACTTTTAATCTGCTCTTCACAGGGGACAAAATATGATGATTTTATACATCATTTAGTCGCTATTGAAGAAAAGGCAACCTTCAGGTATATTGAAGAAATGAATAAATGTGGAATCAATATTCCTGAAATAGATCGTAAGCTTGTTCATATGATAAGCAGTGGCTTATTTGACGGGATATTTGAAGTCGTCAGACATGATATGAGCAAAGAAGAAGCAAAGAAATTCATAAGACAGATATTCTCCTTTTATACAGGAGGCTGGTCTACGATTATGAATATTGATTTTATGAATAAGAAAAAATAGGGAAACGAAAGTTTCTCCATTTTTTAGAAATTGAGTTAGCTAAGACTAACTTTAAGAAGGGGGATTTTATGAACAAGAATGAAACACTTCGTGTACTGAAAGAATTTGCCGGCGAAAAGAAAAAACTGTATATAGTTAGTATTTTTCTTGCTGTTTTGGGAGTTATATGCGGGATAGTTCCATATCTGGTTTTGGGAAATATTATTCAGAATATCATGATGGGTAACAAGAATTTTTCTGTTTATGCAGGGAGCTTAATTCTGATTAGTCTGTTTTGGATAGCAAAGGAACTCTTTCATTCTTTCTCAACGACATATTCGCATATTGCGACTTTTAATGTTTTAGGCAATATGAGAAAGGCAACATTAGATAAATTATCTAAAGTACCTTTAGGTTATGTAAAAGATACACAATCAGGAACTTTAAAAAATATAATCGTGGAGAGGATAGACAGTATTGAAACTACTTTGGCACATGTCCTGCCGGAATTTACGAGCAACCTGTTAGCACCGATTATTATGTTTGTTCTTTTACTGACTATTGACTGGAGAATGGCGCTGATTTCTATCATTACTTTACCGGTATCACTATTGTTTTTCTTTGGCATGATGATTGGCTACGAAGAAAAATACCGGAATGTAATAGATAAAACCAAAATTCTGAATGATACAGCTGTGGAATATATTAATGGCATTGAAGTAATTAAAGCTTTTGGCAAAGCAAAAACTTCCTATGAAAAATTTGTAATTGCAGCGAAAGAAGGAGCAGCCTGCTATGTCGACTGGATGAGATCCTCTAATCTGTTTTTTTCAGCGATTATGACGATTGCTCCATGCACATTAATCAGTACTCTGCCTTTAGGTGCATATTTTGTATATAACGGCAGTCTGGATACAGGAGATTTTGTTATGTGTATTATCCTTTCTGTAGGATTAATTGCACCTTTAATTACAGTAATGTCCTACAGTGATGATATGGCAAAAGTTGATACAATTGTAGGAGAAGTTTCCGGAATTTTATCACAGCCGGAATTAATCAGACCGGAGGAAGATAAAAAATCTGTTGAGCACTATTCTATACAGCTGAAGGATGTTCATTTTGCATATCATGAAAAGGAAGTTTTACATGGCATCAATATGAATATTGAAGAGGGAATGGTCAATGCTATTGTTGGTCCAAGCGGAAGCGGTAAAAGCACAATCGCTAAACTAATTGCTTCCTTATGGGATGTAACTTCAGGCAGTATTTGTATCGGCGGTGTAAATATTAAAGACTTATCGCTAGAAAATTATAATCGTATGATTGCCTATGTATCTCAGGATAATTTTCTCTTTGACGAAACAATCAAAGAAAATATACGAATGGGGAATCTGAATGCCGGTGATGAAGATGTATATAATGTAGCGAAAGCCTGCGGATGCTATGATTTTATTCAGGGCCTGGAAAATGGATTTGATACAGTTGTCGGCGGTGCCGGTGGTCATTTGTCAGGGGGAGAAAGACAGAGAATCAGTATAGCAAGAGCTATGCTTAAAGACGCACCTGTTATTATTCTGGATGAAGCCACAGCTTATACAGATCCGGAAAATGAAGCTCTGGTTCAGAGTTCTATTGCCAAATTAGTTCAGGGAAGAACATTAATTGTTATTGCCCATCGTCTTTCAACGATAAAAGACAGTGATAAGATTTTCGTTGTTGATGATGGCAGAATTAAAGCTACAGGAAAACATCAGGAACTTTTGAAAAGCTGTACATTATACAGAGAAATGTGGGAATCTCATATTTCAACAAAAGACATAATCAAAGGGGGTTCTGAAAATGCTTAAGATATTTAAGAAGTTCTTCGAATTCTGCGGGACGGAGAATAAACATAAATTCTATAACTCTATTCTATATGGCGTAATTATGGCATTCTGTGAAGCCTTGAAAATTCCTGCAATCTATCTGGTACTTAATGCGATTATTCATGATAAATTAACTGTTACCGTAATCCTGCAGGGATTTGCCATTATCGTGGCGAGCGTTATTCTTGGAATAATAATCAGATATCGCGCAACGATGCTTCAATGTGAAGGAGGATATGGAACTACAGCGGATAAAAGGATAGAGATAGCTGAGCATCTGAGATATCTGCCAATGGGATATTTTAACCGTAACAGTCTGGGATATATTACTTCTGTAACGACAAATACCATGGAAAACCTTGGAGATGTAGCAACAAGAGTAATTATGCTGACAACGCAGGGTATATTAACTACAATATTAATTGAAGTTATGATTTTAATTTCTGATTATCGGATCGGACTGATTACAGGAGCCGGAATTGTTATATTCTTCTTCATCAATCATTGCATGCAAAAGCGTGCACAACATGTGTCTAAAGCTAAGGTTGTATCAGACAGTAATCTCGTAGAAAAAGTTGTTGAATATATTCAGGGGATTTCCGAGGTTAAAGCATACAATCTGACAGGGGGAACTGCAAAGCGGCTAAATGATGCAATCAATGAGAATACAGCTTGCAACATTGGATGCGAGAAAAAGTTTATTCCATATATGGCAGTACAGAATATTGTCACGAAGTTAACCGGCGTTCTTATGACAACCGCTTCTCTTTTATTCTTCATAAGCAACACAATGGATATGTCCATATGCATTGTTATGATTATATGCTCGTTTATGATTTATTCGAGTTTAGAACAGGCCGGAAGTTATTCTGCACTACTGAGAGTAGTTGATTTAAGTGTTGATAAAGCGCAGGACATTCTGAATCTTGAACCTATGGATATAAGTGGAAAAGAAATCACACCGGAAAATTATAACATTGAAGTATCTGATATTACCTTCTCTTATGATCATAAAAAAATCATTGACAATTTATCTCTGAGTATTCCGGAGAAAACAACGACAGCCATAGTCGGACCAAGCGGAGGAGGAAAAACAACACTCTGCAATCTTATTGCAAGGTTCTGGGATGTTGATAGCGGAAACATTTATTTAGGGGGACATAATGTTAAAGAATACAGTATGGACAGTTTAATGAAAAATTTCAGTTTTGTTTTCCAAAACGTATATTTGTTTCATGATACCATTGCTAATAATATTAAATTCGGACAAACAGATGCAGATGATGACATGGTAATCGAAGCGGCAAAGAAAGCATGCTGTCATGATTTTATAATGGCATTGCCGGACGGTTATCAGACGGTTATTGGTGAAGGGGGCGCATCTCTGTCCGGAGGGGAAAAACAGAGAATCAGTATTGCCAGGGCGATAATGAAAAACGCACCGGTCATTATTCTTGATGAAGCTACTGCAAATGTCGATCCTGAAAATGAAAGAGATTTAGTCAATGCTATTGAAGCATTAACTAAAGAAAAAACGATAATTATGATTGCACATCGACTAAAGACGGTAAGGCATGCAGACCAGATTGTCGTTATAGATAGGGGAAAAATTGTTCAAAAGGGGAACCATGATGAATTAATGGAACAGGAAGGTATTTATAAACGCTTTGTTGATTCACGTGAACTGGCAACAAACTGGAAACTTTAAAAGATAATATGTAATAAGTGAGGGCTGAAAACTGCAATATGCAGAGTTCAGTCCTTTTTGTGTGTAGTGACAATATTTTTAAAATGTATTGTGTTATTTGCAAAAATAGAGTAAAATATACAATATAAAAACTAAAAACAAAATAAATACATTTTAAAACATAAAGAGGAGGAACGAAATGGAGAAGAAGAAAAAAAGCGGAGGCGCGCTGATCGGTGCGGCATTCCTTATGGCAACGTCAGCCATAGGACCTGGATTTTTAACACAGACATCGAAATTTACAAGTGATTATGGAGCAAGCTTTGGATTTGTAATCCTGTTTTCTATCATCCTTGCAGCTATAGCACAGATGAATATCTGGAGAGTGCTTTGCGTAACAGGGCTTCGTGGTCAGGAAGTCGGAAACAAAGTTTTACCGGGACTTGGATATCTGGTATCTTTTATGGTAGTTCTTGGAGGTCTTGTTTTTAATATCGGTAATGTAGGCGGAGGCGCATTGGGGTTTAACACTCTGCTTGGAATTCCAACAAAAGTCGGATATATTCTGGCGGGTGGCATTGCTATTATGGTATTCCTTCTAAAGAATGCAAAGAACGCAATGGATACATTGACGAAAATCTTAGGCGGTCTGATGATTATTGTCATCTTTATCATTATCCTTGTAGTTAAACCGCCGGTTGGCTCTGCTATTGTAAATACTTTTGTCCCTGAAGCGGGATATAAAGCTTTAATTCCTGCAACCATTACACTTCTTGGCGGCACTGTAGGTGGATATATTACGTTTGCAGGAGCACATCGCCTTATTGATGCAGGCATTACAGGAGAAGAAAATCTTAAAGAGATTAATAAGAGTTCTATTATGGGAATCGGAATCGCAACAATTGTGCGTGTATTCCTGTTCCTTGCAATTTTGGGTGTTGTTGTAAAAGGCGTAACTCTTGATGCAGCAAACCCTGCAGCAGATGCTTTCCTTAAAGGTGCAGGAAATATCGGATACAGATTTGCAGGACTTGTACTTCTCTGTGCAGCAGTTACATCGATTATCGGTGCAGCATATACTTCAGTATCATTCTTGAAGACATTCCATCCTGCAATTGAAAAGAATGAAAATAAAGTAATCATAGGATTTATTGCTGTTTCAACACTGGTTATGTTCCTACTGGGAAGCCCTGCAACGCTTCTTGTTGTAGCAGGTGCTTTGAACGGTCTGATTCTTCCTATTTCCCTGGGAATCTGTCTGGTTGCAGCAAGAAAAAAATCCATCGTAGGAGATACCTATAAACACTCTGTATGGTTATGGATTCTTGGTGTTATTGTAGTTATTATTTCTGCATATCTTGGAATTACAACATTCGTATCAAATGTAGGCGTACTATTTGGCTAAAATATAATAAAAAGATAAGCATAAAGGTGTAATTGTAATGATTACACCTTTATGATGATAAGGCGTAATGCCGGAAAGGAGAATAGCTGGTTGAATATGGAAAAGATAAGAATTTTAACAGCAGGAGATTCTTCACTGCTCATTGAATTTGGAAAAGAAATCAGCCCCGAAATAAATAAAAGAATTTCGGCAACTGTCCAGCTTATGAAAGAGCAGCATATAGAAGGCGTTGTAGATATAATCCCTGCATTTGCTTCACTTTTGATTAATTATGATCCGAGAGTTATTGCTTACGATAAGCTGGTAAAGAGAATGAAACATCTATTAAAGATGGATGCAAAAGTGGAAACCGGTAAAAAGAGAATTTTTGAAATTCCTGTATGCTATGGTGGGGAATTTGGTCCTGATCTTAAAAATATTGCGGAACACGCAAATCTTACAGAACAGGAAGTTATTGATATTCACTGTTCAAGAGATTATCTCATTTATATGCTTGGATTTTTACCGGGATTCTGCTATCTTGGTGGTCTTGACGAGCGTATATTCACACCTCGTCTTGTTAATCCCCGGATTAGGATTGAAGCCGGCAGTGTCGGAATCGGAGGCTCCCAGACGGGAATTTATCCGATGGAATCGCCTGGAGGATGGCAGCTTATGGGTAAGACTCCGGTCAGAACATATGATCCGGAAAGAGAAACGCCTATACTTGTGGAGGCAGGTGATTATATCCGGTTTATTCCTATAGATCGAACAGAATATGAAAGAATTAAAGAACTGGTAGATAAAGGTGAATACCAATGTACTGTTCGGGAAGGAGATATATAAGATGGGAATACGCGTATTAAAAGCAGGAATGCTTACAACCGTTCAGGATTTAGGTCGTACAGGCTATCAGAGTCAGGGTTTCAGTGTTGCCGGTGTTATGGATCAGAGGTCTTTTAAAATTGCAAATCTTCTTCTGGATAATCCTGAGAATGAAGCCGTTTTGGAATTTACGCTAATCGGACCTACACTGGAGTTTACTTCAGAAACCATTATCTCGATTACAGGTGGAGATTTTCAGCCGACAATTAATGGTGAACCGGTACCGATGTATACAGCTATTTACGTATCAAAGGGAGATATCCTGAAGTTTGGCAGTGCAAGGACCGGAAGCAGAGGCTACATAGCCTTTTCAAGTTATCTTGATATACCGGTTGTGATGGGAAGTCGCTGTACCAATATGAAAAGCTCGGTTGGCGGTTTTAAAGGAAGAAAGTTAAAAGAAGATGACTGTATTATGTTTCGTGTTAAAAGACGATATCTGCCATTCTTTTTATCAAGAAAACTTCCGGTAGAAAATTTTGATCGTGGAGTTGAAACTATTCGAGTAGTAATGGGACCACAGGATGACGCTTTTTCAAAACAGGGCATAGAAACATTTCTGAATAATGAATATACAGTCACAAGCGATTTTGACCGTATGGGATGTCGTCTGGAAGGACCGTTTATTGCAGCTAAAGATAAATCCGATATAATATCTGACGGAATCGCTCTGGGCTCAATACAGGTACCTGCCCACGGTAAACCGATTATCCTTTTATCTGACCGTCAGACTACCGGTGGATATGCCAAGATTGCAACGGTAGCATCTGTTGACATACCAAAGGTTGTTCAGAGAAAGACAGACCATAAAATAAGGTTTAAGGCAATTACCGTACAGGAGGCCCAGAAGCTATATTTACAAGAAGTGAAAGAACTTGATGATATGAGAAAAATTATTCATCAGCCCTGCAAAGAGGTTCTTGAATGTCGTCTGGTTGCAAAGAGAATAAGAAAACTTTTTTAGATAAATGGTAAACTGAATTCTAAAAGATGGGGAGGAGAAGAAAATGGATTTAGAAAAAATTGAGGGATTAGTAAAAATTATCGACAATTCATCGTTGATGGAATTTACTTACAAAGAAGATAATATCGAAATCAGTATGAGCAAGAAGGACAATCCACCGGTTGTTTCATCCGGGGTAATGTCTGCACCGATGACAGTACCTCAGCCGGTATCTTCACAGAATATTGCAGAAGAACATGAAGTGGAAGACGAACAGCTATTTATAACATCTCCTATAGTAGGAACATTTTATTCAGCACCGGCACCGGATGTACCGACTTTTGTAAAAGTAGGAGATCATGTGAAAAACGGACAGACAGTATGTATACTGGAAGCGATGAAACTGATGAATGAAATACAGAGTGATTTTGATTGTGAAATTGAAGCTGTTCTTGTCAGCAATGAACAGAAAGTTGAATATGGACAGCCGCTATTCAGAATAAAGAAATTATAGGCAGGAGGAGGTAGAACTGTGATAAGTAAAGTATTGATTGCCAATCGTGGTGAAATAGCAGTTCGTATTGCCCGTGCATGCCGGAATATGGGAATCCGCAGCGTTGCTGTATATTCAAAGGAAGATGAAAACAGCCTTCATGTACAGCTTGCAGATCAGAGAATCTGCATTGGAGAGGGTTCTGCAAGAAATAATTATCTCAATATGGATCAGATTATTACAGCAGCAATAAATGTGGGCGCAGATGCAATTCATCCGGGTTTTGGATTTCTTTCCGAGAATAGTGAATTTGTAAGAAAGTGTGAAGAGCATGGAATTACTTTTATCGGTCCTGATGCAGAAGTGATTGACCGTATGGGGAATAAATCGCAGGCAAGAAGAACAATGATGGATGCAGGTGTTCCGGTTGTTCCGGGAACTAAGGAACCTGTTTATGAAGCAGAAGAAGGAAAGCAACTGGCAAAAGAAATAGGCTATCCTGTTATGATCAAAGCCTCATCAGGCGGCGGCGGTAAAGGTATGCGTGTTGCAAAAGATGCAGATGAATTTGAATTTCAGTTCAATGTAGCACAGAGAGAGTCTGCCAATGCATTTGGTGATGATACGATGTATATTGAAAGATTTGTAGAGAATCCGAGACATGTCGAGATACAGATTATGGCAGACAAACACGGAAACGTTGTAGCCCTTGGAGAAAGAGATTGCTCTGTACAGAGAAATCATCAGAAACTCATTGAGGAATCTCCATCGCCTGCTATTAATGATAAGATCAGAAAGCAGATGAATGAGTATGCTGTTTTGGCAGCAAAAACTGTAGGTTATTCTAATGCAGGCACGATTGAGTTTATCGTCAGCCCGCAGGGAAATTTCTATTTTATGGAGATGAATACCAGAATACAGGTAGAACATGGTGTAACGGAGATGGTTACAGGAACCGATCTTATCATTGAACAGATGAATATTGCAATGGGAAAAGAATTGAGTTTTAAGCAGGAAGATATACATCTGAGAGGTCATGCTATTGAATGCAGAATTAATGCGGAAATTCCGGAGAAAAACTTTATGCCGAGTCCGGGAGTTGTTGAGCATCTTCACCTTCCTGCAGGAAACGGAGTAAGAGTGGACACAGGTCTTTATGAGGGATACCGGATTCCATCGGAATACGATTCTATGATTGCAAAGGTTATTGTACATGCACCGGACAGAGATGCGGCAATTCAGAAAATGCGTTCAGCTCTTGATGAAATGGTTATTGTAGGTGTTCATACTAATCTGGATTTTCAGTATCAGATTATGAATCATCCTGTATTCTGTGAGGGAAAAGCGGATACAGGATTTATCGAGAGTATAATGCCAAAGAGTACAATCAGATAGAGAGGTCAAATGTATGTATAGAGTGGATTTAAATTGTGATTTAGGAGAAAGTTTTGGGAACTATACCTTAGGTATGGATGAAAAAGTTATTCCTTTAATTACATCTGCAAATATAGCATGTGGTTTTCATGCTTCAGATCCTGATGTAATGGCAAAGACAATAAAACTTGCAAAAAAATCGGGAATACAGGTGGGTGCACATCCGGGATTTCCGGATTTAATGGGTTTTGGAAGAAGAAATATGAGTGTAACACCGGAAGAAGCGAAACATTATGTGCTGTATCAGATTGGGGCATTAGATGCTTTCTGCAGGATGAATGGAATCCGGCTTCAGCATGTAAAACCTCATGGTGCTCTTTATAACATGGCAGCGAAAGATTATGAACTTGCAAAAGGTATTTGTGAAGCTATTGCTTCTTATGACAGAAACCTTATTGTTCTTGCGCTTTCGGGCGGAGAGCTTGCACGTGCAGCAAAGGATATGGGACTGCGGGTCGCACTGGAGGTTTTTGCTGACAGAGCCTATGAGGAAGACGGAAGTCTTGTTAACCGGAGAAAAGAAGGCGCGGTAATCACGGATGAAGATATAGCCATTGAAAGAGTAATTCGTATGGTTAAAGAGCAGAAAGTGACTGCCATTACAGGAAAAGATATTGAGATTAAAGCAGACTCGATATGTGTTCATGGAGATGGAGAAAAGGCTCTTGATTTTGTAAAAAAAATAAGAGAGTCTTTTGAAAGAGAGAATATTGAGATATGTTCACTTTCGGAACTTTAATCCAAATAATTAAAAGATAATAGTATAGACTATTTCTGGAATCTTAAAGATTAATGATAAAAATAATTACAGGGATTGGATGTGTAGCTCGTCCAATCTCTGTTTTTTAATTAATATAAATGTATAAGCATGTAAGATACACCTGTAAAAGGGTGTATTTTTTCTCATAAAGTCGGTATTAAAAGATGTATAAAGGAATGAATATTCGGAAATATAGTGAAAAATATATGAGTAAAAGTGAATATAAATGAATTGAATAAAATAAATGGAATAAGCAACAAGGTGAAAAAATGGGAAATGCCATTGATAAATGGAGGTTTATTAATGGTGTAAGAAAATAGCAAATTTTTGAACAAATGAAGAATGAATAAACAATAAGAAAAATGAATAAAAATACCGAAAAGGGGTTGGATAAAAATACATTATCTGTTATTATAATACTCGTGCTAAAAAGAGAGAAAGGGAGAAGAAAGATGAAAAAGACAACAAAGAATTTATTGAAGTTAACAACAACAGTTATGCTGATTGCCGCTATGGCAGTACTTTCAGCATGTGGATCAACTGATCACGGTGATAAATACAGAGTAGTAACAGAACCGACATTTGCACCATTTGATACAACAGATGAAGATGGTAATCTTGTAAGATTTGACATGGATCTTTTAAATGCGATTGCAGAGGATCAGGGATTCGAAGTAGAATACAGCGCAGTTGAATTTGATGCACTTATTCCTTCAATAGAATCCGATCAGGCAGATATCATTGCAGCCGGAATGAATGCAGATGACCCTGCTCGTCAGAAAAAGGTTACATTCTCTGATACATATTATGATAGCGGCCTCGTTGTGCTTGTAAAAGCTGACAATGAAACAATTAAAGGTATCGATGATTTTAAACCGGATATGAAAGTTGCAGCACAGATTGGAACAACAAGTGCTGATAAAGCAACAGAACTTAAAGAAAAAGGAGCCATTGCTGAAGCTGTAATTTTGAATAAGAACAGTGATGCAATTCTTCAGCTGAACAATGGTGATATTCAGGCAATCATTATTGATAAACCGGTAGCGGAAGCATACATGCATGCAAAACCTGATACAGTAAAGGCTGTAGGTGCTGTAATGAATGCTGAATCTTATGGTTTTGCGGTACAGAAAGGAAATGCGGAACTTGCTGAAAAAATCAACGCAGGTCTTAAGAATTTAAAAGAAAACGGAACGTTTGACAAACTGGTTGCAAAGTGGTTTAAATAATAAATTGGAACAATCAGAATAACATACAGGAGAGTAATATGGCGATATATTTAAAAGGATTTCTTGTGGCATACAGAGGCATACCACAGACAGTTTGGGTAAGTATCGTTGCAGTGATTATTGGAGCAGGCGTAGGTCTGCTCCTCGCTTTAATGCGGGTATCAAAGAACTGCATCGTTCAGTGGATAGCAAAAGTTTATATAGACATTGTAAGAGGAACACCTATGGTTGTACAGGCATTTATCTTTGCTTATGGCAACAGGTAAATGGAGTTCATTTTACCTGGCCGAAGCTTGTAATTCCGGCACTTATCGTTTGCGGCCTTAACAGTGCAGCGTATATGGCTGAAATTATCAGAAGTGGTTTGCAGGCAGTGGATAAGGGACAACTTGAAGCGGCAAGATCTCTGGGGATGAGTAATGGCATGGCTATGCGGCTTGTTATTATTCCGCAGGCGGTAAAAATCATATTGCCTTCAGTGGGAAATGAATTTGTTACTCTGATTAAAGAAACTTTCGTGCTAAGCTTTGTAGGAGTTGTGGAAATTATGAGACAGGGAGCTCTATGGAACTCAACGACCTTTGAGATATTCCCTGCATATATTGGTGTTGCCCTTGCTTATATGATTCTGACAGTTCCTCTGTCAAAACTTATTATTGTTCTTGAACGGAAAATGTCACAGGGAGAGGTGTAAGAATGGGTATGATAGAAATTAAAAATTTTCATAAATTTTATGGTAAAAATGAAGTTCTGAAAGGAATTGACCAGAATGTTGATGAGGCGGAAGTGCTTTGTATTGTAGGACCTTCGGGTTCAGGAAAGTCAACGATGCTTCGCTGTATAAATATGCTGGAAACTCCGGATTCGGGGGAAGTATATATTGATGGTGAACTTGTAACTGAAGAGAATATTAATGAAATCAGAAAGAAAATGGGGATGGTATTTCAGAACTTTAATCTTTTTCCTCATATGACAGTTCTTGAGAACATTACCTGTGGTCCGATTAACATAAAGAAGATCGATAAAGAAACGGCAGAAAAAAAGGCTATGGGGTTACTTGAGCGTGTAGGTCTTGGAGAAAAGGCAGTGGTTTATCCGAAATCACTTTCCGGCGGACAGCAGCAGAGGGTTGCTATTGCAAGGGCACTTGCAATGGACCCGGAAATTATGTTATTTGATGAACCGACATCAGCACTTGACCCTGAAATGGTTGGAGAAGTCCTTGATGTAATGAAGAGTCTTGCAAAAGACGGCCTTGCAATGATTGTTGTTAACTCATGAAATGGGATTTGCCAAGGAAGTTGCCGATAAGGTTATCTTTATGGACCAGGGTGTGATTGTTGAACAGGGAACACCGGAAGAAGTTCTGGGAAATCCGAAAGAAGAAAGAACGAAGAGCTTTTTATCCAAAGTGCTGAAATAGCTGAGAGAAAGATATAACAGGATAAAACGGGTTTATACGCATATTTAAATATAAAAATCTATTGAAATAAGGGGATTTAGGCCGATTTGTTTGGTATGAATCTTGCAACATATATGCATAACATTATTGAATTGCAGGAGGATACAATGAACAATAAAATTGGTGTTTTAGGCGGAATGGGTTCAATGGCATCTGAAATCTTTTATAAAATGACGATTGAGATGACGGATGCACAAAAGGATCAGGATTATATGGATATGATTATATATAGCGATGCGGGTATGCCTGATCGAACTAAAGCAATTCTTGAAAAAAACTATGCTGAAGTAAAGGACAGAATCTTAAAAGATCTTACTATGCTCAGTTCCTGTGGATGCAAGGCTGTCGGTATAACCTGTAATACTGCACACTTTTTTGTGGACTTACTTGATGGAGAATTGCCGGTAGAAGTTGTACATATGGTCAGGGAAACGACAAAAGCGATTTCTGAAAAATTACCCGGTAGTCGTGTAGCAATTTTAGCAACTGATGGAACTATAAAAACCGGATTATACGAAAATTATCTGAAGGATGCCGGCCTTGAACCATATATTCCGAGTCCTGAAGTGCAGGAGAAAGTTATGTATGAAATTTACGACTGCATTAAAGCGGGAAAAGCCGGAGATATGGAGACATGGGAAGAGATAGAAAAATCAATTAAACAGGCAGGCTGTGAAAGTGCTATACTTGGTTGTACAGAGCTCTCTGTAATTAAATCGCAAAATCAGCTTTCAGATTATTATGTGGATCCGATGCGCATACTTGCAGAAAAACTTATCACGATAAGCGGTAAAAAGCTGAAATTGAATATGACCATATATAAATTTCAAAAGGTAAAATATTAATTTTAAATCGGTAATAAAGGGGCTGTAAAATAAGTCCCCAGTTAAAACAACCAGTTGCGATATAACTCCAGAGGTTACTAAGGCAGTAATTTAGAACAACCTCAAATCGGGGATTGTAAGGCAAAATAAAATACACTGATCCGGTGGATGAGGTGATCATCCGGCTTGGGAAAACAAAACACATACGCATATGGAGCTAAAGAAAGGGCTGTAACGGAAAAATCCATCACAGCCCTTTTGGGGTTTTATTCTGTTTTCTGCTTACTTGACAGAGCTTTTGTTTTTCTTGACGAAAGCTGTTCCAGCCAAACCATGCAAGAGCCAAATCAGCATATCACAAAAAGCTTTTTATCAACAAAATGATTTTTGTTCTGCCGTCCACATCGCAAAATATTTTCCCTTTTCATCAAGCAGCTCCTTATGTGTACCTTCCTCTACAACTTTTCCATCATCTATCACTATGATTTTATCCGCATTTCTGATAATAGAAAGGGTGTGAGCGATCATGATGACCGTCCTCTTTTTTGAAATAAGATTCAAGATAGCCTTTTTTACAGCAAGTTCATTTTCAATATCTAGAGAAGCCGTTGCTTCATCCAAAAGTATAATAGGGCTGTCTTTTAAGATTGCTCTTGCGATGGATATTCGCTGTCTTTCGCCACCTGATATCAGACTTCCGTTTTCTCCGATCTGTGTATCATACCCTTTTTCCGATCTTTGAATAAAATCATCACAGTTTGCAAGGCAGCATGCTGCTTTGATTTCAGCATCTGTTGCCGTCGGTCTTGCGTGACGAATATTTTCTTTTATACTGTCATTAAAAAGAAACACGTCCTGATCCACCATGGAAATTTGTTCCAAAACTCTTTCTGCAGATACGTTATTTATTGATTTTCCACCTATAAAAATCTCACCCGAATCCACCTCATAATATTTCGAAATAAGATTTAATATCGTGGATTTTCCGGAACCTGAATTTCCAACGATCGCTGTTAACTTCCCGTTGGGCGCGGCAAATGAAATATCTTTTAAAACTTTCTCCTCAGGAACATAAGAAAAATCGACATGCTTTAATTCGATCTCATACTGATTTAACTGCATCGCTTCTGCACTGCCCGACTCTTCTTTTTCCTGTGCGATCTTAAGGATATTGTCATGAGAAATCTTAAGGTTTCGATAGCTGAATAAATCGATGGAAATCCCTGAGATCAGTTTTGCGGAAAGCATAGGAAACATGCAAAGAAAGAGATAGTTCACTCCGCTGATTTCGCCCATTTTCCATGGGGTAAGACCGATGCCCATTACAAGTGGAACTACCAGCCAGTTGATGATACTAAACGAAAAAGTAATTGGAATGCTGTGGGCCTCAAATTCATAATTCACCTGACTGAATTTTTGCATTGCTTCTGTCGTTGCCTTATTCTTTGTTCCACCCAAGCCATAGGCTCTGAATGTCTGAATTCCGTCAATATATTCCACAATACTGCTTACAGCTTCCGATGAAATTCTATTCTTCGAAACACCATATTTTTTTACCGTGCGAAAAGAAAGATACATCTCCGGAATCAAAAGAAGGGCTGATAAGAGCACTACAATTCCTGCCGGAAGATACAAGGCACTGATAAATACAGTAACCACAACTAAAAGTGTAATATTTTTTACAAGATTATTGATCTTGTGGGTTAGAATCTGCTCGTAATTATTGACGTCGGTAGTCATCGTATTCACGTACTCTCCGACTTGTCCTTTGGTAAATCTGGAAAGCGGGATTCGTTTGAATTTATCTCCCAGAAAAAGTCGGATATTCTTTGAAACTCCCGCTCCGCCTATCTGGCTTTGGGTATATCCAATGCTATGAATCAGTACTCTCACCAAAAAGATGCCAACTAAAAAGCCTGTTGCTGCCATAATCTCATTTAGGGTGATTTGATCTCCCGAAAGCATACGAATGACCAGGTAAAGCACCATGTAACTACTGCCGGAAAGGAGTCCGTCTGCCACAGTCAGAATAAGCCCTATCGTGAATCTTTGATCTTTTTTAAAAGGATTATTCATTTATAGCCCCCTCCTTCTCTCCGTAAACTATATTTCTTGATGTTTTATAATCATTCCATGCCTTCTTGTAATACTCATTTTTTGCCAGAACTTCCTCGTGCGTTCCCACATCAACGACTGTGTTATTCTCCACGATAGCAACCCTGTCACACATAGAAACGACGCCCAGACGATGAGCCACAATGATCACGGTTTTATTTTTGCAAAGATTATGGATGGCCTTGTCGATCTCAAGCTGATTTTCAGGGTCCGCTGCACTTGTGGCCTCATCGAGGATAAGAATCGGAGCATTTTTAAGGATTGCTCTTGCAATCGCTATACGCTGCTTTTCTCCTCCCGAAAAGCGTGATCCAAAGCTTCCAACCTCTGTGGCATATCCCTTAGGCAGTGACATGATAAAATCATCGATCTGAGCCTTTTTCGCCGCCTCTCTTACTTCAGCCAAGGAAGCATCTGAGCCCATGCGAATATTTTCCAACACACTTTCTCTTGTAAGAAATGTTTTTTGGAAAACGATGGAAATCTTATCTAAAAGTTCATCGTAACTAATGTCCTTTATATTCTTTTCACCAATCAGAATCTGTCCTTCGTCCACATCGTAAAAACGCGAGATCAACTGTACGATCGTACTTTTTCCTGTTCCGGAAGCTCCGATAAGAGCCATCTTTTCACCTTGATGAATGGAAAGATTAAAGTTCTTTAGGATCTCTTTCTTTTTATCATATGAAAAATCTACGCTTTCCAGCTGAATATCATATGTGTCCGGGAAAGTCTCTCCTCCTTCAAATACAGGAAGATCCAGAATCTCCTTTGTTTTTTCAATCCCGTTTAAGGCCTGTGCAAAAGTCATTCCAATCTGTTGTAGGGGAAGAAGCTCTGTAAGGTACAAAGCTCCCACATACGCAAACAAAAGATAGACGCTCGCAGTGATAGAACCTTTTAAAAAGAGAAGTCCACCCAGCGGAACAAGAACGACCATACCACATTCTAAGATGACAATAACGGTCGCAAAAGGCGGCCCCATTTTTCGAGACATCTCATTCCAAACCGTATTTTCTTCCTCAATCGCCTCGGAAAATTTTCCAAAGGATCTGCTGCCCATGTTGTAAGCCTTAATCAGCTTCATTCCTCTGATATATTCAATCATAATGGAGTTAAAAGAGATAAGTGACTGATTGGAAGTATCCATCATATCCACCATCACCTTGAAAAGCCACATCATCACGACCATGCCAATCGGAAGTGGGATTAGAGAGATAAGTGCCAGAGGGACATTGACCGTCATAAGATAAATAAAGATAGCCAGCGGCCCTGTCATATAGCAGACCAGCTCGGGAATATTGTGAGCAAGACAAAGTTCCAGTTTTTCAATATCTTCATTCAGAACCGTTTTGATCTCTCCTGTACTTCTCTCGTCCAAAGCTCCTAAAGGAACTTTTGCAAGATGCTCTGTAACCATACATCTGACATCAAATAACGCGCCGTATGCACCCTTGTGTGAGAGCACGCCCGAAAAGCCCAGGGTAATCATTCTAAGAATCGTTGCAGCTGTGATAAGAATAATATTTTTTGTAACAATCTCTATCGTTACCGTCTTCGATAGAACAGCATCCATCAAATGATAAATTCCAATATAAGTTCCAACCACGTAAAGTCCGCTTACAAAAGCGCAAAGAACAGAAACGCATAGATAGATCCTGTTACGTTTTCCAGCCCATGAAAGCAGAAGCTTTACGGGATTTTCCTTTGATTTTTTCATTTATTTTTCTCCTATCAAATCTCTAATCTTCTCTTCCTTTTCACCATTCATTTTGACATCTTCTTTCAAAGTTTTTTCGGAAAAACAGATGACTCTCGAACAGCTTCGACAGATCAATTCATAATCATGACTGACAATGAAAATGACTTTGTCTTTGGAAATCTTTTTAATCAAGTCCGCCACCTTATTCATGCTGTCGTAATCAAGACCGGACGTCGGTTCGTCAAACACCAGCATTTTCTTATCAGAGATCATACTCACTGCGACCGAAAGCCTTTGTTTTTCGCCGCCCGATAAGGTGTTAGGGTGACAGTCTTTTTTATCATATAGATCAAGATCTTCCAGTGTAGATTCTACCACGGCTTCCTCGAACTTTTTGATTCCAAGAGTGCATTCATTTCTTACGCTGTCCGCAAAAAGCTGATAGTTCACATCCTGCATAATCATGTAGGCACGACTTTGCATTTCCTTTCTTTTTTGTGGGTGATCCTCCCAGAAGATTTTTCCCTTATATTCTTTATGGAGTCCGCAAAGGGTTCTTAAAAAAGTGGTCTTTCCCTCGCCATTTCTCCCAACGATTCCTATCACTTCTCCTTCACAGGCTTTTAGCGAAATATCTTTCAGTATCTCTCTTTTTTTATGAGAAACAGAAAGATTTTTTACTTCTAACATTTCTTTTCCAACAGGGGCTTCTACGCTTTCAGGATGGACATCCTCTAAGTTGATGCTTCTTAATCCCATCTCTTTTCTTCGTTCCTTCGTGAGCATCCGAAACTCTGTCGGAGTGTAGACTCCTTCAATTTTTCCATGTTCAAGATAGACGATCTTATCTACCAGATCCATAAGATAAAAAAGCCTGTGCTCTGCAACTACGATGGTTTTTCCCATGGATTTTAATAACTTTAATTTTTCCTTCAGATCCTCGATAGAAGAAAGATCCAGATTGGATGAAGGCTCATCCGGCAGATAAATCTCAGGGTTCATCGCATAGATTGATGCAAAGGCGACTTTTTGTTTTTCGCCACCTGAGAGTTTAAAAATATTTCGTTCTTTCAAGTCATGAATATGTAAATCATCCAGTGTCTTATCAAGCCTCTTTCTTAGTTCTTCCTGCGGAAGCGAAAGATTTTCATTTCCAAAAGAAATCTCGCTGTCCGTATCCACATTGAAAAATTGAGTCCTTGGATTTTGAAAAACCGATCCCACTTTTTTCGCCAGTTCATACATGGGCGTATCTTTCACTGCTCTTCCGTCTATCAATACTTCTCCTGAAAGTTCCCCGCTAAAATAATGAGGGATGAGTCCGTTGATCAGCTTGGTGATCGTCGTTTTCCCACATCCCGAACGGCCGCATAATAAAACGAATTCGCCATCCTTTATCGTAAGATTGATATCGTAGACACCCGCCGCCTCATCTCCCTGATAGGAAAAACTTACATTCTTAAATTCAATCATTTTAATTCTCCCCAGATGCAAAGGACCATCATCGCAAAGAACAAACCCATAGCGATTATGTCCCCCATTTTAAATCCGATACTGATAAGGCAGGTTCTCTTCGTAGGGCTCTCGATTCTCCTTGTGACCGAGGCAATGGTAAGCTCATCCGCCGCCTTGGACGCCGACATCAAAAGCGGGGCGTAAACGCACTCGATCATCATAGGAAAATTCGTGAAAAATCCTTTGAAAGAAGGTGACACATCCCTAAGCCTCATGGCGTCTTTAATAAAATGTCCATCCTCTGCGACAGTTGGTATGTATCGCAGCATCACTGCAAGGGGAATGTAGATTTTTTTCGAGATATGTGCCTTATTCATGGCTGTTAAAAATTCGTTGACCTTCGTCGTCGATAGAATGAGTCCCGCCATGACTCCACAAGGGAATATCTTATAAAATAAGCCCACCCATGCCATAAAGACAGAGTGAAATAAGCCTAGATCAACACGATTTATCCATATCGTAAGCAGATAAAAAGCTCCAAATATCCCCAGTGTGATCGCAGAGCTTTTCACTTTTCCACAGGATATTCCAAATAGAAACACAAGGATCATACTTCCCCATATATAAGTCAGAGACGGAGCGATCGATGTTGTGATCACTGTAAAGATCAAAAGAAGAATCTTTGTTCTCGGGTCAAATCTCATTTCTTATCTCCTGTTTTTGTATCATGCGGTAATTCCTGCTTTTTCAAAATGTTTCTTAAGAAGTTTACTTCCGACAAATCCACTAAGCCAGCCAATCACTACCGTTCCGATCAGCATTGTCACAAGTACAAATGTAGTGGCTGAATCTGTCATGATATCGATATACTGCTGCTCTGTTCCCTTATTCAGCATGAATTTGATCCATCCTTGTGGATTGACATAGTAGGTAATGTAAGTTGCCGTTCCTCCAAAGCAGAACACCATATAAGAAATAATATTCATTCTGATACTTTTATATCTTCTTGTATACGCCAGAATTTCCGCAAGGATTCCACACACTAAATATCCCACTGCCATGGTGTAATGCATCCCTGTAAGGAAGCAAAATAGAGCCATCAGGATGCTGACGATCGTGATCGGTCCTGTCTTTGGAACCTTGGCGACCATCAAAAGAAATACCGGTCCCGCAAAAAGTGATGCACCCACAGGAAAATAGAATGTGACTGCCGGTATCATAGCGAAGAAACCTCCGCCAAAGGAAATTGCAAAGAAAATGATTGCAGAAAATACTCCTGTTGTGATCAGGTCTTTTACTGTAAGTTTGTTATTTGATTCAGACATTTTTATCCCTCCATATATTTTATTTGAGTAGTTGTTTACCTTTTAAATCTCTTGTGGTAAACTGTGAACAACCCAGAGTTACTGCGTAGTTATCATGATACGTACTTCAGGATGAATTAGCAATATAAAGACAGGCTTATCGTCTGATATGTCTGATATTGCGTCCGATGTGTCTTAAAGGAGAAAGTTTATGTCTGATCAAAATACAGATTTTTACAGTATGCTGGAAAAAATAGGATTTACCAGAATGGAGGATAATCCCGACTACTGCCCTTTGGGGAAATGCTATGGCATCCCCGAAAAAGCCGGAAAAGGACTTTTCTGGATTTATATTGAGAAAGGACTTTTTGATATTAAAATTCAGGATTTTATGTTCCACAAGGATGAGCTTTTTGATTCGCAGATGCTCAACTGGCCGGAGAGCTTAAGTATCGTCTATTGTCAGTCTGTATCTGGAGAAGAATTCATGCCCTATCGTCGTCTTACTGCGGGCTCGATCAAAACCTTTTTAGGTGGGAAAAGCCCCTACAAGGCTCTCTATCACGGAAAAGTTCCAATCAGAACGATCAGTATCGAGATCATGCCTCAATATTACGAAAAATATCTAAAAGAAGCTTTTCCGGATGAATATATTAATCCTCACGATGCATTTCGTGCAATCGACCTGACTTCTGATTTTCCGGAAATGGTAACCCTATTGAATCAGATCTGGTCATACAAGGGTGATGGAATGGCGGCAAAACTTTTCTTTCGAAGTAAGGTTTCCGAGGCCGTCGCTCTGGTCATTGAGCATAACAAAAAACTCCCCAATGAGGAAATCCGCATCTCAGATGAAGACTTAAAAGCCTTACAGAATATTGGTCAATATATAAACGATCATTGCAGTCGAACCATACTTTTAGAAAAGCTCGCCCGTATCGCATGTATGGGCACAACAAAACTAAAAAGCACCTTCAAGCAGGTCTACGGATGTACGATTTCCGAATACATTCAGCAACGAAGATTAAGCCAGGGTGAAAACTTTCTTACATCCACTGATTTTACGATTGAACAGATTGCAAAAGCCGTGGGCTACAGTAATGCAGGAAGATTTTCAAAGGATTTTCGAAATAGTACTGGTTTAAATCCTTCTGAATATAGAAGAATGACACAGAAAAAATAAAGGAGTATAGATTTCAAAATCAATTACTGTGCCGTGTTTCATGTTTTAATTTGTTTTATATGTAACAATAGCGAGCAGACTGTTTATACTCCCAAAAGTCGTAAAACAGTATAATCGTTAGGAGCTGGCTCCTAAAACCTCCCTGGAAAATAGCATATAAAAAGAGTAGCGTGTGTCGGAACGTTCCGGCACACGCTTTTT
>RCNI01000504.1_pt1 | contig 23759 bp, 15 predicted proteins | sample 2041151 | NCBI WGS metagenome assembly RCNI01 (sample SAMN09708214, study PRJNA481090) | feces metagenome | isolation source: feces | place: Antarctica: Albino Rookery | reverse complement strand
GTTTTGGGTGTAATCCAGTGTTTGCTGTGCCGTATAGCCCAGCACACGGTTGGCATCTCGCTGTAAACTGGTCAGGTCATAGAGGGCAGGTGGTTTTTCTGCTTTTTCCTTGCTTTCCGCCTTAGTGACAGTGACAACGGCTCCGATACAGTTCTTGGCTAAGACAGCAGCTTCTGCTTTGTCCTTCATTCGCTCACTGGTGGCGGTGAAGTCACTGAGGGTCAGCTCCACCGTGTAAAATGGCTCGGATTTGAAAGCCAAAATCTCCGCTTCTCGCATGACTGCAATTGCCAGTGTGGGGGTCATCACTCGCCCCACATTCAGCGTCTGACCATACAGACATGAAAAAAGCCGAGTAGCGTTCATGCCAACCAACCAGTCAGCTCGCTCTCGGCAAAGGGCAGCTTCATATAAAGCATCATATTCAGTTCCAGACCTGAGATTTTCAAAGCCCTCCTTGAGTTCCGGCAGCATGGAGTCGTCATCCTCTTCCGCAGCCATCTCACAAATGGTAATCATATCTTCCCAGGCACTCAGCATTTTGTGATAGCGCTCAATCTTGCTCTCTGTAATCCGGGTTTTTACCACGATCTTCTGGCTTTTTTCGGGATCATCCCAAAAGCCGGGAGCTTCCTGCATAGCGTGGAGCCGCTCCAGTTCGTCCTTCAGTCCTTCCAGATTAATGGATTCCGACAGGCCGTCCAGACTGGGCTTCATGTCGTTTAATTTCTGCTTATAATTGTCAAATTCAATATTCATGTAGCTACTCTCATTTCCTTGGTATCAGCATTTGGATTTATTATATCCGAAAAGTAAGAATATGTAAAGAGTTTCAAAAAATTTTCACAGATTTAGGCACAATTCTTTTATGTTTATACCGCATACTCCAGTGTTTTACCACCGCCGACTGTGGTTGACTGAAAAAATGAGCCGATATTTCATTGACAGCAGGTAAAATATCCGCTACAATATGTCAATAGGCATATTTGTCTCCGTAGCTCAGCTGGATAGAGCATCCGCCTCCTAAGCGGAAGGTCGGGCGTTCGAATCGCCCCGGGGACGCCAAAAACCGTCTGCTTTTAAAGCAGACGGTTTTTTATGCTTTACAAAGGTCTTCCATAAGAATCTCACGGGTATTTTCATCTATGCGTTTAGCTGCATCCATTCCAAGTAGCTTTTGCACTGCTGCCATTCCCTGCGCCAGATTGGGCGGGCGTTTCGTTAAATTATGGCAATCGGATGCCAAAATACCGGCCTGTCCCTTTTTTAGCATTTTTACCACTGTACAGCGCTCAAACATATGTAGCAACGGCTCACAGCTGACCTGCACAGGGACACCCATGCTTAAGATTTCCCGGACATATTCTTTCCTTTGATCTTTCACATAACGCTCCAAATGCGCAAATACCGGCGTTACTCCCCGCCCCATCAGTTCATACAACTGATCAATCATACGATCGCTCCACGGATGAAAGGGCAGTTCCAGCAGCATATATGTACTCTTCCCTATGCAGAGCTGCCGCAATTCTTCCCAATCAGAAAGTCCTGGCACCCAGGCCACCTCGGCGCCCAAAATCAGCTGTGGGAATTCCTCGTCCGTCTCTCTGATTGCCGCCTGCAAAGATTCAAACGCTGCCTGTCTTCGCTCCAAAAAGCGCACAGGCAGTTCTTTTTTGCGGTAGCAATGGGGTGTCAAAACAACTGTATCCACTCCCTGCTCCCGCTGCACGCGGAGCATTTGGAGGCTCATTTCGGTGTCTTTTGCTCCATCATCGATTCCCGGAAGAATATGGGTGTGAATATCGATCATAGCAGCTTTACTCACTTATTCTTCATCGGTCTGATAATGGTACGAAGCCGAAGAACTGTAAACATCATTCTTTTCGCTTACACCATTCAGAATAAATCCCAAGAGTCTGGCGTTGACTTTTTTCAGTTGCTCCACGGAGCGTGCCACAGCGTTTCGTTCTGCAACGCCGGAACGAACCACCAGCAAAACGCCGTCTGCATACGGACTGAGAGCCGCCGCATCGGTAACGACATTGATGGGCGGTGTGTCCAGAATGATATACTCAAATTCGTTTTTGAGGTTATCCAGAAGTGTTCTCATTCGATTGGAGCCCAGCAGTTCGGAAGGATTCGGAGGAATGCTTCCGGCCGGCATGACATACAGTTCGCAGCCGTCCACATGGGCAATGGATGAAGCATAGCCGTCTCTGCTGAAAAGTGCATTGCTCAAGCCGTCTGCGCTGACAATTTTCAGCAGACGAGCCAGCTTCGGTTTGCGCATATCGCAGTCAATCACCAGAGTCCGCTTGCCTGCCTCTGCCAGAGAAATGGCCAAATTTACAGCCGTCGTACTCTTTCCTTCGTTAGGATTGGAAGATGTTACCATGAGCACATGGCTTTTTTCCTCGTCTGTCAGAGAGAACATAACATTGGTACGCAAAGCCTTGTAGGCCTCGCGGATACGGAAATCATCGTTGCAAAACAGAAGCTGCGACTGCTCATGGCGCAGGCTTCCGGCAGATGTCTGATTCTTATTTTTTCCCATAATCAGTGTCCTCCTTTTGTGACCTTGGATGCGCCCTCAAAATGGCCGCCCTTTTTCCGATTGGATGTCGTAAATTCAGGAATGACACCGAGTACCGGTGCTGTAAAGTATGCAGCAATATCGTCTTCATCATTAATGCGCATATCATAGAGATACCGGAAAGTAAGGAAGATGCCTACCAGCAGAACACCCAGCAAAACGCCCATCATAATATTTCTGGAATAGTTGGGGGTATAGGGCGCCGAAGGAACCTCTGCATACTGAATCACCTTGGCAGAGCTTCCGGTCACAAAACTTGCAATCTTTCCGGGGGCAACATTAGCGATGGTATTCGCAATATGCGCCGCCATTTGGGGATCCGGGTGAACAATGCTCACCGTAAAAATTTCGGTTTCATCCACCTGTTTTGCCGACATCATGCCCCGGACGCCTGCCGCTTTACAATTGAGGCCACCCTGCTCAACCACATCCTTGAGAACTGCATCCGACTTCACCAGACTGACATAGGTATTGACCAGTCTCTGAGAAACTGCCAGATTAGAGCTGGTGATTACATTGCTGGACTGGTTGTCATTTGAGTTGTTCACATAAACCATTATACTGGCCCGATACTGGGGGGTAATCAGGAAATATGTAACTGCAAACGCAATCAATCCGCAGACAATGCCGCTCAGGATAAGAGCAAACCAATTATGTACATAGTACTTAAACAGCTTCTTGAGATCTATTTCCACTTCTTTTTTCTCTTCCATACTCGCTCCTCCAATGTTTCATCCGAAATAGCCCCGCATCTGGGGAAAGTATAAACCGTTTTTCTTGTTCTGCAACAGATATGTGCTGCATTCATTCAAAACGCCATCTATGCAAAAATAATCATGTACAGGTAGACACCTGCACATTGCAGCATTTTTTATGATACACTATGCTCACATAAAAAGCAAGGGATTTTGGAGGTTTATCTAATTTTACGATATTAAAATCGTATGGTTCCTCCAAAAATCGATATTACTTTAGAGTAGGCAGAAGATTACGAGGCTCCGCAGCCATGTAAAATACAATACGGATATTTTTTCAAATGAATGATTTCTTTTTTTCGATTTTGTGATAGAATATCTGAGAGGTGATCTCATGAAGCACTTGCTTTTGTTATTTCTTCTGCCAATGCTGTTGTCGGGCTGTTTCGGCGGAACCGGAGCAGGACACGCACTTCCTGCAGAAACAAGCACATCCGCTCCCCTGCCTTCCCAGACGGCAACGGTGCCAACCTTACCGCCCACAGAGCCGCCTGAGGTTTTCGTAAAGCTGTTGGAGCAGATGTCTTTGGAGGAAAAAGTCGGGCAGCTTTTTATAGCGCGTTTCCCGGATTCGTCGGCAAAAGACGATATTGCAAAATACCATTTGGGCGGGTTTGTCCTCTTTGCCCAAGATTTTGAAAATGAAACCAAGGATTCCATCAGCCAGAAGCTTTCTGCGCTCCAATCCGCTTCCAGGATTCCCCTGCTTTTTGCTGTGGATGAGGAAGGCGGTCAGGTGAATCGAATCAGCAAATATCCGGCTTTCCGTTCTAAGCCTTTCCCATCCCCCAGATTTCTCTATAAAGAAGGCAGGCTGGATGCAATACGGGCCATAGAAACGGAAAAGGCTGAACTGCTGAATTCGCTTGGCATCAATGTAAATCTGGCACCGGTATGCGATATTACCACCAACCCCGCTGCTTTTATGTACAGTCGTTCTTTGGGGCAGTCTCCTGCCGTCACCGCTCAATATGTTCAAACCGTCGCAGAAATCATGTCACAGCACAATATAGGCGCTGTATTGAAGCATTTTCCGGGATACGGCAATAATACTGACACCCACACCGCAATTGCCGTAGACAGCCGTTCTCTGGAAACGCTGGAAAAAGAAGACCTTGTTCCCTTTTCTGCCGGAATCAGTGAAGGCTGTGATGCGATTATGATAAGCCATGTGTACATAAATGCGCTGGATTCCAAAATGCCTGCTACATTATCCCCCGCTGTACATGAGTACCTGCGCAATACCATGCACTTTGACGGTGTCATCATGACCGATGACCTCTCTATGAAGGCCATCACCGATACCTATGGAGCCGATGAAGCCGCAGTATTGGCGGTACTGGCCGGAACCGATCTGCTTTGCTCCACCGAATACCAGCAGCAGTATGAAGCAATTCTGTCCGCCGTCCAAAGCGGAAGAATCCCGGAGGCCACCCTGGATAATGCCGTCATGCACATTCTGAAATGGAAAACGGATCTTAAACTGCTGGATGAGTACACATAAAGGATTTCTGAGAGGATATTATGAACAAGAATAAATGCATGAAAAATCTAAAAGAATTTCTGTTGATTACAATCGGAACATCGATTGTAGCCGGAGCAGTATTCTTCCTTCTGATACCGAGCCATCTATCCATTGGCAGTATTTCCGGTCTGGCGGTGGTGCTGGCCAATGTCATTCCCCTGCCGGTTTCCATGATAACCATGGTACTGAACATTTTGTTGCTCATTGTCGGTTTTATCTTTATCGGCAAGGAATTCGGCGGAAAAACCGTCTACACATCCATTCTCATGCCTTGCTGCCTTTGGGCATTGGAACGGCTCTTTCCCAATACCACCTCGATTATGGGAGATCCCTTCATCGACATGGTGTGCTATCTGTTCATCGTCAGTATCGGGCTTGCAATTTTGTTTAACAACAACGCATCTTCGGGCGGTCTTGATATCGTTACAAAACTCCTGAACAAGTATCTGGGTATGGAAATGGGAACTGCTATGAGCCTGTCCGGCATGGTGGTAGCCCTCAGCTCCGTCTTTTTCTATGATACCAAAACCGTGATTCTGAGCATCCTCGGCACCTATCTCAACGGCATCGTACTGGATCATTTTATTTTCGGCTTTACCGTTAAAAAGCGGGTTTGTATCATTTCCCAAAAGGAGGCCGAGATTCGGCAGTTCATTTTGCAAAACCTCCACAGCGGCGCTACCATCTATGAAAGCATCGGGGCTTTCAATATGGAACCCCGCCGGGAAATTATTACTATCGTGGACAAAAACGAATACCAAAAGCTTATGCGCTTTCTTGAAAAAACAGATGCAGATGCCTTTGTGACCATTTACAATGTCAACAAAATCATCTACCGCCCAAAAGCGAAAGTATAGGCGGGAAAGAATTACGCCGCATAAAGCAGTAATTCAGAAAGCAGAAAAAAGGAACGGAATGTATCGATTTACAATACATTCCGTTCCTTTTTCTATAATTTTCTCATACTCCATATTGGGTGAAATCAATGAACGGGTCAAAATGGCACAACTGTCAGTAATCCACATCGATATATTAAAAACCGGCACAGTCCAATTTGGATACTGTGCCGGTTTCTCCATAAAAACTTTCTTACGGGGCGTAGCCGAAGTTCTTCGGCACTTTTATTCAGTCGAGATTTTCAACCGCCTTCAGGACATCGGAAACGCATTCTGTATCAACACTTTCCATCAAGCCGCTGTCGTAGCACTCAGCAACATGGGGATCGATGGGCAGTCTTGCCAAAATGGGAAGATCAAATTCTTTGGAAATCTGATCCAGATGGCTCTTACCAAAGACTTCAATCTTTTTGCCGCAGTCCGGGCAGGTAAGATAACTATAATTTTCTACCAGGCCGAGGACAGGAATGTGCATCATGTTTGCCATCTTTACAGCCTTGGAAACGATCATGGAAACCAGATCCTGAGGGCTGGTAACAATAACGATGCCATCCACAGGCAGGCTCTGGAACACAGTCAGAGGTACATCGCCGGTTCCGGGAGGCATATCCACAAACATATAGTCCACATCTTCCCAGATAACATCCGTCCAGAACTGCTTGACTGCACCTGCAATCACCGGGCCGCGCCAAACCACCGGATCACCGGGGTTGTCCAGCAGCAGATTGATGGACATGACCTGAATGCCGGATCTGGTGAGAGCCGGATAGAGGCCGTGATCGTCAGCACCCTGGCACTCGGTAACGCCGAAAGCCTTGGGGATAGAAGGGCCGGTAATATCAGCATCCAGAATGCCGACACGCTTGCCCTGCCGAGCCATAGCAACCGCCAATGTAGAAGTAATGGTGGACTTACCGACACCGCCCTTACCGGAAACAACAGCGATGACTTTTTTGACGCTGGATTTAGGGTTCAGAGATTCCAGCAGGCTCTCTTTTTTGCGATCTGAACAGTCAGAGCTGCCGCAAGATGCGCAATTACCGTTACATGAACTCATGTATATTCGCTCCTTATCAATTATCTTTCCATATTATAGGCCGATTACTGGCATGTGTCAATCAAAAAGCGGCAAAATTTCCAATTTCTTCGGCTGCATTTCCCGCACCTTATTCCTGCTGAGCGTTTTCCCATTGCTCCATGAGATCCATAAGCACAGCTTCCGCTTCTTCCTTTTCTCCCAGCAGACGGGTCAGCTCCACATAGTCCGCAGCTGCCGCTTCGATGGATTTATCAAAGGATGCAACCACCTGCTCCTGCTTTTCGATTTCCCGCTCCAGCCGGCGAATCAGCTTGTCCGTTTCCTTGGTGCCGCCCTTTGGCTTTTCCTTTTTGGGCTTGGGCGCTGCCGCAGCAGGCTGTCTGCTTGCCGCCTCATGTTCCAAAATAGAACGGTATTTTGCATAACCGCAGTCAAAATCCCGGATGCCGCCATCACCCAGCTGCCAGATCCGCTCCGCAAATTTCTCAATGAAATAGCGGTCATGGGAGACAAACAGCAGAGTGCCTTCAAATTCTTCGATAGCCGCCTCAATCCATTCACGGGACGCAATGTCCAGATGGTTCGTAGGCTCGTCCAGAATGAGCAGATTAATCTTTTCATCCATCAGCATACACAGCCGCAGCCGGGACTGTTCGCCGCCGGAAAGGCTGCCTACGGTCTTAAAAACATCTTCTCCCTGGAAAAGGAACTGCCCCAGCCGATCTCGGGCCACCTGCGGGGAGCAGTTGAGCTCGTAGAGCATGGTATCGTAGAGCGTCCGCTCCGGATGCTCAAAATGAACAATCTGAGGCAAGTATCCCCATTTTACCGTGGGGCCAAACTGAATCTTGCCGCCAAAATCTTCCTCTCCCAGAAGGCACTTGATAAAGGTGGATTTTCCGGTGCCATTGTCCCCCAGCAGAGCGATTCGCTCACCGCCGGTGACATTCAGCTCCACATTGGAAAACAGCTGCCGCTCACCAAAAGCCTTGGAAACATTTTTCATTTTGAAAACCACATCGCCCGAGAAATCCTTTTCGCCGAAGCTGGCCTTCAGAGTTTTCTGGGTCTTGGGTTTGCCGGTCTTTTGAATCCGCTCCATACGGTGCTGAATGGACATAGCACGGCGGTAGAGGGTGCGGTTGTTGATGCCCCAGCCCTTCATACGCTCCACTGTGTAACCCAGCTGTTTCAGCTTCGCCTGCTCCTGCTCGTACTGCTTGAGCTGCAAGTCGAAGCGGGCCTGCTTTTCATCCATATAGAAGGAATAGTTGCCGGAATAGAATTCTGCATGTCCCTCGGTGATCTCAATGCACCGCTGAGCCACCACATCCAGAAAATAACGGTCATGGGAAATAGCCAGCACCGTTCCTTTAAAGCTCAGAATATAGTTTTCCAGCCACTCCACACTCCGTAGGTCCAAATGGTTGGTTGGCTCATCCAGCAGTAAAATATCCGTCTTTTGCAGCAGCAGCCGGGCAAGGTTCATTCTTGTCTTCTCGCCGCCGGAAAGGCTGTCGAAATTCTGCACACGCTGCTCCGGGGTGATGCCGAGGCCGTTGCAGACCTTGTCCAGCTCTACATCCATCTCGTAGCCGCCGCCGGATTGGAATCGATTTTCGAGAGCATCATATTCCCGCAGCAGAGCATCCGTAGCACCGCTCGCCATTTCATTTTCCAGCTTTTCCATTTTCTTGCGCACACGGATCAGCTCGTCAAATGCCGAACGCAGGACATCATCCACGGTGTACCCCTGCGGAAAAACAGGGATCTGAGAGATGAGACCCACCCGTTTTCCGGGATTTACAAAAATTTCGCCCTCATCGTAGTCCATTTCTCCTGTGAGGATCTTAAACAGCGTGGTTTTACCGCAGCCGTTTCGTCCTAAGATTGCCACCCGCTCCCCTTCCTGAATTTCAAAGCTGAGTCCATCCAGAAGGTTTTCGCCGATGACAAAGAATTTTGTTAAGTTTTTAACCGATATATCTACCATGATATTCACTCCAGAGATTCTATGATCTCAACGACATTCTCTTTTGTGTATAAAAGATTCAATGCTTGCAGCATGGCGTTTGCGCTCATGCGTTGGGGCAGGTTCAGTTTCTTGAGGAGCTTCAGCCGCAAAGCTGAACTGTCTTTTCCTCCTGACAGCCCCAGTTCCACAAGATCCTGTTTGGTGATCCCCTGAGGGGTACCGTGGCTCTCGCCTTCGATAGTGGCTCCTGCCCTGCGCAGGGCTTCCACAATCACCTCCGGGCGCATTCCCTCTACACCCAGTTTTCCTTCTTTGCCGGCCGTAGCCTTGCGCCGCTCCTTGCCGTATATGTCCGGGATGTAGGCGTGCTTCAGGTATTTGCCGTCAATGGCACTTTTAATATGGTTGCGAATCACAAATCCGGCACCGTCGGAGTCTGTAAAAACGATCAGTCCCCGCTTTTTTGCCGCCTGCCGCAGCAGCGCCATTTGCTGCTTGTCTTTGAAGATGCCAAAGCCGGAAGTCTCTAAAATCGGGGCATCCACAATCTGGGACAGGGTATTTTTATCGTAGCGCCCTTCCACCACAATGGCCTCTTTAATTTTGATCATTGCGTGCCTCCTGTGCCAGCTGCAAAATCAGCACTTCCAGCAGCCGCTTGGGATCGTCATAGGAAGTTTTCATACGATAGTCCGTTTCGATAATCAGCTCCGATGCCTTTTTGCAAAAAGCGGGGCTGAAACGGCGGGCTGCATCCATGAGCTTTCGGGCAGGATAGTCTGCAATACCGCAAAGGCGCATAAGCTCCGAAGAATTTCTGCCATTGTCCAGCAGGGTTCTTGCTGTTCCGATTCGGCGGAAATGGCTGCCGACAGCGCCCAAAATCGTAATGGGCTCCTGCTGCATTTTCAGAAGCTGCTGCAGTTTCTGAAGAGCCAGACCGTATTTTCCCTCTCCCATCAGATCTGTCATTTGGAAGACCACCGCATCCATTACCGGCTCCGTTACCGCATCGATGTCCGCCTTGCAGATTTCATCTGCCTCAGAATAGGCCGAAATCTTGCTGATTTCTCCTGCCAGAACCGTCATAGTGCCGCCGGTAATGTCAATAAGATAGGCACACAAATCCGGGGAAATGTGCTTTTTGTTGGCGGCAAAATGCCGTGTAACCCAGCTGATAAGTTCCCGCTGATTCTGTTTTGCAAATTCCACGATGAGCCCGTTCTGGCTGACGGCCTCCCACAGCTTTTTAAGCCGCTTGTCCGGTTTCCATGGCTGGCTTTCATAGGTAAAGACCACCGTACAGTATTCAGGAATATCCGAAAGAATCTCAGCCATTTTATTCCGTTCGGTCTCCGGCAGCTTAAACAGATCAATATCATCCACCTGCACGAAGGTATGCTCTGCCATCATGGGCATATTTTCCACCGCATTGGCAAAGTCCTGAACATCAAAGGTTTCATAGTTCAGCTTATGGAAATTGAAGGATTCTGTCAGAGGGTCCAGCAGGAGTTTCCGCAGCTGCAGAAGATAGTGCTCCAGCAGAAACATCTCTTCCCCATGGAAAATATACAGCCGTCCCGGGGCTTTGTTTTTGATTTCTGCCTTGAGCTGCTGAAGCTCTTCCTTGGCAGGCTGCTTTTTTGCCATGGTGTTACCTCCTAAAAGTTACGGTCCCCCAGAGATCCGTCCTGTATACGATGCACCCGTGCTCCTCAAGTCGTTGGAGGACGGCTTTCGACGGATGCCCAAATCGATTATCCAATCCTGCGGAAATAATGACGATGTCCGGGTCTACGGCGGAGAGGAATTCTTCCGAGGTAGATGTAGCGGAACCATGGTGCCCCGCAACCAGCACATCCACTTTCGGAAGCTGCACAGAATGCATCAGCGCTGCCTCTCCCGCTGCGCCCCGATCACCTGTTATCAGAATATCACAATTTTTCGTTTGGAACAAGACGCAAAGACTGCTTTCGTTACCATTAATGCCGGGTTCCGGGCCGGCCACCGTCATGGTGGTGTTGCCGTAGGTAAATGTCAGATTCTCCTGCACCAAGGATATTTTTCCCGGTGCCACAGTCAGAAGCTGCTCCACAAGGCCTTTTTCGTCCTCAATATCCGGCAGAAGGATGAGATCCGTGTCGATTCTTGTAAGCAAATTACAAACGCCGCCTACATGGTCCGCATCGTAGTGGGTCAAAATGATGCCATCCAGACGGCTGATTCCCTGAGCCAGCAGGGTTTCCGCAGCAATATCTGCCGCCTTTTCGTCGGTATCGCCGCCGCAGTCCACGAGGAAAGATTTTCCGCCGCTTTGCAAAAGCACGGACTGCCCCTGCCCCACATTCAATGCGGTCAATCGGCATTCGCTTGTCAGCGGCTCAAGCCAGGAAAGAGATACCGCCAAAATCAGGGAGAGCCCGATACCGCATATAAGCGCCGCCGGGTGCTTTTTCCGAAAAATGAGGAACACACCAATCAGGCAATAGACACCCACAAGCCAGATCACAATATATACGCTGGTGGTATAGACTGCTGCCAGCGGCACCTTGGTCAGGAATCCTGCCACGCCCGTTACATAACGGATCAGCCAACTCACCATCCATGCCACGGCTGCGGCGATCTTCATGCTTAGGCTGCTCAAAAGGATGCAGGCCATAATACCGTAAAAGATAAAGCTGATGACCCAGAGAGTCAAAACATTCGTGACAATGCCAACCAGACTGACCGTGCCAAAATAGCAGGCCACTAATGGTGTTGTCATAATGTTTGCACTGACGGTAACTGAAATGGAGGTCATACCCCAGCGTTTTATTCCTGCGAGGAAAGACTTTCCTTTTGCATTTGCAAACAGGCGCAGTTTCCCCAGATAATCATAGATTTTCCCGGAAAACAGGAAAATTCCAACCATACAGCATACTGACAATTGGAAACTCACCGACAGCGATTCCAGCGGATTATATACCAAAATACAAAGCACTGCAAAGGAAAGAGCCGTTGGCGGATCATATTCCCGATCCCACATAACGGAGATCAGCATAAGGCTTTGCATGATACAGGCGCGTGTCACGGAGGGCGTAAAGCCGACCATAGACGCAAACAGGAATAGAAGCGGGATTCCTAAAAGTCCCGTCAGAAAGCGGCGATGTGCTGCCATGGTGTAAATAACCGCAAACAAAATGGATACATGCAGTCCTGACACCGCAACGATATGGCTGATACCACTGACCTTGAAATCCGTCTTGGTTTTATAGTCAATACCGGAGCGGTCTCCCAGCAGCAGCGCTTTTGCAAAGCCTGCGGTATCATCAGGGAACAGCTCCTGGATTCTGCCCAGCAGTACATGGCGCCATTGGGTCGGCAGGAATATTCGCGGGATTTTCTCACAGCAAGTAATATCTGCCTCCCCACGCTGATAGGCAAACAAAAATATACCGTTGCTGCGCTGATAGTTTGGCTTTTTCTCCCCGCCTGCCAAGGTAGTGCGGAACTGGAAATTGCCGGACACGGTGTCCCCGGGCTTCAGCGCTTTGTGACCCCTGAGATAAAGTTTCACCGAATAAGCCCGGTCGTTTACAGTCACCTTTCCTTTGACGGCTGATCCGTATGCGGTATCGTAGCTGTAATCCGTGGCTGTAATTACCGTGGGAGCAACCACGCCATCCAACTCTCTTGCGGTGGAATAGATCACACGGTCATAAATTCCCTGCCACAAAAATCCCATCGTCAGCCCCAGCAGGATGCCAATAATGCAATTAACAAATTTTCTTCTGCTTTTCCATAAAAGGAGGAGTCCGGTGAGAGCCAATGTGGCGGCCGCAGCTCCTAAAAGCCAAGTACCAAACAAGTAGGAGCCCAGCAGGCACGCACCTGCAAAGCCTACTGAAAACCACATCAGTTTTCTCAACAGCTTACCCCCTTAAAACAAAGAGCGCCGCTATTCAGCTGCGCCCTTTGTTGCATTGCAAAACTTAATTCCCCAGCTTTTCGGTGATGTAGTCATCCACCAATGCCAGAGCATTGTCGAGCTTAGTCAAATCCTTGCCGCCGCCCATAGCAGAATCGGGCTTACCGCCGCCGCTGCCACCGCAGCAGCTGCAGACCTGCTTCACAAGATCGCCGGCCTTGATTCCCTTGGCAACTGCTTCCTTACCGCAGGCAGCCAGGAATGTAATCTTGCCGTCGTTTACGGATGCGAGGACTGCGGCGATGTTCTGGGCCTTGTCACGCAGCATATCGCCCATCTGGCGAAGCTTAGCAGTATCTGCATTTGCAACGCTGGCAGTCAGGACTTTAATGCCGCAGACATTACGGGCACCAAAGAGGAAACGCTCCACATCGCCGCTGGTTTCCTTGGCCTTAAAGGTCTCCAGCAGGTGCTTGAGGGTGCGGATCTCCTCAATCTGAGACTGAATCTTTTCAGGCAGCTCGGTGGGGTTGGTCTTCAGCTGTGCGCAGGCATCATAGAGCTGCTTGCGGGCAGAATCCATCCGGGAAAGGCACTCCTTACCGGTGATAGCCTCGATTCGACGGACACCGGATGCAACAGAGCTTTCGCTCTCGATGCGGAAGGGGCCGACCTTAGCGGTATTATCCAGATGCGTGCCGCCGCACAGTTCGATGGAATAGCCACCCATATTGACCACACGAACAGTGTCACCGTATTTTTCACTGAACAGCGCAGTTGCGCCCAGTTCCTTGGCATCCTCAATGGGCATTTCCTGAACATCCACAGTATAGCCTTCCAGAATGGAAGACTGAACCAGAGCGTCCACCTTGGCAATTTCCTCGCTGGTCATAGCAGAGTAGTGGGTAAAGTCAAAACGAAGGCGGTCGGGCTCCACATAGGAACCGGCCTGATGAACATGGTCACCCAGCACACTCACCAAAGCCTTTTGCAGCAGGTGCGTTGCGGAGTGGGCGCGCATGATAGCTTTACGGCGCTCCACATCAATAGAGGCGCAAACCACATCGTCCACCTTGATGGTGCCCTTGTTGAGCTTGCCATAGTGCAGGAACTTGCCGGCCTTGTCCTTCTGGACATTGGTGACCTCAAAACGGCTCTCACCGGTGAGGATGGTACCGAAGTCGGCCACCTGACCGCCCATTTCTGCATAGAAGGGGGTCTTATCCAGCACAAGGATGCCGCTCTCGCCGCCGGCAATGGAGCCGGAAACTTCCTCACCTACGCAGACAGCCAGAACCTTGGCATCGCAGGTGTTTACATCATAGCCCACAAACTTGGTAGGAGTATTATCGAGGCCCAGATCGATGCCAGCCCATGCCAGATCGCCCAGTGCCTTTCTTGCCTCACGGGCACGGACCTTCTGCTGCTCCATCAGATCCGCAAACTCCTTCTGATTCAGAGTCATGCCCTCGTCTTCCACCATTTCAGCTGTCAGATCCACAGGGAAACCGTAGGTATCGTAGAGCTTGAATGCATCAGCGCCGGAGAAAGACTTTTCACCCTTTGCCTTGTGCTCTTCCAGCATTTCAGCAAAGATACGCATACCACCGTCGATAGTGCGGGCGAAGTTCTCTTCCTCCACCTTTACCACCTTGGTAATATATTCAGCACGCTCACGCAGGTAGGTATAGTGATTTTCATTTTCCTGCACCACGGTCTCAACCACCTCATAGAGGAAGGGACGGTTGACACCCAGCAGCTTTCCGTGACGGGCAGCACGGCGCAGCAGACGACGCAGCACATACCCACGGCCTTCATTGCTGGGCAGAACGCCGTCAGCAATCATAAAGGTGGAAGCCCGAATATGGTCGGTGATTACACGGAGGGACACATCCATCTTCTGGCTCTGGCCGTAGGATGCACCGGTGATCTGGGTCACCTTGTTGGTGATGTTCATAACGGTATCCACATCGAAGAGGCTGTCCACATCCTGACAGACAACGGCCAGACGCTCAAGGCCCATGCCGGTATCGATATTCTTCTGGGTCAGCTCGGTATAGTTACCGTTGCCATCGTTGTTGAACTGAGAGAACACATTGTTCCAGACTTCCATGTAACGATCGCACTCACATCCAACAGTGCAGCCCGGCTTGCCGCAGCCATACTTTTCGCCGCGGTCATAGTAGATTTCAGAACAGGGGCCGCAAGGACCGGAGCCATGCTCCCAGAAGTTGTCTTCCTTACCAAAGCGGAAGATGTGATCTTCAGGGACGCCGATCTCCTTGCTCCAGATTTCAAAAGCCTCGTCATCGTTTTCGTAGATGGAAGGATACAGCCGATCTTCCTCAAGACCAACCACCTTGGTGAGGAACTCCCAGCTCCATGCGATAGCTTCATGCTTAAAGTAATCACCGAAGGAGAAGTTACCCAGCATTTCAAAATAGGTGCCGTGACGGGCAGTCTTGCCGATATTTTCGATGTCGCCTGTGCGGATGCACTTCTGGCAGGTGCAGACACGGTGTCTGGGGGGCTCTACCTCGCCGGTAAAATAAGGCTTCATAGGAGCCATGCCGGAGTTGATCAGCAGCAGAGACTGGTCATTCTGAGGGATCAGAGAGAAGCTGGGCAGACGCAGGTGACCCTTGCTTTCAAAGAAGCTCAGGAACATCTCACGCAGCTCATTTACGCCATAGGGTTTTGTTGCCATTGGATTCTACCTCCACAATAAAATACAAAAGAATCGCAAAAACAAAATACGCCGCCCCTACGCATAGGGGCGACGTTTGTCGCGGTACCACCCTAATTCGCCGCAAAAGCGGCATCTTAGACGCTCTGTAACGGGAGCTCCCGTCCCGGTCATCCCGGGCGACTTGGAAGTGGCACACAGTTCCGAATGCAAGGGGCTCACACCATTCCCCTTTCGCTGAAGCAACGGTAACTGATTGGTTTCCGCACTGTCTTTGCATATCGATGTTATTTTACCACAAATTCCGAAAAAGTCAATATTTCTGCGTCCCTTTTCCCCGGTTTCTCTCTGCAAAAAGGCGGTGCGGCCCTTTTAAGGACCGCACCGGAGGTAAAGATTCACTTTTCGTCTGCCAGAGAATTGAGCCACCCGATCATTTCTTCCCGGGCCTCCTCCGTCATGGGAAAGGTACGCTCCCCTTCCATCGTGCTTTTTTCGTAGCAGAAAGGGCCGTGCCAATATTCCACATGGATATTGCTGTTTGCAAAGTCCACTTCCTTGGGAGTCAGCATTTCCACATGGGGTTCCGCCCGAAAGCGGAATGCTCCCCATGATCCGGTAAAAATATTGTTCATGGCAAAAGTGTGCAGTGTTGGGATAAAGATATCAGCCATTGCTTAGCCTTCCATCAGTTCTTCCATCTCATCCAGCAGTTCGCCAAAGAGCTTCAGTGCCTGATCAACAGGCTCGGGGCTGGTCATATCCACGCCGGCACCCTTCAGCAGGTCGATGGGGCTCTTGGAGCAGCCGCCGGACAGGAACTCAATGTAGTCCTTCACAGCGCTCTCGCCCTCCCGCAGGATTCGGCGGGACAGAGCAATTGCGGCAGAGTAGCCGGTAGCATACTGGAACACATAGTAATTGTAGTAGAAGTGCGGAATCCGTGCCCACTCCATAGCGATGTAGTCGTCCACAACCAGATCGGGGCCGTAGTACATCTCATTGAGGCGCTTATATTCTGCGCAAAGCACATCGGGGGTCAGGGTCTTGCCCTCGGCAACCATGCGGCCGATGTTGAGCTCAAATTCGGCAAACATAGTCTGGCGGTACAGGGTGCCCTTGAACTGATCCAGGAAGTGATTGATAAGATATGCCCGTTCCTTGCGGTCAGTAGTCTTGCTCAGAAGATGCTCCATCAGCAGAGCTTCGTTGCAGGTGGAGGCCACCTCAGCCACAAAGATCACATAGTCGGCATCAATGGGGTTCTGGTGCTTGTTGGAATGGTAGGAATGAAGTGCGTGTCCCATCTCGTGTGCCAGAGTGAACTGGCTATCCAGCGTACCGGAATAGTTCAGCAGAACATAAGGATGAACAGCAGTACCGGCAGAATAGGCGCCGCCCCGTTTACCCACATTCTGGTAAACATCAATCCAGCGGTTGTCGAAGCCTTCCTTCAAAATGGCACGGTAATCCTCACCCAAAGGTGCCAGTGCATCGTAAACAGTCTGCTTTGCCTCGGCAAAGGGGATCTTCTTATCTGCATCCGGCATCAGCGGGGTATAAATATCGTAAAAATGCAGTTCGTCAACGCCCAGCAGCTTCTTGCGCAGGCGGACATAGCGGTGCATCTTGTCCAGATTCTTGTGAACTGCCTCGATGAGGTTGAGGTACACAGAAGTGGGAACATTGGTTCCATCAAGTGCTGCCTCGAAAGCAGAGGGATACTTCCGGCAGACGGCATTGAACTTCCGATTCTTGTTTTCAGCATCCAGCAAGGCTGCAATGGTATTCTTGTAGGAGCCCAAGGTGGTGTACAGATTTTCGTAAGCACTCTTGCGCAGTACCCGGTCGGTGCTTTCCTCGCAAGCTACAAAGGTACCCTGATTCAGCGGATGCTTGTTGCCTTCGGCATCCACGGCATCGGGGAATGTGATATCCGCATCAGTGAAGGTGCTGTAAATATTCTGTGCAGCACCGGTAACCTCTCCGGCGGCGGCAAGGATCTTCTCCTCTTCCGGTGACAGGATATGATCTTTCAAGCGACGCTGATCCGTCAGATACCGACGGTAACGCTCCAGCTTCGGCTCCTCGGCATAGAAGCTTTCCAGCTTTTCATCGGAAATGGACATGATCTCCGGGGTCTCAAAGCTGCAGGCTGCGCTGTATGCCACCACCACAGACATAAACTGGCCCACCATAGCCTGATACTTGGCGTTACGGGTGTCCTCGTCAGTTTTTCTCATGCAGTAGTTTGCCAAAAGGTTGATCTTTTCGGAAACGGTCTCGGATTCACGGAGATATTCGTAAAGTTCCTGGGCGCTTCGGCTCAGCTTACCGGCAAAGGTAACCGCCTTTTTCTGATCCTCAGCAATGGTATCAAGCTCTGCCTGCCATGCTTCGTCAGTTGCGTACATGTCTTCGGTGGCCCACTGATCCTCTACGGGGATCTCAGAGCGCTCCGGAATTTTCTTGATTTCTGCCATAATTGACCTCCTCAATATTTGTAACTGTGATGATTATAACATTGCCAAAAGCAAAATGCAATCTTTCTGTTGCACACAAATAAGCGCCCGGGAAAAATTCCGGGCGCTTATTACTATAAATTTAGTGGGTCTTCTTCGCCTGATCGGCGGCAATAAGCCGCTTCATGGCCTCGATACCAACCTTGACTGCTCCGGAAGTATCCTCGGTCATCGGCATGAACATACCGGCCTTCTCACGCTCCTGATTCCAGATAACATGGAAACAGCTGCCGCAGCGTACATGCAGAGCATCGGCAACCACAAAGAGGGCTGCGGATTCCATTTCGCTGGCCTTAACGCCCAGACGCTTCCAGCTCTCCCACTTTTGCAGAAGCTCATAGTAGACGGGAGACTTTTCGGGGCTGTGCTGACCGTAGAAGGCATCCTTACACTGGACCACGCCGGTATGGGTATCATAGCCCATTTCCTCACTAGCCGCCTTCAAAGCAGCAGCTATATCAAAATCGGGAACAGCAGGGAATTCGATGGGCGCATACTCCATAGAAGTATGTTCATATCGGATAGCACCGGTGGCAACTACAATATCGCCGGGCTTTACATCCAGATCGATGCCGCCGCAGGTACCAACACGGATAAAGGTATCCGTGCCCAGCTTAGTCAGCTCTTCCATGGCGATGACGGCAGAAGGACCGCCGATGCCGGTAGAGCAGACGGAAACCTTCTCACCCAGCAAAGTGCCTGTGTAAATGTTATACTCTCGGTTCATGCCGATATGGACAGGGTTATCAAAGTAGGAAGCGATGGATTCACACCGTCCCGGATCACCGGGAAGGAAGCAATAGCGGCCTACATCGCCCTGTTTGCAATGGATATGAAACTGTAATTCGGTTTCTTGCATATACATTCACCTTCAAAAAAATAATGGAGTTATTATAACACATTACACATATATTTGCAAGTCGGTAAATAATTTTTGTTAAAAAAGACTAACCTGACTGGTATCCGGAAGATTTCCGAATGCACCTGCATCTTTCAGCATCTGTACGTGGGTCTTGGAAACCTTGGGGCAGGCCGCCGTTACCTCTTCGATAGAGATAAACTGCTTGCCTTCCCTGCCCCGTTCCAGATCCCATGCAGCATTTTCGCCCAAGCCGGAGATTGACACGAAAGGCGGGCGGATCTTGCCGTCTTCAACGATAAACTTGGTTGCTGCACTCTTATAAATGTCGATAGGCAGGAATTCAAAGCCCCGCAGGTAGAATTCGTAAACGACCTCCATAGTGGTCAGCAGATCCTCGTCCTTATCGCTGGCATCCTCGTTGCCGTCAATGGCATGGATGTGTGAAAGCACCGTTTCCATGCCGTTGGTCATCATAAGGGCATCAAATCCGCCCTTCTGGCTGCGGCGATAGAAATATGCCGCATAGAACGCCAGCGGGTAGTGAACCTTAAACCACGCAATACGGAATGCCATCATAACATATGCCACAGCGTGAGCCTTGGGGAACAGGTATTTGATCTTCTTACAGGAGGCAATATACCAGTCGGGAACACCTGCGGCGATCATCTCTTCTTCGGCGCCTTCCGGCAGTCCCCTGCCCTTACGGACAGCTTCCATGATCTTAAAGGATCTCTTTTCCGGCATACCGCAGGAAATCAGATACAGCATAATATCGTCACGGCAGCCGATGGCCTCATCAACGGTGGCCGTTTTTGAGGTAATAAGGTCTTTTGCGTTGCCCAACCACACATCCGTACCGTGGGAGAAGCCGGAAAGCCGCAGGAGTGTATCAAACCGGGTTGGCATAGTGTCCATCAACATTCCACGGGTAAAGCGTGTATTAAATTCCGGGATTGCCACGGCACCGGTGGGGCCGAGAAGCTCATCATTTTCGTATCCAAGCACCTTGGATGAGGTAAAAATGGACATGGTGTCCTTGTCGTCCAAAGGAATGGTCTTGGCATCCACCCCGGTCTCAGTCTCCATCATACGGATCATGGTGGGGTCATCATGGCCCAGCATATCCAGCTTCAGGAGGTTTTCCTCCATGCAGTGGTATTCAAAATGAGTAGTGATCTGGTCAGAATTGGGGTCATCTGCCGGGTGCTGTACCGGGCAGAAATCCCAGATTTCATTCTCCTGCGGAATAACGACCAGACCGCCGGGGTGCTGGCCTGTTGTACGGCGCACGCCGACACAGCCGGTAGCAAGGCGATTTTCCTCCGCCCGGGATGCTGACAGTCCCCGCTCCTGCAAGTATTTCTTTACATAGCCAAAAGCGGTTTTTTCCGCAACGGTACCGATGGTTCCCGCTCGGAACACATGGGTCTTACCGAACAGCTCTGTACAGTAAGCGTGAGCATTGGACTGGTATTCACCGGAAAAGTTCAGGTCGATATCAGGCACCTTGTCGCCGCCGAAACCCAGGAAGGTCTCGAAGGGGATGTTGAAGCCGTCTTTTTCAAATTTGGTCCCACACTTGGGGCAAATAGCATCCGGCAGGTCAGCACCGCAGCCGTAGCCCTTAGGTACATCAAAGGTGGTGTACTTGCACTCCGGATTCGGGCAGCGGTAGTGAGGCGGAAAGCTGTTTACTTCGGTGATGCCGGACATATAAGCCACGATAGACGAGCCAACGGAGCCACGGGAGCCGACCAGATAGCCATGCTCCAGAGAATTCTGCACCAACTTCTGTGCAGACATGTAAATCACATCGTAGTGACAGGAAATAATGTCGTGGAGTTCGGTTTCAACACGCTTTACCATAAGTTCCGGGGGATTTTCTCCGTAGAGCCGATGGAATTTTCCGTAAACCAGAGACTTCAAATCCTCCACAGAGTTTTCAATCTTCGGTGCAAACAGGTTATGCGGAACCGGTCGGAGCGTTTCGCACATATCAGCAATGAGATTGGAGTTTTTCACCACGATCTCATAGGCTTTCTCCTTGCCCAAATAGGAAAATTCATCCAGCATATCGTCCGTTGTACGCAAATACAGAGGATTTTCCCGGTCGCAGTCATCAAAGCCCTTGGTAGCCAAAAGAATATGACGGAAGATCTCGTCCTCCGGGTTCAGGAAGTGTACATCGCCGGTGGCAATGACAGGCTTGCCCAGTTTTTCGCCGAGGCGGACAATTATGCGGTTGTATTCCCGCAGCTGTTCGTCATCCTTCGCCATTCCCTTGGCAATCATAAAGCGGTTGTTTGCCAGAGGCTGCACCTCAAGATAATCATAGAAAGAAGCAATTCGCTCGATCTCGTCGTCGCTCTTGTTTGCAAGGATAGCCTGAAACAGTTCACCCGCTTCGCAGGCAGAACCGATGATCAGGCCCTCCCGCATTTCCATCAGCTCGGACTTAGGGATTCGAGGCACACGCTTAAAATACTTCAGATTGGAGTTGGAAATCAAATGGTACAGGTTTCGCAGTCCTACCTGATTCTTTGCAAAGATGATGATATGGCGGGCATGGCGGTCGGAGATCTTACCCTTAGAGCGGAGCTTCATCATCACCGGATTCACTCCCTGCAAAGAATGAACACCGTGTTCCTCCGCCAGTTTTTCCATGAGCCGTGCCATAATGAGGCCGCAGGTAACGGCATCATCCGCCGCTCTGTGGTGGTTGAATTCCGGCAGACTCAGAGCATTTGCAACTATGTCCAGCTTGAATTTGCTCAAATGCGGCAGCATATTCTGTGCAAAAATCAAAGTATCTGCCGCGGTCAGGTTAAATTTCAAGCCCTGCCGCTGGCATTCTGCCCGGATAAATCCCGTATCAAAATCCGAATTGTGCGCAACCAGCACACGGCCTCCCACAAATTTCAAGAACTCCGGCAGCACCTGTTCGATTTTCGGTGCCCCCACCAGCATGGCATCCGTAATGCCGGTAAGCTCAACGATTTTCTTATCCAGCACCTGCTGGGGATCTACAAAAGTCTGAAAACGGTCCAGTTCTTCCCCGTTTTTCATTATGACGGCACCGATTTCAATGATTCGGTCCGTATTGGAGGAAAGGCCCGTGGTTTCCAGGTCAAAGGCCACAAATTCATCATCAAAGGCCATGTCCTGATTACCGTGGACAACAATGCGATCATCCACATCGTTTACATAGTAGCCCTCTATGCCGTAGAGGATCTTGATGTTTTGGTCGGTACCTGCTACCTTTGCCTTGGCCGCCGCCTTCATGGCATCCGGGAAGGACTGAACCACGCCGTGATCGGTAATGGCAATGGCCTTGTGTCCCCATGCTGCCGCCTGTTTAACGGCTTCCGCTGTGTTGGTCAGCGCATCCATGTTACTCATAGTGGTGTGCATATGCAGTTCCACACGCTTTTCGCCCTCGGCCTTGTCAACACGCTTTGCCATAAATCCGGGCATAATGGAATACGGCTTCAGAATGGTTTCGTTGTCGAAACGGTTCACATCCAGCTTACCCTGCACCCGCAGAACGGAGCCTACCTGCACCTTGTCCAGAATGTTCTTCGCTTCCGCCGCCTCCATAAAGCGGTTGATGCGGATGGAACCCGTATAGTCAGTCATGTCGAAGTTTATGACCCATGCATTTCGTTTCTTAAGCTCCTTATGCTCCACGGCAAAGACCTTGCCCTCAACGATCACATTGCCCATATCCAGATTCAGCTTGCCCATATCCACGGCAGTTCCGCGGAACACTTTACCGTAAATCGCATCGCTGTGCTGGGCAGCGGCTTCCTTTTTCTGGGTCGGTGCCACAGCGGGCATCTCTTCGATCATGTCCGAGCGCATTTTCTCCATAGCGTCAAAAAGGGCCTTTCCTTCAAGCGCCTTTCCTGCTTCGATTTTAATATTCACCGGAGTAGAAAACCGCTCCTGCAGCACCGTTTTCACCTGAGGAACGCAGTCCTCCAGAGTCTTTTTACCGTTGGTCCTGAGGGAAATGGTAAGATCAGACCCCTCCCACTCCCATTTGGCTCCTGCCAGAGAGCCTCGGGTCATGGAATTTTGCTGAACAAACAGATCCATTAATTCCTCCGGCTCGATTTTAGAAATCTGATCCGCAGGATGAGTAGATGTAATTAAGATGCTGCGCAGGTCATAGATCTCGCACAGATTTTCCGCAGCCTCATTCAGGAACCGCTGCGGGATGTATTCCTCGCTGTGGACGGCGACCTCAATCGATCTTTGGCGCGGATCCAGGTCCGCAGCAACAATGGCCGCCTGAGAAAGTGCTGCTTTCAGCACCTCAGGCGGCTCATAGTCGGAAAACATATTCAAGAAATAGGTTTTCTGTTCCATTTTTCTCCTTACATTTCGTTTACACGCTTTACCAGCGCATCGAGGAGCTGGTCGTAGGGCAGCTTTGCCACCTGCTCACCCTTTTCAAAGAGCATACCCCAGCCGTCACCGCCGGCGATACCGATGTCCGCCTCCCGGGCTTCGCCGGGTCCATTTACCACGCAGCCCATGACTGCAACGGTCAGCGGCTTTTTGCAGTCCTTGAGGGCTTCATCCACCTGATTCACAAGGCTGATGAGATCAATTCGAGTTCTTCCGCAGGTGGGGCAGGAAATAATGTTCACGCCCTCTTTGCGCAGTCCCGCTGCCTTCAAAATGTCCTTGGCCGCATAGACTTCCTGCACAGGATCATCGGTAAGGCTTACCCGAATGGTATCGCCGATACCGTCCATCAGCAGAGCGCCAATGCCCATGGCGGACTTAATCATGCCCATTCGCACAGGACCGGTTTCCGTTACACCGATATGGAGAGGATAGTCGCACTTACTGCGGAACAGTCTTGCAGCAGCAACCATGGTGGGAACTGTGGAAGATTTCATAGAAAGGCAGGTATCATAGAAACCATACTTTTCCAGAAGCTCCAAATGCTCAAACGCACTTTCCACCAGAGCCTCCGCCGTGGGATGAC
>RCNI01000503.1_pt1 | contig 23773 bp, 16 predicted proteins | sample 2041151 | NCBI WGS metagenome assembly RCNI01 (sample SAMN09708214, study PRJNA481090) | feces metagenome | isolation source: feces | place: Antarctica: Albino Rookery | reverse complement strand
TGTATAAGATAATTTCCATTGTCAATGCCATCAATAGAAAATAATCCGTCATCATTAGCAATACTTCCCTTATGGAAAGTAGAATCCGGTAAGGTTAATAATACAACATTAGCGTAAGCTATTGGGTTGTTTGAACTATCTACAATATACCCTTTGACAGATTGTGCAAACAAATGGGATATAGATAATAAAAAAACTAAAGTAAAAATTAACTTTTTCATTTTCTATGACAGAGTGTTTACAATAATACATGATACTAAAATACAGAGAATGGCGAAAGAAGCAACCCAAACTTATTTGAGGTTATGCTAAACCGCATTATACGCATTATATACTTACAAATATAATACAAATACTTCTCAATACTGAAAATACAAATTAAAAGTAAGCGTCTCCGCGATGACGTGTTGTAGAATAAAAGCAAGGCCGACGACCCTGCTTTTATTCTTTACCTGCCGGAGTCCAACGGTCCGGCAGCAAGTCGCGGTATGCATCCGCAGATGCGGTTCCTATCAGTATACAGGACCTGTTGAGTATGTCTGACAGATATTCGAAGAAGTTTATCCCGTGCAGCCTGCAGGAGCATGCCGGAGCGAATAGAAGACGGTCCCTCTCTCCGCTCCGGCATGGCTGCCGAAGAAGAGCGAGTTCTTTCGCGAGAGCGATATGTATCTGTTGAGCCGTTCGAAGAGGTTGTTGTCCCAGGAGTAGTCACCACCGGTTGCGATGGCCTCCAGTCCGTCCCATTCGTTGAGCATGTAGTTCACGGCCTTGCGCATCGGGGACTTCGGAGGATATTTGCCTTCCTGTTTCTGAATATGCAGCAGAGCTTTCCTGAGTTTCTTCAGTATCGGCGGAGCATACTCCTGTCTCCATTTCAGATTGTCCTCCGCCGTCCAGCCGTCCTTCCCGATGCTGTGCATGTGCTCGTTACGGTAGAGTTCGTTTGCCAGTGCCAGAATAGTGTCTGCATCAGGATTGCCTTTCATGTCTACAAAGTCCCTTTTGCAGTGCTGCAGGCAGGAGAGTCTGAGGATATCCCCTCCTGATTGGGCCGCCACCTTCTTTTAAGCGCCCAGGCCGTCGGACTGTATCGTCCCCCTGTATCCTTTCAGTTCCCTGAGGATGACTTCCTCGCTGCGTGAGCCGTCGTCATAGAAGAAATACACAAGTCCAAGGTGCACAGCTGCAATGACCCAGACATATCCCTTGCGGCTTCCACGTCCGCCGTTTTTGCTTCTGTGTTTATGAGGACTATCAAGTATGTCTTTTTGTGGATGGATAGAACAGATGATCCTTGTCAAGGAAGACAGGATAAAACACATTTTTTATCAGATAGCCCGCAACTCTGGTCTTTTGTCCGACAATTTTTTGAATGGTTGCCCATTCCACGTCTCCCTTATATATAATTAGGACATTCAAAATGACTGTCAGAAGGGAATTTACCATACACCTTTCTGTATTTTTGTGCAACTGCTTCCATTCGTGTAGTCTGACAGATGCTTTCAATCTTCTTCATCAGGTGGGATAAAAGTTTCAAGTCTTCCCAGTCTGAGCAATCCTGTCCTGGAGGACACTGGCTCATATCTACATCTTTGAAATTGATCTTCATAAAAATTTTATCTTCAGGAACATCTTTTTCATCACGGATAAATTTCTCGATGTCTCCAAAATATGGAATTGCTCCATACCAGCCTGTCAGATAATCTTTTCCAAAAGAAGCATCATTACGTACGCTTGCAGCCTGATTAATCTTATATTCAACCAAGGAATATAAATCAGAAACGCCATGACTGTCTTTTTCCGTAAACCATACCTGGTCTCTTCTCAGCAGTCCCTTCCTCAATATTTAGTATCATGCGTTGAAAAAAAAGTTGTGCACAATGTGGATTGTACAGATTATAAAAAAGCTTCAACAGTTCAATGGACAGCTGCGTGTGCAGGCTGGCTCCTAATTCGTCGATGATGATAGTTCCACCTTTCTTCAAAGTGTCAAACCATGGGCCCGACAGAGAGAACAAACGAATGGTTCCTGAAGATTCATCCCCCAACAACAATTTCGCCCTGCCAGTAATCTCTTCATCAGCATACACATCATGGAGGGTGGAAACTTCAATTTTTCTCAACTCCGCATAGTTGTCTTTTGTCTTTATCTTATTTAAGATTTCCGTCAATACAGAGATTTGACCTGTAGGAATAACGGAAGAATCAACAGGAGTGTCCGTTACATCAATGGATTTTATATTATTATCCACAATATTCATTATGGACAAGATATTTTTGCGTATATTTTCATCCCTCATAAAGACCCCGGACGTGTAATGCAGCGTGTCATCCAGTCCCGACAGAATATTGAAACTTTCATTGAACCAATTCTTTATTTCCTGACTTATAGAGACATTGTATTGTGCACACGTTGAGATAAACAAGGAATCGTCACATGTTTTCTGAGGCAGTCCTGAGGATCCCTTGAATGTCCTTGTATTTATGGTGATTTTATCCCCTATGCGTTTATAACAACAGCTTTCCGACGAGAATCTAAAAAAACTTCCGGCCGATTCCTCTTACCACGTCTTCATCTTTAAATGAAGAAAGTATCATTGTACGGTAATCTGCCATGCTAATAATAAATAAGGTTGGTTGCCAGAACGGGCATAAACTTCAGAAAAGGAAGGGAACTCGCCTGCAGGAAGAATCCGATGAGAAAATTGACCATATTGATACAACAAGAGGATGACTTTTGGATCACCCTCTCCAGCTAAAAAATAGCTAAACAATAAACATCTCTACCTCATTTCGATGATGCGTCATTTGATTCCCATGACCATTACTCGTGCCGGAGCAGTCTTTCTTCGGCCATGCGTTCGTATTTTGTTCCTGGCCGGCCATAGTTGGCATACGGATAGATGGAGATGCCGCCGCGTGGAGTGAAGAGGCCGGTGACTTCGATGTATTTCGGGTCCATCAGACGGATGAGGTCTTTCATGATGATGTTCACGCAATCTTCGTGGAAGGCGCCGTGGTTTCTGAAACTGAAGAGGTAGAGTTTGAGGCTCTTGCTTTCTACCATTTTGATGTCGGGCAGGTAGCTGATCCGGATTTCCGCGAAGTCGGGCTGTCCGGTGATTGGACATAGACTGGTAAATTCCGGACAGTTGAAGCGTACCCAATAGTCGTTTTCGGGATGCTTGTTGTTGAAGGCTTCGAGCACTTCTGGTGCGTAGTCCTGTTTGTATTCCGTTTTGTGGCCCAACAGGGAAAGCTGGTCTTTTAATTCTGTCATATTATTTCTGGTTTGATTTTTCCGCAAGATATTTCTCATACCCCTCTCGACGTAGCTTGCAGGCTGGACAATGTCCGCAGCCGTCTCCGGGAATGCCATTGTAGCAGGTGATGGTTTCGTGACGGATAATGTCCAGCACCCCTAGCTGATCGGCCAGGGCCCAGGTCGCCGCTTTGTCTATCCACATCAGGGGCGTGTGGATTACAAATTCATCATCCAGGGCCAGATTGAGCGTGACGTTGAGAGATTTGATGAAGCTGTCCCGGCAATCCGGATAGCCGCTGAAGTCGGTTTGGGACACCCCTGTCACGAGATGACGGATGCCGAGTTCTCGGGCGAAGACCGCCGCTATGCTGAGAAAGAACAGATTTCGACCGGGTACAAAGGTGTTGGGAACATTGTCGGCCGGTTTTTCCTGATCCATCGCCATTGAGGAATCCGTCAGGGCATTTTGTCCCAGTTTGCCGATGAAGGAAACGTCTTTTACATGAAATTCCACTCCGGCTTTCCGGGCGATGGCTGCCGCATACTCCACTTCCTGCTGGTGCTTCTGGCCATAAAGAAAGCTGAGGGCCACGACCCTTTCAAATTTGTTTTTTGCCCAGTAAAGACAAGTGGTGGAATCTTGTCCGCCACTGAATACCACAAGGGCTGCATTATTCTGCATACGATAAAATGAGTTAAGATGATTCTATAGAAGAGCCTGGTCGCCGCACCTGCTCGTCGTCAGGTCCGCCGGTTCCGCTCATTGACATTCAGATGTCCCGGACATTCCAAATGCTGTAGGATACGTCATTGTCATAGACGTCATTCTGGTCAATCTGCTTTACAAATTTCACGACACGACGTGTAATGGGCAGCATGACCACCTCATAGAGGGTCTTCAGGACAATCTGGATCATCATCATGGTCAGCAGTTCGTTCCATGCGATCAGACCGCCGAAGGCGATCGGAAAGAAAATGAATGAATCGGCTGTTTCTCCAGCAATGGTAGAAACAATCGCCCGCAACGAGAAGTGCCGTCCATGATGGGCTATTTTCATTCTGCTCATCACGTAGGCATTCAGAAATGAGCCGAACAGAAATGCCGAAAGACTGGCTACGACGATACGTGGGGCCATGCCGAAGACAAAATTGAAATGTTCGCCTCCTTCCCAGAACGGAGCTGGGGGCAGCTTGACTGCAATCAGTCCCAAGGACACGACGAAGAAGTTCATCAGAAAACCGCTCCAGATAATGAAACGGGCTTTCTTGAATCCCCAGACTTCTGCGATACAGTCGTTGATGATATAAGATACTGGAAAAACTATCACCCCTGCCGTAAGGGAGAGGCCGAAAATCTGAATCACCTTTGTTTCCAAAAGGTTGGCTGCAATGAGGCATACATTGAACAAGATGCCAAGCAGCATGAATGGTATGGATACTTTATCCTTCATATTATTCCTGTTTTTATACGTGGTTGACCTAGAATACACGACCGACATCCATCGGTTTTGAAAATCGGGGCACAAAGATAAGAATTTTTTTACAATATCATCTCAATTCATTTTTTTTAATGATATTGATTACATCCATTGGCAACTGAGTACCGCTTTCCTGCCAACGGCTCCTCTTGTCAATAAAAGCGGACAGGCCTTGGAAACGCGCCTTTACATTCTCCTGTTTTCTGGTTCCTGACCTTCTCGACAAGAGATCTGAGTCCTCTCTATGGAAATCTTCTCCTGTTCTCTCCGAAAACATGAGCAAGAAACAAGCGCAATAAAAAATTGGCTGCCCTGCAATAAAATTGAACCCCGAAAGTCAGATGGCGACTTTCGGGGTTCAATTCACGCTGGCGGAACACTGTGTCCAACGAAAATGCACCAAGCTATGATTCAATAGATGATTTCTTTGACCTTCCGACTTTCAAGGTATCAAATCCCTCTCCGAAAACGCCAATAACAGCACTTTGAGAAACAAATGCTTTCGGATCAATATCATGAATGATTCTGAAGATAGCATTGGACTGGCTTCCTTTTGCCAATACAAACATCACTTTCTGAGGATTTCCTGTATATAGTCCCTTTGCATCCAACATGGTGACACCACGGTGTAAAGCGTTGATCGCCTTTCCAATTTCCTCATACTTCTGTGATATAATAAAAAACTGGACAGAAGAGCGAGAAAAACTCATAATCTTGTCAATGACAAAACTAACGACATACAAAGTGACATATCCATAAACAACCTGCCCCCAGTCCTTGAGGACGAAATAGCTGCAAGTCACAATTGTCATATTGAGAATCATGATGATACGCCCCAAAGACACATCATGATATTTATTGATTATGGCCGCAATGATATCTGTTCCGCCAGAACTTCCATTGGCAGAAAATGCAATTCCTATCCCCGAGCCGCAAAGAGTCGCCCCCAAGACACAGGACATGAACACCTCATCCTTGACAAAGGAAATGCCATCAAAAAGCTGCTGGATTACAAGCAAGAAAAAAGTCAATGTAAACACAGCAAAAATCGTCTTGACACTAAATTTCCACCCGAGAATCTTTACAGAAAGAATGAGAAGAATGAAATTGATACAAAAATAAGTTACCTGAATAGGAAGCCCGGCAGCCCAATAAACAATAGATGCGATACCAGGAAGACCGCCAACAGTTATTTTATTGGGAAGAAGAAATACTGTCCATCCTATACCATACAGTATCATTCCAAAAGCAATCAAAAGATAATCCTTGCACTCATGGATTATTTTCTCTCTTGAAGTAGATAATGAACTATTTGCCATTTTTGAATAAGTTTTAAAAGCGCGGACAAAGATATATAATTTGAACTTACGTTATCCTCCTACCAATAATTATTACCGTTTTTCTCATTCAAGGAGACAAACGGACGAAGCGCTCCATTTCCACCCGGAATACCGGGTGGAAATGAAACTTTCTGAGATATTCCAATCAGAATTTTGGCATGGCAAAACCTCCTGCAAGCAACGCTCCACCTACTTTGAAAACAACATTATTTAACGCAAAAAATGCCATACAGACATATAGAAGGCATATATCAACTACATTATATGTATATGATGAAGATATGATGCCATCAAAACTATTAAATCATTTAAATTTGTGAACAAATATATTCTATAATAGAAGTATCAGACAGACAAAAAAAAGAAAAACATAATAAAAATAACACCATGAAGCATTATTTTCAATTGGCTTTCATTGCCACCTGCTTGACGATTGCCCCGTCATGCCAAGAGGAGCATTACTCCGATACACGTTTCTCCGTATATGAGCACACCGGAGAAATGGCCTCAAAATTTTCATTTACAAAAACCGGAGGCAAACAAAACCTCCACCTGTACTCTGGAACAGATTGGTCAGCAGAACCAGCCGACAAATGGATAACTATCACTCCAGATAACGGGAAAGGAGGAAAGAAATCTTCTCTTGAAATAACAGTTACCGCCAACCGGCAACAAAATGCCAGATTCTCCCAAATCAATTTCATGACGAAAGGAGAAGTCAGACATACGATAAAGATTGAGCAGGCCGGCCAAACGGAAAATCTTCCAGATTTGCCAGCCACCCCTATTGCCGACATCCTTGACATCTCATTTCAAGAAGATGGTTCAGCCATCAACGCATCCGACAAATTCGGCCTCCAAATCGAAACCGTAGCAGGTGCTGAAATGATGGTCTACAACAATGCCGACTGGAAAAGAAATGTGGCTCATTTCAATCATCTTCCAGGTGAAAATACAGCAAGCGGATATTTCAAGGCAGATTATACAGGCAATACCAACGTAATTCAGGCATTGGAAGATGGACACTCCATGGAAATCGTATTCTGCAGTTCTTCCAAACCTGACGGTTCGAAAGAACTGAAAATGTTCAGTTCACATGAACAGGGAGGAACGGGTTTCCTCATCAGCAAGGACAACCATGGAAACTGCATCACCTTCTTGCCAAACATAAGCACCAACGGTCGCTCCAACTGGATTTGGACCACCTCAGGTATTGTACCCGAAGCTGGAAAATACTACCACGTCATTGGAGTCTGGGATAAAGAAAAGGAAAAGTCATTCATCTACGTGAATGGTGAATTGAAAGGTTCCGCGCCAGCTGCAGGTTCACTCGTACTCCCCAAATCAGATTGTCTCTGGTTTGGTATAGGCGTTGATGCCAGCGCCAACAGCGGACAAGGAGCCTGGGCAGGCGATATTGTATATGCAAAAGTCTACGATGCTGCACTTACTGCAGAAGAAGTGAAAGCAATCTATCAAGAAGAACACTGCGAAATAACTTCCGCCCCCTTTGATCTGAAAGACGTGGAATATTTGCAAGATTGCCAAATTCCAAACGGATACCGTTATCATATTTATGCAAATGGATTCAAAAAAGACGACCAAATTATCCTCAGAGGAGCAAAACATCCAGAAGAAAAGACAAACTGTGACACCCGAATTGAAAATTGGGGAGCATCCGTCCGTTTTCCACATGACATGAAAAGCGGAGAATACAAAATGTTCGCCCTGCGTAACCAAACTGAACATCCTATCGGAATGGTCCGGATTGACATTGTCTCAGATGATAAAAATTTACGCCATACCGAATGCGTTGCACACAGATGTTACCACGAAAATGGAAGCCAAGACAAAACCTATCCAGAAAACTCTCTGGCGGCATTCAAACGAACCCAGGAACTTGGAATATGGGGAGCAGAAATAGATGTCTGGATTACTCGAGATGGAGAAGTGGTAGTCAACCACAATGCGACAGTTCCGACAGACCCGAAGAACCGCCGTCTGGAAGACTCCTACTATGCCGACCTTCAAGACATCAGGCTTTCAAATGGAGAAGCGCTCCCTACCCTTTCCTCTTTCCTCAAACAGATGAAAGCGAGACCAGGCCTGAAACTGGTGCTTGAAATCAAGACACACTCCAAACTTGAAGACAATCAGCGAGTTGTAGACAAATGTGTCCAAATGGTGAAAGATGCAGGACTGGAAGATCAAGTTACTTGGATAGCATTTAGCTACAGCAGCTGTATGCGAATTGCAGAACAGCTCCCCAAAGCCATCGTCTCCTATCTCGGCGGTGACCAGAGTCCGAAACGTTGTTTCTCAGATGGAATCAAAGGCATTGATTACGAAAAAGGACGTCTCAAAGATTCATGGATAAAAGAAGCACATGAATTAGGAATGAGCGTCAACGTATGGACTATCAATGACCAAGAATCCATGATGAAATTCATTGCCAAAGGGGCAGATTTTATAACGACCAATGATCCTGACGCATTGAAGAAATTGCTTGAAAAACCATTTATTTCAAAACAATAATGAAGTAAATTTCATTAACAACCTTTAAAATATATGAATAAAAGATTAAGAACAATGATTTGGGGGATGACATTACTTGCGACAGCATGTACTAGTCATCGGAATGTCTCTTCACAATCACCGGTCTATCTGGATGAAAGCAAATCTATTGAAGAAAGAGTAGAAGATGCCCTTTCCAGAATGACACTTGAAGAAAAGATTGACATGACCCATGCCCAATCTAAATTCTCTTCTCCTGGAGTTCCAAGACTTGGCATTCCTGAAATCTGGTGTACAGATGGTCCTCACGGCATCCGTCCAGAAGTATTCTGGGATGAATGGGACCAGGCAGGATGGACCAATGATTCCTGCACGGCATATCCGGCCCTTACAGGACTGGCCGCGACATGGAACAAGGACTTGTCCCACCTATATGGTCATTCCATCGGAGAAGAAGCAAGATATAGAAAGAAGTCTGTGTTGCTTGGACCTGGTGTCAATATATGCAGGACACCACTTAACGGAAGAAATTTTGAATATATGGGAGAAGACCCATACCTGGCTTCCACTTTGGTTGTTCCATACATCCAAGGTGTCCAAGAAAATGGTGTCGCCGCCTGCGTCAAGCACTTCGCTTTAAACAATGCAGAGAGCAACCGCCACACCACCAACATCCATATTGACGACAGGACCTTGCACGAGATCTATCTGCCTGCTTTCAAAGCAGCCGTGCAGGAAGGCCAAGCATGGGCAATCATGGGTTCCTATAACCTTTACAGACACATCTGGTGTTCTCATAATCCATACCTTCTGAATGACATCTTGAAAAAAGATTGGGGATTCGACGGAGTTGTCATCAGCGACTGGGGAGCCGTCCATGATACAGATGAAGCCGTCAAAAACGGATTGGATTTGGAATATGGTTCTTGGACCAATGGATTGACCATGGGCAAAACCAACGCATACGACAATTATTTTCTGGCAGATCCATATAGAGAAGGTATCCGTTCCGGAAAATACGGTACAGAAGAACTGGATGAAAAGTGCAGACGCATTTTGAGACTTATTTTCAGGACTGAAATGGCTCCTGACCGTCCTTTCGGTCGATTCACTTGTCCTGAACACTATGAAGCCGCGAGAAAAATCGGCACAGAAAGCATTGTCCTCCTCAAAAATGAAGACATTCTTCCTATTGCCGTAGAAAAGGCAAAACAGATTCTTGTCGTCGGCGAAAATGCCATCAAAATGATGTCTGTCGGAGGAGGAAGCTCTTCACTGAAGGTAGAACATGAAATTTCTCCTTTGGAGGGAATCCGCACACGTTTTGGCCAATCTTCAGAAATCATTTTCGAACGTGGATATGACAGTCACACCAACGAAGGATATAATGGAGTATCTGCCGGAAAAGAGGCCGACGAGACCAGATCTGCAGCAGAACTATTCAACGATGCCATCAAAGCAGCCAAGAAAGCAGATTACGTCATCTATGTGGGCGGTCTGAACAAAGCGGCTCATCAGGACTGTGAAGACACAGACAGACTCAGCTATGAACTTCCTTACGGACAAAATGAACTCATCGAAGCCCTCGCCGCCGTCAACAAAAACCTGATTGTTGTCAACATCAGCGGCAATCCAGTCGCAATGCCTTGGGCAGATCATGTTCCGGCAATCGTACAGAGCTGGTATCTTGGAAGCGAAGCAGGCACTTGTCTGGCAGCCATTCTTTCAGGCGATGAAAATCCGTCAGGAAAACTTCCTTTCACCTATCCTGTCCAGTATTCTGATGGCCCTCTGAAAGAAGCCGCCCAATATCCTGGCGTATTGGAAGGAAAGACCGGTGGCGTTGAAGCTTATGACGAGCCAATTCACGAAATGTATTATTCAGAAGGCATTTTTGTCGGATACAGATGGTATGAAAAACAAGCCATCAAACCACAATTTGCTTTCGGACACGGTCTAAGCTACACTCGCTTTGAGCTGAATGACATTCATCTGGACCGAACTTCCATCCGGAACAATGAATCGTTGAAAGTAACAGCGACACTTACCAACGTAGGTGAACGGGCCGGAGCCGAAGTAGTTCAACTATATATACAAGATGAAGAATCTTCTGTAGAAAGACCATTGAAAGAGTTGAAAGGATTTACAAAAGTATTCCTTGAGCCAGGTGAAAGCCAAGATATCGAATTCTCTATTGACATTGAATCACTTCGCTTCTATGATGCCACCACCCAACAATGGGTAGCCGAACCGGGAGAATTTGCAATACATCTCGGCACCTCATCTGACAAGATTCTGCAAACAGCGAAATTCTCACTCAGATAGCATCTGACCATTTATAAATAAAATAATTTATATCTTATATGAAAAAGTATCTTGTATTAGCACTGCTGCTGCTAAGCACAGCAGTCTTTGCACAAAAACATGAAGTCAAGGGTACTGTTTCAGGGCAAGACGGAAAGCCGCTCGCTGGCTTTACCGTCTTTGAAAAAGGCACCACAAACGGTGCCACCACTGACCAGAATGGCACCTATCATCTGACTGTATCCTCTAAAGATGCAATACTGGAATTTGTATGTCTGGGATATCAATCTATCTCAGAAGGAATCCGTTCCAGGAACACCGTCAACATTACTGCTTCAGAAGATGCGATTGACTTGGAAAAAGTCGTTGTGATCGGATACGGTTCCGTCAAGAAGAAAGACCTTACCACAGCCGTCTCCGTCGTTTCCACTGAAGACTTGAACTTCCGTCCGGTTTCACAAGCATCCGGATTCATTCAAGGTAAAGTAGCTGGTGTCACCGTCCAGCAGACAAGCGGACAGCCAGGCTCAGGCATGACAGTCAGAGTGCGTGGCGCTTCTTCCATTTCTTCTGGCAATGACCCTCTATACGTAGTAGATGGCGTACCGGTCGGTACCGGAAACTACTCCATTGCATACCTTTCTCCTCAAGACATTGAGTCAATGCAAATTTTGAAAGACGCCTCCTCTGCCGCCATCTACGGTTCACGAGCTGCCAACGGTGTAGTCATGATTACCACCAAAACAGGAAAACTCAGCAAAGGTCCGCAAATCAGATTCAATGCCTCCGCCGGCATCACCAACGTCACCAAAACCTATGACGTCTTGAATGTTGCAGAGTACAAGGATCTGATGGATGAAATCGGAAAAGTTCACCTTCCAGACGGTTTGAAAGACGAAACCGACTGGTTCAAGGAAACCTACCGCACCGGCATTAACCAAAACTACCAAGTATCCGTATCCAACGCTACAGACAAAATGAAATATTACCTTAGCGGCGGATATTCCGACGATAAAGGCGTATTCGATGTTGCCTACAGCAAAAAGATCAACGTCAAGGCCAACTTTGAATCCGAACTGTTCAAATGGATTACTGTAGGTACCAATCTTGCCTACTCCCACTACAAAGACAATGGTATCATTACAGGAACCGGTTCCAACCGTGCCGGTGTAGTGTTGTCCGTAATCAACACACCTACCTATGCCAAGCCATGGAGCGAAATACCAGGTGAGGAAAACTACTACTGGACTCAGTTCTACGGTGCCAACCTGACCACTCCTTCTGAGAATCTGGCACGTTCAAAGGACAATTACACCCAGACCGACAGAGCCCTGCTTACAGGATATGCCGAAATCAAATTCCACAAGAATTTCAAATTCAAATCAACGGTCACTATGGACCGCAGATGGACTCACAGTTTCTCCTTCCTTGATCCAATCCATACGGCATATGGTCGTACCCAGCATGGTACAGCTTCTTCTGAAAGGGCTGACGACATGAGAATGGTCTATGACAACATCTTCACCTATGCCAACACTTGGAAAGGCGTCCACAACTTCGATGCAATGGCCGGTACTTCTGCCACCACTTCAAGATGGGAAAATCTCCATGGATCAAGATCACATTTCTCACCAGAACATCAAAATGTCATAGTCGGACTCAATGGTGGCAACAAAGGAGGATTAAGAGGTCAGTCACAAGGCATCAGCCGTTGGGCCATCATGTCCTACCTTGCCAGAGTTCAATACAACTATGACAGCAAATACTACATCACAGCCAACTTCCGTGCCGACGGTTCTTCCAAACTGGCACCGGGTCACAAATGGGGCTTCTTCCCTTCCGTATCCGCCGCATGGCGAATCTCCGGTGAGAGCTTCATGGAAGACGTTGCCTGGATTGATGATTTGAAACTTCGTTTTGGATGGGGCGAACAAGGAAACCAGTCCGGTCTGTCCGACTATGCTTGGGTTCAGTATTATGGAACCAACTACTACGACTGGACAAAACCAGATTCTGCAGATAAATATCCTACCTTGGGAGGAAACACAAATATCGGCAACAAAAACCTTACTTGGGAAACGACCTCACAGGCAAACATCGGTATCGACTGGAGCATGTTCAATGGAAGACTGAACCTGACCTTTGACGGTTACTACAAATATACCAGGAACCTGCTTATGAACGTTCCGCTTCCAGCCCCTTACCCGTCTATCTATAGAAATGAAGGAGACATGTCCAACTGGGGTCTCGAATTTGCACTCAGCTCTGTAAACATTGCTCAAAAAGATTGGAGATGGACCACAGACTTCAACATTTCAATGAACCGGAATAAAGTTGAAAAATTTGCCCTTGCGCAAGTTTACTACTTCGCAAAGACATCTGAAGCAACCAGTGAGTATCTTGTCAGAATGGTACCAGGCGAATCTCTTTCCAAATTCTGGGGATACCGTGCACTCGGCGTCGATCCTGAAACTGGTATGATGATCTACGAAGACCGCAATCAAGATGGCAAGATCAATGGCTCCGACAAAACCTATATCGGTAACGCCAATCCATTGTTTACAGCAGGACTGACAAACACCGTCAGCTGGAAAGGACTCAATCTCAGCATTCTGATGACAGCTTCTGTCGGAAATGACATCTACAATGCTTCCAGAATTGAGACAGAAGGAATGTACACCGGAGCCAACCAGACCAAAAAGGTACTCCGCAGATGGAGAATTCCAGGACAGAAGACCGATATTCCAAAAGCGAATGAAATCTACAACCTGAAATCATCCACTCGCTGGATAGAAGACGGTTCTTTCCTTAAAATCAAAAACATCACACTCTCCTACGACATCACTTCTCCGAAATTGAAGAAAGCGAACATTTCCAAAATTCAACCTTACCTCACCTTGGAGAACATGATTACGTTCACAAACTATTCAGGATATGATCCGGAAATGAGCCAGTACACCAACGCCACCAATATGGGCATTGACTGGGGTACCTTCCCATGTGTCAAGACAATTCTTTTCGGTGTTAATTTTGAATTTTAATTAAAGAAGAAAAATGAAAAAGATATTTAACATCATGGCCATCGCCGCCGTGAGCCTCCTGACAGCCTGCGATCTGGATCTGTATCCAGAAACCAGCTACAATGAAGGCAATGTGGAAATGGACGGAAAAGGACAAGAGTCCCCTATTTCCACGAGATCAGACATCAAAGGTCTCCGAGATGCCATGTATCATAACTGGGTGAAGGATATCCAGGAGAAAGGCTACATGGACTTTCTCGTATATGCGGAATGTCGTGCAGACAATGCATACGGATCCACCACCACACCAGAAGTTTCCGCCATCGAAGCCAACAAGCAGGATGGTGAAAATGTCAATGTCGTACGCGACTGGAACTGGTATCTTGCACAAGTAAGCAATACCAACAACATTATCTGCAATATTGACTCCGTCATGCTCAAGACTGCAGACAGCGAAGATCCCCTTACTCAGGCCGAACACGATGAATGGCTTTCCGAAGCATATTGCTGGAAAGCATGGAACCTTTTCCAGATGTCAAGAATATGGGGAGACATTCCACTTGTCAATACCATCCCTCCTGCCATTACAGCAGAGAATATCGAAGAGGTATATGACCAGTACTACCCACCAAGAAGCCCAATTGAAAAAGTATACGACCAGATTATCAAAGATCTGGAATTTGCAAGCCTCCATGCACCTGACACGGACCCTGCAGACAAAATGCTGTTTACCAAAGGCTTTGCACACGGCATGCTCGCCAGAGTCTATGCAGAATCAACCAGAAGAGACTGGCAGAAAGTCAAAGAACATTGTGAAGCCGTAGAAGCCATGAATTACAAATTGGTAGACAACTACGGAGACCTTTGGGGATACGATGATAAAGATGCCAAAAGAAACAGCCCTGAATCCATTTTTGAAGTTACCTGGACAAGAGCTTCAGGCAACTGGGTTTGGATGATGTTCCACAGAAATGCCTGGACACCAAATGACAGTTACAGCTGGGCCAAATGGCTGACTCCAAGCCGCGACCTGATTGCCGCCTATGATGCAGAAGGTGATACTGAAAGAAAAAATGCCTGTATTGTCTTTGACAAATGTACCTGGTCCGGATATTATCCAAACACCGCCTATGCTTTCATGCACAAAGTACCGACCAATGCATCCAGCCAGATCCTGATGCGTTTGGCCGAAATCAAACTTCTTCACGCAGAATCCTTGGCAGAACTTGGAGATCTCGAAGGTGCCCGAACTCTTGTCAACGAAATCAGGAAACGTGCCGGCATCAAACCTGTTTCCAGCTTCTCAAACAAAGAAGCAGCCATAGATGCCGTACTACATGAGCGCCGTTTGGAGTTAGCTTTTGAAGGATTCAGATTCTTCGACCTGCTCAGACATGGATTTGACAAAGCAAAAGCTTTGCATGACAGCATGTATGAAAAAGACAACTATTGGCAGAACAGACTTCCTCTAACCAAAGAGACCATCTATATGCCAGTTCCACAAACTGCCATGGATTTGAACCCAAGCCTCGAACAGAATGCTGGCTATTAATATTTACAGACAGATATACATGAAACGACTTGAACTTTTATTAACTGGAGCAGTTGCATTCTTCCTTATGGGAGGATGCACTGAACCAGCCAATACCGACAAGATTCCGCCTTCGACAGAAACAAAACCTGAAGTCCCTGTTGAAGACAAGGATGTCAAGGCATACGTAACAAAGGCAGACCAATCTAAATTATTCGAGAAAGAAACATTTGATTTTGGAAAAGCAGGAAGCATGTCCCCGAACCAGATCAGATACGACAAAAGCAAAACATCTTTTGAAGTACAAGGATTCGGTACAGCAATTACAACTGCCGCAAGCTACAACTTGCTGAAAATGTCCCCAGAAGACAGAAAAGCCATTCTGACAAAAACATTTTCACCTGAAGAAGCCGGTTCCAGCCTTATCCGCGTATCTATCGGAGCATCAGACTTCTGCATTAAAGATGAATTTACCTGGTGTGACAAACCAGGTCTGGAAAATTTCAACATTCATCCAGAAGACGCCAAATATCTGATACCTGTGCTGAAGGAAATCTACCAGATTAATCCTGATGTCAAAATCATCGCCTCACCATGGTCATGTCCAAGATGGATGAAAGGTACCGTAGAAAATCCGGAAGTATCCTTCAATTCATGGAAAAGCGGACGACTGAAGCCGTCCTGCTACAATGATTATGCAGAATACTTTGTCAAATGGATTCAGGCCATGGAAAAAGAAGGCTTTGACATCTATGCCGTCACTGTCCAGAACGAACCATTGAACAAAGGCAATTCCATCTCCCTCTATATGCCATGGAAAGACCAGGCCGCTTTTGTGAAAGTGCTGGGACCTGCTTTCGAGAAAGCAGGAATTGACACAAAGATCCTTGTTTTCGATCATAACTACAATTACGACAACAAGGCAGATCAGAAAGAATATCCATTGCACATCTACCAAGATCCAGAAGCTACAAAATGGGTAGCCGGAGCGGCATGGCACAACTATGGCGGGGACGTCAGCGAACTGGACAATATCCGAAGCAAGGCACCTGCCAAAGAGAACTACTTTACAGAAGCCTCCATCGGCACATGGTGCTACGATAAAGACGGCATCGTCGGAGGCAACTTCGCAAGTGTTCTTATGAATGACTTCAAACATATCATTTGGGGCAACTTGAAAAGAGGCACCAAAGGAATCACTTTCTGGAACTTCATGCTGGACGACAAAAAAGGTCCTCATAGCCAGCATCCAGGAGCATGTACAACCTGCTACGGTGCCGTAACGATTTCTTCCTCTGACTACAAGACTGTCGTAAAGAACAGCCAATGGTACAATATGGCGCACGCATCTGTTGCCATCCACCCGGGAGCCAAGTTGATTGAAGCCTCCGGTATCGAACAGACAGATCAATTCATCTATGCCATGTATCTCAATCCGGACAACACGATTGGAGTCATGATTTTCAATGACACCAACGAAGACAAACCGGTCGTATTTGCAAACAAGGATTTTACAGTCAGATACAAGATCCCTTCCAAGTCTCTCGTTTCCCTCGTATGGAGCGAAGACGAGAAGAACCCTCTTTCCCACAATAATGAAAACTAATAAGAATCAGATGAAAACAAAATTATTCACTTTCTCATTGATTTGTGCCGGCCTGATGACTCTTTCATGCAAAGAGGAAGAGGGACCGATCATCGCTGAAAAAGGACCGGAAATGGTCATCAGCCATTGCACAGAAAAAGTAAATATGGGATCCAACATCAAATTCACCGTCGATTTGAAAGATAATGAATTTGATTTGTCCACCCTCAAAGCCAGATTGCTTTTTGATGAAACCCCAGTCAGTTCCATCACAATCAGGACCAAAGAGAACGGAACTTACGAGAATGTCCTTTCTGTCCCACTACTCAAGGATATTCCAGACGGAACCGCCACAATTGAATTTGTTGCCCAAAATGTGGGTACCGCAATAACGACAGAAAAAGTAGCGGTACAAGTTACACGTCCTAATCCAGAGACCATCACTCTGGAAGATGCCCAGAAGAAAGAATACACCATGACCCGTGTATCCGACTACCAATATGAATACACAGCTGTTCTTCCTAAAGACTTCCGAGTATTCGCAAAAGTTCCAGCAATGGATGCAGAAGCCATTGTCCTGGGATGGAACGGTTCAGAACTTGCCGTCAATGCAAAAGAGCCCATCCCTTATTCCGCCTCAGAAGAAGCAGAATATACCGTAACTCTTGACTTGGCCAAACTGACAGCCTCTCCATTCAACAAGATTATCAAGGTAGAGTCCTCTCTTTCAAAAGAAACACCAAGCGAGAACCTGCAGATGAAACAAAACAGAGTTATTGAATTCAAACAAATCCAAAACATTCAGGATTGGGAACTTGACCGTGACTTCTTCAAAAAAGATGAAAACAAGAACATTCTCTTCCTGGCTGTTGATGGAAAATACAAATTGACCGGAGATTTCAAGAACCAATACATCAAAGTGGAGCCATTGGATGAAAAAGACCAACCGCTTACCTTGGGCAAGAACTGCGAAGGTGGGCTCTGGATGATTGGAGCGAACTTCGGCAAACCAGCCATCGGCCCAAACTGGAACACTACCGACGGAGTCTATGCAGCCGCACAGATTCTGCCTAAAGTATTCCAAATCACATTCAACGCAGGATCTCAGTTGAATGACAATGCTTCCATCAAATTCTTTCACCAGAAAGGCTGGGGAGGAGAATTCAAAAGCTACACAAAAGTTGAAGATGCCACAGCCCTTTTCAAAGTTACAAACAGCGGCAACATTGAACTGGCAAGCGGAAAAGCCTTGAAATCAGGAAAGGCCTACCAGTTTACCGTTGATTTGACAAAAGGTGTCGACCAAGCCAAACTCAACATTCAGGAAGTAGACGCTTCCGAAGGAAAAGCACTTGACATAAAGATCAATGGCGTGAAAGCGACAAAACTATCCCGCACTCTTTATAAAGTCAAAGCCATCCAGTTGAAAAAGAATGAAGCCATCCAATTCAGTGGAATTGAGAATCCTATGGAATGGTACATTGACCAAGACCACTTCAAGATTGAAGGGAATACCTTGAAATTCAATGCTGTCAACGGATGGTACTCCATTGAGTTGAACCTGGCAGACAAATTCGTGACAGTCAGAAGAGTCAAAGAAAACGGCAAACCTGCAACCTTTGTTGAAGACGGTGCCATCACAATCATGGGATGGGGTTTGGCTCATCCATACATGACGACTCAGCTCGCTTGGGATTCTGGCATGCTGATTACACTGGCCGAAGTAGAAGAAGGAAAATATCAATTCACTGGAAAAGCCGTGAAAGACAAATCAACTGTCATGGGCGGACGAATCAGATATAACGACATGTCCTTCAAACTTTTCGGGCAAGCCGGATGGGGTGTTGAGATGAGCAAAGAATATACAATCGCACCAGGCGCCGCAGCTCTCGGATTCGTCAACAAAGGCAATATCGAATTGGGAGGAAAAAACAATGACAGCCATCTAGAGCTAGATGCCACCTATCGAATGACATTTACATTCGCGAACAAACAACTGAAAGACAACAAATTCACCTTTACATTTGATTGTGTCAAATTGTAGAAAATTTCATTTCAGTAAAACAATAAAGCCTGGGAACTTAAATATAGTTCCCAGGCTTTATTGTATCCACACATGGAGCGTCCCGCACACCTGTCAAGACCCGACACCGGAATCACAAATACAAGTTCCCGAAACACTCTGAAAAGAAGAATCCCTTTCTTGAAATATCACATGCAAATATTGGAGAAGAACTGTTATGTCCATGTATGACAAAACCCCGGAAGTTTTTGTCAAACTTCCGGGGCCCAATTCCCAACCTGGCTGAAATTCAACCAGAAAAAACAGTCTTATCTTTTTACTGTGAAGGTTTTCTTTTCAGGACCAACTCCAGTTATTGTCAAAGATTTCCACTTCTCAGGCAACAAAGGATGCTGCTGCACAATGCCTTTTTCGGTTATTCTCAATCCACCGAAACCAGAAATGACCGCCTGAAGAAGTCCACCGGCTCCTGTACAGAAATATGGATTGTTCGAATAGGCAGATTCGGACAATACGCCAAATGGAGGTCTCTTGTTCGGCAAGTACGTTTTCTGGAAATAATGATATGCCTTTTCCCCATCACCAATCTGAGCATATAGCACAGAAAGGATGGAATTACCCATTGCAGGACCGTCTACATAGATTTTCTGTGAATAATAATCCAAATCCTGTTTGATTCTTGCCGGTTTGCTGACAACGCCAAGCGGATAGCTCAGCAGATTGACATCAGCCTGCTTGATAATCTCTCCCTGATAAGTTGCATACTCTTTCATGGTTCCATCCGGCATATAATGGAATTTCATATTATCAGAAACCTCTTTCCACAACGGATCCGGTGTCTCTCCCAGAATTCGTGCTGCCTGGCAAGCATACTGAAGAACCGTCTTGGCGGAACCATTGGTAAATGCGTTGTCGTCCACATTCTGTGCAAATTCATTTGCGCCAACAGCATTGAGGATAGAATAAGAACCATCTTCATTCTTGGTCACCCTTGATGTCCAATAATCAGCCACGGCCTTTAGGACCTCCCAACCTTCTTCACGCAACCACCGTTTATTCTGGGTCACACAATAATAATTCCAAAATGCGATGCCCACATCTGCTGTAATATGATGTTCAAAAGGACCTGTCAAGCACCATGTTGGAGTTGCTTCCTCTCCGCTGTCATCGGATTCCCAGGGATACATACATCCGCGATATCCATACTGGACAGCACGCTGTTTTGCTTTTCCCAACTTATCATAACGATAATCCAGGAAAGATCTGGCAATATCCTGATTAAGCATCAACAAAGGTGGGAACATCCAAATCTCCGCATCCCAAAAAATATGGCCGTTATAACCAGACACAGAAGAAAGACCCATTGGCGCAACACTCAACCGAGTATTTTTGGCAGCAAAAGAATACAGATTATATAAAGCCAGACGAATATCCTTCTGTGCTTCCTCATCGCCTTCTATAATGATATCACCTTTCCATATTTCATTCCATTCCCTTTCATGACCAGAAAGAATGGTTTCAATGTCTGACTGCAGCGCATAAACAGCCATTCTTTCCGCCTCGTCCTTCGGCTTGCAGAAATCAGAAGAAGCGCAGACTGCTCCTACCAGAGCAAAACGGAAAGTCTTTCCTTTCGCAAGATGCTGGTTGAAAGCCATGGACTGATAATGAGCCTCTCCATATTCCGCATAAACCGCCGGTCTTTCACCATCGAACATAAACGCTGAACAAGTTGCCAGCTCTCTCATTCCCGTTCTGCTGACAGCCCTCATCGTATAGACAGGAGACTCCGTTTTTCCATCTGTCAGATGCTTGAAAATGGCAGAACGATTCTGCAACTCTTCTGGAAAAGACGCTCCCGTCTCGATGTTCATGTCCATCTCCTTGTCAGGAGTAATTTCCACAAGCACCATTGCCATATGAGGAAGATGTCTCAATGCTCTAAAAGAATAAGTAATCTGAGCATTCTCGACCTTGACAGAAGTTTCCAAAAAGGCCTTTTTCATATTGAGTGTCTGCTTCCACTCTCTGACCTCGCCATCGCCGATTCTCCGGCCATCCAATTTCATCTGCAGATTGGTAAAGAGAGGGCCTCTGACGACACGGCTCACACCATCCTGGAATTCCTTATCATAGACCCCACCCATGACAATCTCATTGACCTGAAAGAGCCCCATTCCACTGACAAGGCCGATCCGGCCATTGGCAAGCGTGACACCATTATAATTGTCCTTCGACTCAGCCTCAATGACCCATCCGCTCTCAGATTTCGCAAATGCAGGAAGTGCCGAAAAGGAAAAAGCCCACTGAACAAGAAGTGCAGTTAGCAAAAATGTAATTTTTCTCTTCATACTTTCTTTTTTAATTGTTCTTTTATCACTCAATGTTTTTTATCAAATAACAGCTTGCCATCCCTCTCAAATGAGTTCAAGCAAATTTTCTTCAAATTTGTTACGATCGCCACGTACTTTGCTCCTTATTTTACTCTTGTAATTATAAATTGTAATCTTCGAATAATGCAGCAATGACGCAATCTTGCTCGAATCTGTGATTCCCAATTTGATCAGAGCGTAAATCCGCTGTTCCGGAGAAAGCAGGTCGTCATTTTTAGGATATACCTCTTCCCCATCCTCCAGCAGACTATTGAATTTTTCAACGAAATCCGGATACATATTGATGAAGGTCTGGTCAAACATCTTATAGAACTCATTGATATCCCCGTCAATCGACGGCATATTCTTTATCTCATCTTCCAACAAGGCATAATTCCCTTTTCGAATATTCTGAAGAACATGATTCCGATACTTTCTCTGCGTATCTATATTTTCAGAGAGAATCCCCAAAAACAATGAAATGTACTCTTCCTTGATTTTATCCGATTCCTTCAACTTTTCGTTGGTCTCGATCAATTCATCGTTCCTTTTTTTGATGACCTCATTTGACTCCTGCAACTGGTTTCTCGTAGATTCCAGTACCTTCTGACGGGAAAATACCAGACTGATCAGCATTATCAGAACCACCACAATCAAAACCAAAATGAACAGATAGACCGTCTGATACTGATGCTCGACATCCCGTTCCTCTTGATAAGCATGTTCTATGTCAGAAAAAAACTGAGCGATCTGCAGAGGTCTCAAACGACCATTGAAAAGCAAAGCATCAGGAAGACAATAATCAGCTGTCATCTTGAAGGCCTTTTCGATATATCCCATCTGGAAAAGCAACCTGGAAATCTCATTCAAAGCCTCATAATCCTTCGTCGCACAAATAATATCCGAAATGGCCGAACGGATCATCCATTCCAGCTCCTTCATCACATCCTTCCCCATCCAGGTCATCGCCAAAAAGTACGTAGCTTCTGCATACTGTCTAAATCCAGGATTGCTACAAGCGACCATCTCCTGAGCATATTTCCTCTCTTCCTCCGGCCTCTTGAGATAAACCATTTTATCTCTCATCAAATTATACCATTCATACGTATTTTCTGCCGTATGTTCAATCAGATAATCCCGATAAAACTCCTTGGAACGCATGGAAGTCTTCATATTCTTTGAATAAGCGATCAATTCCCCCACAAGACTATATGCGGCAAAGCTGTAATCGTATTTCAAAGATTCACTCAGTTCATCGAAATTGTATTTCTTGAGAAGTTCATGAGCTTCCAGATAAAAACCAGATTTGGTATACAAATCCGCCATAAGAATTTCAGATTTGACCAACAAATCATGATTGTTTTGAGAACGGGCCATAGAAATGGTCTTGTCCAAATAAAATTGCGAAGAATCCAAAGAATAAAAAGAAAATTCCTGAGCCAATTTGAAACGAATAGAAGCAACTTCTCCAAAATTGGAATTATCTTGACACAATTCCCTCAAATTCTGAATCCGCTGCTTGAAATTGGCTTCGTAATTGCTTCTATTATTCAATGCTTCCTCCAATGGCTTCAACAGCTCATTGACTTCATCTACATCAAAAGATGACTCATGCGCCCCAAGCGGAAAACTGACCAATGCTCCTATGATCAGGAAACAAACAACAATATACTTTCTCATTCAATTCTGACTTGCTTCAGGAACAACATTCCTGCATATCCCTACAAAAATATAAAAAAAAGCCCAGTACACAATCATACCGAACTTTATTCCAAACCCACAAAACGAAGGCCCCCCGAAAGACCTTTTCTTGAATTTTCAGAAATACCGCAGAAAAGACCAGACAATTCAAACGACAAATCAAGTCAGCATACTTGATTCAACAAAACAACTTATAAATTATAAGACCCCTGCTTACTCCTGTACGAAATAAATCAAACAACTGTATTACAACAATTTAAAATATTTTAACAACCTCATTTCAAAACATTGTCATAAAATATCCTACAGAGTCATTTCAATTTAATTGACACTGGTCGAAAACTGAATCGCCACAGGGGTCCACAGTTGAAATGAAAAAACGTTTTAGCGATTTTTCAGGAAAAGAAGTTAGAGATTTTACTAAAATTTTTATATCCGTAACAACCTGTAATACAATTCAATATAAAATACCACATAATAATTTTAATGAAAACAGCCACAGATTATATAAAATTTTTTGCCAGTTATCCGGAAAGCAGTACCTTTGTAATCGAGATGATGATAGAGTTCTTCTACATCAATCTCTATTGGTTATTAGTTTTAGTGTTATTAATTATGTGGTTAGTGTAAATATTCG
>RCNI01000502.1_pt1 | contig 23777 bp, 39 predicted proteins | sample 2041151 | NCBI WGS metagenome assembly RCNI01 (sample SAMN09708214, study PRJNA481090) | feces metagenome | isolation source: feces | place: Antarctica: Albino Rookery | reverse complement strand
AATGGCTAAAGCTAAATTTGAAAGAAGCAAACCTCATGTTAATATAGGTACTATAGGACACGTTGACCACGGTAAAACTACATTAACAGCAGCAATAACAAAAACATTATATGACAGATATCACTTAGGAGAAGCAGTAGATTTCGCTAACATAGATAAAGCTCCAGAAGAAAGAGAAAGAGGAATCACAATATCAACAGCACACGTTGAATACGAAACTCCAAACAGACACTACGCACACGTTGACTGCCCAGGACATGCTGACTACGTTAAAAACATGATAACAGGAGCAGCACAGATGGACGGTGCAATATTAGTTTGTTCAGCAACAGATGGACCAATGCCACAGACAAGAGAACATATACTTTTATCAAGACAGGTTGGTGTACCATACATAGTAGTATTCCTAAACAAATGTGATATGGTAGACGATGAAGAACTTCTTGAATTAGTAGAAATGGAAGTAAGAGAATTATTAAACGAATATGATTTCCCAGGAGATGATACTCCAATAGTAAGAGGATCAGCATTAAAAGCATTAGAAGATCCATCAAGCGAATGGGGAGATAAAATAGTAGAATTCTTCGAAATGATAGATGAATACATCCCAGCACCAGAAAGAGATGTAGACAAAGACTTCTTAATGCCAGTAGAAGACGTATTCTCAATAACAGGAAGAGGAACAGTTGCAACAGGTAGAGTAGAAAGAGGAGTATTAAAAGTACAGGACGAAGTTGAACTAGTAGGATTAGCAGAAGCTCCAAGAAAAGTAGTAGTAACAGGAGTAGAAATGTTCAGAAAATTACTAGATCAGGCAGAAGCAGGAGATAACATAGGGGCATTATTAAGAGGTGTTCAGAGAAATGAAATAGAAAGAGGACAGGTTCTTGCAAAACCAGGAACAGTTAATGCACACACAAAATTCACTGCAGAAATATACGTACTTAAAAAAGAAGAAGGTGGAAGACATACACCATTCTTCGATGGATATAAACCACAGTTCTACTTCAGAACAACAGACGTAACAGGAGCTTGTAAATTACCAGAAGGAACAGAAATGGTAATGCCAGGTGACAACGTAACAATAGAAGTAGACTTAATAAACTCAATATGTGTAGAAGAAGGACTAAGATTCGCTATAAGAGAAGGTGGAAGAACAGTAGCTTCAGGAGTAGTAGCATCAATAATAGAATAATTAATTGATATATTACAAAGGATATTGAAAACAAGGGGAGATTATATTATATATAATCTCTCTTTTTTATGTATAAAAAAAAGAATACAGTTGACATGTTTTATATTTTTTTGTATACTAAGGAAAGTGTTTGAAAGAAGTATAGCCGATTAGATTTTTTTATAGATAAAATAAAATTTTAAAAAGCACAAAAAAGTACTTGAAAAAACTTCTGAGATGAGTTAAAATATACTAGTGTGCTTGAGAGATATATTTAGTTAAAGTTTTGGCTGAACGTTGTAAAAAAGCTGGAATGGGTTTAGGAAACACCCGGAAGAGTGTATCGGAAGCAGCGGGATATCAAAATTAAAATAAATATTTGTAGAAGGAGGGAAATCAAGATGGCTAAAAATGAAAAAATAAGAATAAGATTAAAATCATATGATCACAAATTATTAGATTTTTCTGCTGGAAAAATAGTAGAAACTGCTAAAAAAGCTGGTTCTCAGGTTTCAGGTCCTGTGCCACTACCAACAGAAAAGAAAATAGTTACTATATTAAGAGCTGTTCATAAATATAAAGACTCTAGAGAACAGTTCGAAATAAGAACTCATAAAAGACTTATAGATATAGCTAATCCAACACAGAAAACAGTTGATTCTCTAATGAGATTAGATTTACCAGCTGGTGTTGATATAGAAATAAAATTATAAGAACATATAAACCGCCTAAGATAGAGATATCTTAGAATGATTATTCTAAAATGGAGTAATCCGCTGTAAGAAAATAATAGGAGGTGCTAATATGAAAGGAATATTAGGGAAAAAAGTTGGAATGACTCAGATATTCACTGAAGATGGTATAGTAATACCAGTTACAGTTGTTGAGGCAGGTCCAGTTGTTGTAACTCAGGTTAAAACAATAGAAAATGACGGATACAATGCAATACAGGTTGGTTTTGAAGATGCAAAAGAAAAAGCATTAAACAAACCAGAAAAAGGACATTTAGCAGCAGCTAATGTACTAAAAAAACATTTAAAAGAATTCAGAGTAGAAAATGCTGCAAAATATACAGTTGGACAAGAATTAAAAGCTGATATATTTGAAGCAGGTGCTAAAATAGATGTTACTGGAATATCTAAAGGTAAAGGATTCCAGGGACCAATAAAAAGACACGGACAGTCAAGAGGACCAGAATCTCACGGTTCTAGATACCACAGAAGACCAGGTTCAATGGGAGCTTGTTCTTATCCAGGTAGAGTTTTCAAAAACAAAAAACTTGCAGGACACATGGGTAGCGTAAAAGTTACTATACAGAATTTAGATTTAGTAAGAATAGATGCTGAAAAGAATCTTATGTTAGTTAAAGGTGCTATACCAGGAGCTAAAGGTTCAGTAGTAACAATAAAAGAAGCAATAAAGGCTTCTAAATAACTACTAAAATAGGAAAGGAGGAACAATAATGCCAAAGATAAATGTTATGAATATTCAAGGACAGAATGTTGGAGAAATAGAATTATGTGATTCTATATTCAATATAGAAGTTAACGAGCATGTACTTTACGAAGCAGTAAAATGCCAGTTAGCAAACAGAAGACAAGGTACTCAGTCAGCTAAAACAAGAGCAGAAGTTAGAGGCGGCGGAAGAAAACCTTGGAAACAGAAAGGTACAGGAAGAGCTAGACAGGGTTCTACTAGATCTGTACAGTGGGTAGGTGGAGGAGTTGCCTTCGCACCAAAACCAAGAAGCTACAAATACACTTTACCTAAAAAAGTTAGAAGATTAGCTATGAAATCAGCTTTATCTTCAAAAGTTCAGAACAACGAAATAATAGTATTAGATGCATTAACTATGGATGCTCCTAAAACTAAAGAATTCGTAGCTATATTAAACAACATAAAAGCTTCTAAAAAAGCTCTAGTTGTTACAGCTGAAAAAAATGAAAATGTAATAAAATCAGCAAGAAACATAGAAGGTGTTCAGACTGCATTAGTTAACACTTTAAATGTATACGATATATTAAATCATGACACATTTGTAATAACTACAGATGCTGTTAAAAAAGTGGAGGAGGTGTACGCATAATGACTAATCCACATGACGTTATAATAAGACCAGTCGTTACTGAAAAAAGTATGACAGAAATGGCTGACAAAAAATACACTTTTGTAGTAGATAAAAAAGCTAACAAAACTGAAATAAAAAAAGCTGTAGAAGCTATATTCGACGTTAAAGTTGAAAAAGTAAACACACTAAACTATGATGGAAAAATGAAAAGAATGGGTAGAACTCAGGGAAGAACTGCTAGCTTCAAAAAAGCTGTTGTTAAATTAACAGAAGCAAGCAAAGATATAGAATTCTTCCAGGGAATGTAATATCCTAACTATTTAAGGAGGGACATAAGAATGGCTATTAAAAAGTTTAAACCTACTTCTCCTGCCTTAAGACAGATGACAGTTTTAGTTTCAGATGAAATTACTACTAACAGCCCAGAAAAATCTCTTTTAGTTAACCTAAAAAAGAACTCTGGTAGAAATGCTCACGGTAGAATAACTGTTCGTCACAGAGGCGGAGGACAGAAAAGAAAATATAGATTAATAGATTTCAAAAGAAATAAAGACGGTATACCTGCAAAGGTTGCTACAATAGAATACGATCCAAACAGAACTGCTAACATAGCTTTATTACACTATGCAGATGGTGAAAAAAGATATATATTAGCACCAGTTGGAATAAAAGTTGGAGATACTTTACTATCAGGTAAAGGTGCTGACATAAAACCAGGTAACTGCTTACAGTTAAAAGATATGCCAGTTGGTACAATGGTTCACAATATAGAACTTAAACCAGGAAAAGGTGGACAGCTAGTAAGATCTGCTGGTGTTTCTGCTCAGTTAATGGCAAAAGAAGGAAAAAATGCATTACTAAGATTACCATCAGGTGAAATGAGATTAGTAAGCGTTGAATGTAAAGCAACTATAGGACAGGTTGGTAACATAGAACACGGTAACGTTGTTATAGGTAAAGCTGGTAGAACTAGACATATGGGTATAAGACCTACTGTAAGAGGTTCTGTAATGAACCCTAATGACCATCCACACGGTGGTGGGGAAGGTAGAGCTCCAATAGGTAGACCATCACCAGTTACACCATGGGGTAAACCTGCTCTTGGATACAAAACTAGAAAGAAAAACAAAGCTTCAAATAAATTAATAGTTTCAAGAAGAACTAAATAGTAATCGTTAATAGATTTATTTATTCGGAAAGGAGGATCATACATGTCAAGATCAACTAAAAAAGGACCTTTCGTGCATAAGGGTCTATTAAAGAAAGTAGAAGCTATGAACGCTAGCGGAAACAGAGAAGTTATAAAAACTTGGTCAAGAACTTCTACAATATTCCCTCAGTTCGTTGAAAATACAATAGCTGTACATGATGGAAGAAAACATGTTCCAGTATATATAACTGAAGACATGGTTGGACATAAATTAGGAGAATTTGTTCCAACAAGAACTTTCAAAGGACATAAAGACGACGAAAAATCAAATAAAAGAAAATAATTATGTTGAAAGGAGGACCACGTAATGGAAGCAAGAGCTACTGCTAAATATGTACGTGTTTCAGCAAGAAAAGCAGGACAGATATGCGATCTTGTTAGAGGAAAAAATGTTGATGAAGCTTTAGCAATATTAAAGTTCATTCCTAGAGAATCAGCTTCAATAATAGCTAAAGTTGTTAAGTCAGCTAAAGCAAATGCAGAAAACAACCACGAAATGGATACAGATAAATTATACATAGCATCAATAGTTGCAAACCAGGGGCCAACAATGAAAAGATTCATGCCAAGAGCTCAGGGTCGTGCATGTGAAATAAGAAAAAGAACTTCTCACATAGAAGTTGTACTTAAAGAAAAATAAGAGAAGGAGGTACGGTAATGGGTCAGAAAGTTAATCCACACGGACTAAGAGTCGGTGTTATAAAAGATTGGGATTCAAGATGGTTCACTAATAATGGTAAAGAGTTCGGAAGCTTCATATTAGAAGACCACAATATCCGTAAATTTTTAAAGAAAAAATTATACTCTGCTGGAGTTGCTAAAATAGAAATAGAAAGATCAGCTAACAAAGTAAAATTAGATTTACATGTTGCTAAACCAGGAGTTGTTATAGGTAGAGCAGGTTCTGAAATAGAAGCATTAAAAGCTGAATTAGAAAAATTAACTAAAAAAACTGTTATAGTTAACATAGTTGAAGTTAAAAATGTTGATAGAGATGCTCAGTTAGTTGCTGAAAATATAGCTTCTGCTATAGAAAGAAGGGTTGCCTTCAGAAGAGCAATGAAACAGGGAATACAGAGAGCTATGAAATCAGGAGCTAAAGGTATAAAAGTTGCTGCTTCTGGTAGATTAGGTGGTGCCGAAATGGCAAGAACAGAAGGATACAGCGAAGGAAATGTACCTCTACAGACATTAAGATCTGATATAGATTACGGATTCGCTGAAGCAGATACTACTTATGGTAAAATAGGTATAAAAGTATGGATATGCAATGGTGAAGTTCTTCCAACTAAACATGTTCCAGGTGCAGATCCAAGACCTGAAAGACCAGGTAGAAGAGATAATAGAGACAATAAGAGAAATAACAGAAGAGGAAATGATAGAAATAACAGAGGAAATAGAAGACCTCAAGGATCAAGACCTCAGAGAACTGAAAATAAAGAAAACTAATAAAAAGGTTCGAGGAAGGGAGGAAAATACTCATGTTAATGCCAAAAAGAGTTAAACGTCGTAGAGTTCACAGAGGAAACATGTCTGGGAAAGCTAACAAAGGTAACACTGTAACATATGGAGACTTCGGTCTAGTTGCAATGGAACCATCTTGGATAACATCAAATCAGATAGAAGCAGCCAGAGTTGCGATGACAAGATATATGAAAAGAGGGGGAAAAGTTTGGATAAAAATATTCCCTCATAAACCAATAACAAGAAAACCAGCTGAAACTCGTATGGGTGCCGGTAAAGGTTCACCAGAATACTGGGTAGCAGTTGTAAAACCAGGAAGAGTAATGTTCGAAATAGGTGGTGTAGGAGAAGAAAAAGCAAGAGAAGCTATGAGACTTGCTGCTAATAAACTACCTATCAAATGTAAATTTGTTAAAAAAGAAGATCAGATAAAGGGTGGTGAATAGGATGAAAGCTAAAGAATTAAGAGAGTTAACAAGTGAACAGCTTACAGAAAAATTAAACGAATTCAAAAGTGAATTATTTAGCTTAAGATTCCAATTAGCTACTGGTCAATTAGAAAATACAGCTAGAATCAAGTTTGTTAAAAAAGATATAGCAAAAGTTAAAACTGTTCTTGCTGAAAGAAAGTTAAACGAAGCTAGAGCTTAATATTGGAAGGAGGCTTTTAAGACATGGAAAGAGGAAGAAGAAAAGTTAGAATAGGCCGTGTTGTAAGTGATAAAATGGATAAAACAATAGTTGTTGCTGTTGAAGAATTCGTTCGTCATCCACTATACAACAAACGTGTTAAAAGAACAAAAAAATTCAAAGCTCATGATGAAAACAACATATGTAACATCGGAGATAGAGTTAAAATAATGGAAACTAGACCTTTATCAAAAGATAAAAGATTCAGACTAGTTGAAGTTGTTGAAAAGGTTAAATAGTTTTTTAAGAAGGAGGGATTACGATGATACAGCAGGAAACTCGTCTAAGAGTTGCAGACAACTCTGGTGCCAAAGAACTATTAACTATACGTGTTCTTGGTGGAAGTAAAAGAAGATATGCTAATATAGGCGACGTAGTTGTTGCTACAGTAAAAAGTGCAACACCAGGTGGAGTTGTAAAAAAAGGTAAAGTTGTAAAAGCAGTTATAGTAAGAAGCAAAAAAGGCGTAAGACGTAACGATGGAAGTTACATATCATTTGATGAAAATGCAGCAGTAATAATAAAAGACGATAAAACTCCAGTAGGAACTCGTATATTTGGGCCTGTTGCAAGAGAATTAAGAGATAATGACTTCATGAAAATAGTTTCTCTTGCTCCAGAAGTTTTATAATTAAGGAGGTGCAATGAGAAATGATGAGAGTTAAAAAAGGTGACACTGTAGTAGTTATAGCAGGTAAAGATAAAGGTAAAAAAGGTACAGTTCTTAATGTAAACCCTAAAGCAAACAAAGTTGTTGTTGAAGGCGTTAACGTAATAACTAAACACCAGAAACCATCTGCTATGAACCAGCAAGGTGGAATAATAAATAAAGAAGCCCCAATAGATATGTCTAATGTAATGCCATTCGATCCTGAAACAGGAAAAGGTGTTAGAGTTAGATTCGTAGAAAAAGACGGAGTTAAAGTAAGAGTATCAGCAAAGAGCGGAAAAGAATTATAATAAGTAATGAAAGGAGGGACCTTAAATGGCTTCTAGATTAGAAGAAAAATATACAAAAGAAGTTGCTCCAGCTTTAATGGAGAAATTTGAATACAAAAACGTAATGGAAATACCTAAATTAGTTAAAATAGTTATAAACATGGGTGTAGGTGACGCTAGAGAAAATCCAAAAGGATTAGAAAAAGCTGTTGAAGAACTAGAATTAATATCTGGACAGAAACCAGTTATAACTAGAGCTAGAAAATCTGTTGCGAACTTCAAATTAAGAGAAGGAATGCCAATAGGTACAAAAGTTACATTAAGAAATGATAAAATGTTTTACTTCATGGATAAATTAGTAAGTGTATCTCTACCAAGAGTTAGAGACTTCAGAGGTGTTAGTGCAAACTCATTCGACGGAAGAGGAAACTACGCACTAGGAATAAAAGAACAATTAATATTCCCTGAAATAGAATACGATAAAGTAGACAAAGTTAGAGGAATGGACATAATCTTCGTTACAACAGCTAAAACTGACGAAGAAGCTCGTGAATTAATAAAATTATTAGGAATGCCATTTTCTAAGTAAGTAAAGGAGGGATTCCCGTGGCTAGAAAAGCAATGGTTGTTAAACAGCAGAAAAAACAGAAATATAAAACTAGAGAATACACTAGATGTTCTATATGTGGTAGACCACATGCAGTTTTAAAAGATTTCGGAATATGCCGTATATGCTTTAGAGAATTAGCATATAAAGGTGAAATACCTGGCGTAAGAAAAGCAAGCTGGTAAGATTTGTAAAGAATGGAAGGAGGGCTATAAAATGACAATGACAGATCCAATTGCAGATATGCTTACTCGTATAAGAAACGCAAACATAGTTAAGCATGAAACTGTTGACGTTCCCGCTTCTAATATAAAGAAAGAAATAGCTAGAATACTTCTTGAAGAAGGTTTCGTAAAAGGTTATGACGTTATAGAAGATGGAAAACAGGGAATAATAAGATTACAATTAAAGTACGGAATAGAGGGCGAAAGAGTAATATCAGGACTTAAGAGAATATCTAAACCTGGTATGAGAGTTTACAGCTCAAAAGATGAAATACCAAAAGTATTAAACGGATTAGGTGTAGCAATAATGTCTACTTCTAAAGGTATATTAACAGATAAAGAAGCAAGAAAAGAAAATGTTGGTGGAGAAGTAATCTGCTACGTTTGGTAATAATTGTTTAGAAAGTAAGGAGGTGCGACAATGTCAAGAATAGGTGTTAAACCAATAACTGTTCCTGCAGGAGTTGAAGTTGAAATAGCTGAAGGAAACTTAGTTACAGTAAAAGGACCAAAAGGAACATTAGTAAAACAGTTAAGCGATGAATTAACTATAAATAAAGAAGAAAATACAATAGTTGTAACAAGACCAACTGATAATAAAAAACATAGATCTTTACACGGATTAACAAGAACACTACTTAACAACATGGTAGTTGGTGTTAGTGAAGGATTCGAAAAGAAAATGGAATTAAAAGGTGTTGGTTATAGAGCTCAGAAAAATGGAAAAATGCTAGTTATGAACTTAGGATTCTCTCATCCAGTAGAAATGGAAGATCCAGAAGGAATAACAGTAGAAGTTCCAAACCAGCTAGAAATAGTTGTTAAAGGTATGGACAAACAGTTAGTAGGAAACTACGCTGCTAAAATAAGAGCTTGGAGAAAACCAGAACCATACAAAGGTAAAGGTATAAGATACGTTGATGAAGTAATCATACGTAAAGAAGGTAAAACTGGTAAAAAATAAGTAATATAATTACTTAGATACACACACTGGAAAGGAGTGAATAAAGTGATAAAAAAAGCTGATAAAAACGCTAAAAGAGTTCAGAGACATAAAAGAGTAAGAAGAAAAGTTTCTGGTACAGCTGCTAGACCAAGACTTTGTGTCTTCAGAAGTGCTAATAACATATATGCTCAGATAATAGATGATGTTCAGAGAGTTACTTTAATATCTGCATCTTCATTAGAAAATGAAGTTAAAGAAGCTGTTGGACATACAGGTAACAAAGAAGCAGCTAAAAAAGTTGGAGAATTAGTTGCTAAAAAAGCTATAGAAAAAGGAATCACTGAAGTTGTATTCGACAGAGGTGGATATATATATCACGGAAGAATAAAAGAATTAGCAGACGGAGCTAGAGAAGCTGGTCTTAAATTCTAATAAAAAAGGAGGGAAACACATGCTACGTAAACCAATAGATGCATCAGCTCTAGATCTACAGGAAAGAGTTGTTGAAGTTAGACGTGTTACTAAAGTTGTTAAAGGTGGTAGAAACTTTAGATTTGCAGCTTTAGTAGTAGTTGGAGATGAAAACGGACATGTAGGTATAGGTTCTGGAAAAGCAATGGAAGTTCCAGATGCTATAAAAAAAGCCGTAGAAGATGCTAAAAAGAATTTAATAACTGTACCAATGGTTGGTACTACTATACCTCACGAAGTTAACGGACACTTCGGTGCTGGTAAAATACTTATAATGCCTGCTGCAGAAGGTACAGGAGTTATAGCAGGGGGTCCTGCAAGAGCCGTACTTGAATTAGCTGGATTAAAAGACGTTAGAGCTAAATCTTTAGGTTCTAATAACCCAAGAAACATGGTAAATGCAACAATAGAAGGACTTAATTCTCTTAAAACAGCTGAAGATATAGCTAGATTAAGAGGTAAAAAAGTTGAAGAATTATTAGGTTAAGGAGGTAGTTAATAATGGCTAAATTACAGATAAAATTAGTTAGAAGTACAATAGGAACTACTCCTAATCAGAGAAAAAACGTTGAAGCCTTAGGGTTAAGAAAAAGAGAACAGGTAGTAGTTAAAGAAGATACACCTCAGATGAGAGGTATGATAAAAAAAGTTTCTCACTTAGTAGAAGTGACTGAAATAGCTGAATAATATCAAAACAGAAATTAAAGGAGGTGCAAAACCATGAAATTACATGAATTAAAACCTGCAAAAGGTGCTGTAAGATCTACTAAAAGATTAGGTAGAGGGACTGCTACTGGTCAGGGTAAAACTTCAGGACGTGGACAGAAAGGTCAGTGGTCTCGTTCAGGTGGAGGAGTTAGAGTTGGTTTCGAAGGTGGTCAGATGCCTTTATCAAGAAGACTTCCTAAGAGAGGTTTCACTAACATATTCGCTAAAGAATACACTGAAGTAAATGTTAAAGATCTTAACAGATTTGAAAACGGAACTGAAATAACTGCAGAATTATTAAAATCTACAAAAGTTATAAGTAAAATAGCTAAAGATGGAATAAAAATCTTAGGTGAAGGTGAAATAGAAAAAGCTTTAACAGTTAAAGCAGCTAAATTCACTGCTTCAGCTCAAGAAAAAATAGAAAAAGCTGGAGGAAAAGCAGAGTTAGTATAATAACCTGCTGTTCTCCAGGCCAGTCAAGCGGGGTGATTAAAACATGCTGTCACAGATAAAGCAGGCTTGGAAACTAAAAGAAATTAGAAAGAAACTTCTATATACACTAATGATGGTAGTGGTATTTAGAATAGGTACAACTATACCAGTACCAGGAATAGATACAAGTATTATAAAAAAGATGGTAGAAGGTAATAATCTTTTATCATTATATAATATGTTCACTGGGGGAGCATTTAGTAATTTCACACTATTTGCTTTAGGAATAGGACCTTATATCACTGCTTCGATCATCATACAGCTTCTTACTGTAGGTTTTGAAAGTTTAAAAGAACTTCAAAAATCTGGAGAAGAAGGTAAGAAAAAAATGGATAAATACACAAGATTTACAGCACTTGCATTAGCTTTTGTACAAGCTATTGGTATAACACTGGGAATTGTTAGAAATGCACTTAAATCTGATAATGTATTTTTCATTTCAACTGTTATAATAACACTTGTTTCAGCAAGTATGATGGTTATGTGGATTGGTGATAAAATAACAGAAAAAGGGCTAGGAAATGGTAGTTCAGTTATAATATTTGTTGGTATTATATCTAGAATACCTATCGATGGAATAGCTATAGCAAACCAAATAAGTTCTGGTGCTACACCAGTTTGGGCAGCTATACTTCTTGTAGCAGTAATAATATTAACTGTTTTAGGTGTAACTTTTATACAAGAAGCCACAAGAAAAATACCAGTTCAATATGCAAAAAGAGTTGTAGGAAGAAAAATGTATGGCGGACAGAGCTCTCATATACCTATGAAAGTAAATCAGTCAGGAGTTATGCCTATAATATTTGCAAGTTCTATATTAGCTATGCCACAAACTGTGGCAATGTTTATGGGAACAAATGCTCAACAATTTGTTCAAAAATGGTTAAGTGGAGCTACAGAACCGGGATTTTGGATCTATAGATCAATAGAAATATTACTTATAGTATTCTTCTCATATTTCTATACAACAATATCATTTAATGTAGAAGATATTACAAAGAATATGAAAAATAGTGGTGGTTTTATACCAGGAATAAGACCTGGAAAACCAACAGAAGATTATTTATCAAGAATACTATCAAGATTAACTTTAGCTGGTGCTGCATTCCTAGGCGTAATTGCTATGATACCAGCACTTATAACTCATTATCTTTCATTACCAATGAGTTTAGCGGGTACTTCGCTTCTAATCGTTGTTGGAGTTGCTCTTGAACTTAAGAGACAACTTGAATCGAATTTAGTAATGAGAAATTACCAGGGATTTTTAAAATAATTTATCGAATTGGAGATGAATAATATGAGAATAATATTACTTGGACCTCCAGGGGCAGGTAAAGGAACTCAAGCAGCGAAAATAGTGGAAAAATACGATATACCTCATATATCTACTGGAGACATATTTAGAAAGAATATAAAAGAAGGTACAGAATTAGGGAAAAAAGCAAAAGAATACATGGATCAAGGACTTTTAGTTCCAGATGAATTAACATGTGGACTAGTAGTTGATAGAATATCTCAAGAAGATTGCAAAGAAGGATTTATGTTAGATGGTTTCCCTAGAAATATAAATCAAGCAGAACAGCTTGATAAACATTTAGCTGATACTGGAATAAAACTTGATAAAATAGTAAACATAGAAGTTGATAAAAGTATATTAGTAGGAAGAGCTGTAGGAAGAAGAATTTGTAAAGCTTGCGGAGCTACTTTCCACATAGAGTTTAATCCAACTAAAGTAGAAGGAATCTGTGATAAATGTGGAGAAAATCTTCACCAAAGAGCAGATGACAATGAAGAAACTGTTTCTAAAAGAATACAAGTTTATTTAGATGAAACTAAACCATTAGTAGGTTATTATTCTGAACAAGGAATAGTTGCTAATATAAATGGTGATCAGGAAATAGACAAAGTATTTTCTGATATAGTTGAATCTTTAAGTTAATTAATGATAATAAAAAAAACTGATAGACAGATAGAACTCATGAGAGAAGCGGGCAAAATAGTCGCGGATACTCATGAAGTTCTGAGAAAAGCTATTATTCCAGGAGTAACAACTCTTGAATTAAATAAGATAGCTGAAGAAAATATCAAAAAATATAATGCAGAACCTTCTTTTAAAGGATATCAAGGATTCCCTGCAAGTATATGTACTTCTATTAATGAAGAGGTTATCCATGGAATACCTGGGAAAAGAATAATCCAAGAAGGTGATATTATAAGTATTGATATAGGAGCCTATTATAAAGGATATCATGGAGATTCAGCTAAAACACATGCTGTGGCTATGGTATCTGAAGAAGATAGGAAACTAATAGAAGTTACTAGAGAAAGCTTCTATAAAGGATTAGAATTTGCGAAAGTTGGATATAGACTTTCAGATATCTCGCATGCGATACAAGCACACATACAAAAAAATCAATTTTCAGTAGTTAAAGATTATGCTGGACATGGGGTAGGGAAACGACTTCATGAATCTCCAGAAATACTAAACTACGGACCAGCAGGTAAAGGACCTAAATTAAAAAAAGGTATGGTTTTAGCCATTGAACCTATGGTAAATATCGGAACTTATCGAGTGTTCACTTTATCTAATGGATGGACTGTTGTTACAGCAGACAAAAAAAGATCAGCTCATTATGAGCATACAATAGCTATTACAGAAGATCAGCCAATAATACTTACAAAGTTATAATTATTGAGCAGATAAAAATAGTCTAGACTATTTAAATATAGGTCTGAAAGGTTGTTTTTTATATAATATAAAAAAAGCCTGGATTGATAAGTTAAGCGGATGAGAAAATCAAAATTATACGAATATATAGAGAGTCTAAATAATATTAGTATAATAATGATTAAATTATTTTGCTGAAATGGAGGTTTGGTTAATTAATATGGCCAAAAAAGATGTTATAGAATTAGAAGGTACAGTTGTAGAAAGCTTACCAAACGCAATGTTTAAAGTTAAACTTGAAAATGGACATGAAATACTATGCCATATTTCAGGGAAGCTAAGAATGAACTTCATAAGAATTCTTGAAGGTGACAAAGTAAATGTAGAACTTTCACCTTATGATCTTACTAGAGGAAGAATTACTTGGCGTAAGAAGTAGACGTTTTAGTCTGAGGAGGGATAAGTAATGAAGGTTAGACCATCAGTAAAACCAATATGCGAAAAATGTAAAGTAATAAAAAGAAAAGGTAAAGTAATGGTTATATGTGAAAACCCTAAACACAAACAGAAACAGGGATAAAACTTATAAAATATTACTAGTATTTTAGTCGATCATGTAGTATAATAATATACTGTGATTGTTAACAGCGGCGTTGAATATTGATAATTATCTAGATACGGAAAATAAATTGAAATCAATTAAAAATTATGCGTAGGAGGTGCAATTAATGGCAAGAATAGCTGGGGTAGATTTACCTAGAGAAAAAAGAGCAGAAATAGGCTTAACTTATATATATGGTATAGGTAAAGCAACTTCAAATGAAATATTAGCTAAAGCCGGGATAAATCCAGACACTAGAATAAAAGATTTATCTGAAGACGAAGTTAATGAATTAAGAAAAATAATAGATGAAGATTTCTTAGTTGAAGGTGACTTAAGAAGAGAAATAGCTTTAAATATAAAAAGACTTAGAGATATAAAATGCTACAGAGGTATAAGACATATGAAAGGTCTACCATGTAGAGGACAGAAAACTAAAACTAATGCAAGAACTAGAAAAGGTCCTAAAAAGACTGTATCTCGTAAAAAGAAAAAATAATTAAATTAACTATATAAAAATATAAAGGAGGGAAATAGTAAAAATGGCAAAAGCTAAAAAGAAAGTAACACATGTTAGAAGAAAAGAACGTAAAAACATAGAACGTGGACATGCACATATACAGTCTACATTTAATAATACAATAGTAACTTTAACTGACGTTCATGGAAATGCAATATCTTGGGCATCTTCAGGTCAGTTAGGATTCAAAGGATCAAGAAAAGCAACTCCATTTGCATCTCAGATGGCTGCTGAAACAGCTGCAAAATCTGCAATGGAACATGGTTTAAAAACTGTTGAAGTATTCGTAAAAGGACCAGGTTCAGGAAGAGAAGCTGCAATAAGAGCTTTACAGGCAACTGGTTTAGAAGTAACTATGATAAAAGACGTTACTCCAATACCACACAATGGTTGTAGACCACCAAAAAGAAGAAGAGTGTAATTTTAATAATAAGAAGAGTGTAATTTGATAGATATAGAAATAATCACAGGAGGTGTAATTTAATGGCAAGATATACAGGTGCATCATGCAGACAGTGCCGTAGAGAAGGAATGAAATTATTCCTTAAAGGTGACAGATGCTATACAGATAAATGTGCTTTAGATAGAAGAAACTACGCTCCAGGTCAGCATGGACAGGGAAGAAAAAAAGTTTCTAACTATGGAGAACAGTTAAGAGAAAAACAGAAAGTTAAAAGAATATACGGAGTTTTAGAAACTCAGTTCAGAAACTTATATGAAAGAGCAGAAAAAATGTATGGTAAAACAGGGGCTAATCTTTTAAGCTTATTAGAAAGAAGATTAGACAATGTTGTTTACAGAATGGGATTAGCTGCATCTAGAAAAGAAGCTAGACAGTTAGTAACTCATGCTCACTTTACTTTAAATGGTAAAAAAGTTGATATACCATCTTTAACAGTTAACGTTGGTGATGTTATAGCAGTTAAAGAAACATCTAAATCATCAGCTAAATTCAAAGCTTTAGTAGAAGACAACACTAGAATAGCTCCAAACTGGTTAGAAAATAACTTAGATGAAATGTGTGCTAAAGTTGTTTCACTTCCAACAAGAGAAGATATAGATCTTGAAATAGCTGAACACTTAATTATAGAGCTTTACTCTAAATAGTAAGAACAGATTTAGCTTAATAACTTATGTTAAATTAAAATTTATTTACCCTCAGTGGATTACTGAATGTTAAGGAGGGTTTTATCCATGATAGAAATAGAAAAGCCAAAGGTAGATATCGTACAACTTAGTGAAGATTTTAGATACGGCAAATTTGTTGTAGAACCTCTAGAAAGAGGATATGGAATCACTATAGGAAATGCACTAAGAAGAATACTGTTATCTTCATTACCAGGAGTTGCAGTTAATGCTGTTAAAATAGAAGGAGTTCTTCATGAATTTTCAACTATACCTGGTGTAAAAGAAGATGTTACAGAAATAATATTAACTTTAAAAGAACTTTCAGCTACTATTGATGGTGAAGGAAGTAGAACACTTAAAATAGAAGCACAAGGACCTTGTACTGTAACAGGTGCAGACATAATATGTCCACCAGATGTTGAAATAATAAGCAAGGATCTTAAAATAGCTACATTAGATGAAGGTTCTAAGCTTAATATGGATATATATGTTGACAAAGGCAGAGGATATGTTCCTGCTGAAGAAAACAAAACAGAAAACATGCCAATAGGTGTGTTACCAGTTGACTCTATATATACTCCTGTAGAAAAAGTGAATTATCATGTTGAAAATACAAGAGTAGGTCAGAAATCTGACTATGATAAGTTAACTCTAGAAGTTTGGACTAATGGAAGTATAAATCCTCAAGAAGGAATATCTCTTGCAGCCAAAGTTCTTGTTGAACATCTTAAACTATTCATTGATTTAACAGAGCATGTAGGCAGTGTTGAAATAATGGTAGAAAAAGAAGAAGATCAGAAAGAAAAAGTTCTTGAAATGACAATAGAAGAATTAGATTTATCTGTTAGATCTTACAACTGTTTAAAAAGAGCGGGTATAAATACAGTTGAAGAATTAGCTAATAAATCTGAAGACGATATGATGAAGGTTAGAAACCTAGGTAAAAAATCTCTAGAAGAAGTTATACAGAAACTAGATGAGTTAGGACTAGGATTAAAACCAAATGAAGAATAATAGACTTTCGAATATATAAAATTTATAAACTCGAAAAGGAGGGGAAAGAATGGCAACTTACCGTAAATTAGGTCGTGAAACTGCTCACAGAAACCTTATGCTAAGAAACTTAGTAACTGATTTACTAAGAGAAGGAAGAATAGAAACTACAGTAACTAGAGCAAAAGAAACTCGTAGAATGGCTGAAAAGATGATAACTCTTGCAAAAAGAGGAGATCTTCACGCTAGAAGACAGGTTTTAGCTTATGTTCTTGATGAAACTGTTGTTAGTAACTTATTCACAGAAATAGCTCCAAAATATGCTGAAAGAAATGGTGGATATACTAGAATAATCAAAAAAGGTCCTAGAAGAGGCGATGCTGCTGAAATGGCCTTTATAGAATTAGTATAATTAAGCTAATAATAAATGCTATGGTATTTTAATGCCATAGCATTTTTAGATATTTAAGATAAGATAAAAACGATTTTTTTAAATCATAAGAAAATATCTGAGAGTTAAAAAATTTAATTTAATATAAGAATTTTGCTTTAATAGAATAAAATTGGGGACTACAGGCTGTTAAAATACAGTCTGTTTTTTTATTGTATAAAAATATATCCTAAAAATATTGTATGAATATAATCTATATATTTAATTAATATTCAATAAAGTATAGATATAGCTTGAAAAATCTTTTATAATTGTATCTGTTGTATGATAAATTGTATGATATAATAAAATATTATAATGTTTTTAGAGTTATAAAATTTATGAGAATTTTTAAATATAGGAAAAGAGGTGTTGAAAATGGATAATCTTATAGAAATTAAAAATCTTTACTTTTATTATGAAAATGAAGAGGGAGAAAAACAAAAAGCTATAGAAGATTTTAGTTTAGATATAAAAAAAGGTGAATTTGTAGCAATTATAGGTCATAATGGTTCTGGTAAATCAACACTTTCAAAAAATATGAATGCGATACTTAAGCCTAATAAAGGTGATGTTATTGTAAAGGAAATGAATACAAAAGATGAAAATAATATGTGGGATATAAGACAAACAGCAGGAATGGTATTTCAAAATCCAGATAATCAAATAGTAGCTACTATAGTAGAGGAAGATGTAGCATTTGGACCAGAAAATTTAGGTATAGAACCATCAGAAATAAGAAAAAGAGTAGAAGAATCATTAAAAAATGTAGGTATGTATGAATTTAGAGATAGACAACCACATCTATTATCAGGAGGACAAAAACAAAGAGTAGCAATAGCTGGAATAATAGCTATGAAACCAGAGTGTATAATTTTTGATGAAGCAACAGCTATGTTAGATCCTTCTGGAAGAAAAGAGGTTATGAATACTATTAAAAAGCTAAATAAAGAAGAAGGAATAACAGCTATACACATAACTCACTTTATGGAAGAAGCTGTAGATGCAGATAGGGTAATAGTTATGGAGAAAGGTAAAAAAGTATTAGAAGGGACTCCACGAGAAGTATTTAAAGAGATAGAAAGACTTAAAAAGATAGGTCTTGATGTTCCTTGTATGACTGAAATATCTTATATGTTAAATAAAGAAAGTTTAAACATAAAAGAAGATATATTAACAGTGGATGAAATGGTGAATGAATTATGTCTATTAAAGTAAGTAATTTAACATATATATATGATGAAGGAATGCCTTTTGAAAATAGAGCTATTGATGATATTTCTTTTGAAATAGAAGATAATGATTTTGTTGGATTAATTGGTCATACAGGTTCTGGAAAATCTACTTTAATACAGCATTTAAACGGACTTTTAAAGCCTTCTTCTGGAAGTATATATATAAATGAATTTAATATAACTCAAAAGGATATTAATCTTACAGAAATAAGAAAAAGAGTAGGTGTAGTTTTTCAATATCCAGAATATCAATTATTTGAAGAAACAGTTGAAAAAGATATTGAATTTGGACCAAGAAATATGGGTCTTTCTGAAGAAGAAATATGTAAAAGAGTTAAATCATCTATGAATTCTGTAGGACTTAATTATGAAGAATATAGATTAAAATCTCCATTTGAACTATCAGGAGGACAAAAAAGAAGAGTTGCAATAGCAGGAGTTATAGCAATGGATCCAGAGGTTTTAATTTTAGATGAACCAACTGCAGGTCTAGACCCAGGTGGTAGAGAAGAGATATTTAATCTTATAAGAAAATTACATAAAGAAAGAAATATAACTATAATACTTTCATCGCATAGTATGGATGATATGGCGAAACTAGTAAAAACACTTATAGTTATGAATAAAGGGAAAATAGAGTTTATGGGTAATCCTAGAGAAGTATTTAGAGATAATGCACATAGACTTAAAGAAATAGGATTAGATATACCACAAGTATTAGAACTAGCAATAAAACTTAGAGAAAAAGGTTTTGATATAAGACAGGATATAATTACTCCTGAGGAAGCAAAATGTGAGATATTAAGAGTAATAGGAGGTAGAAAACAATGTTAAAAGATATAACAGTTGGACAATATTATCCAACATCATCTCCTATTCATAAATTAGATGCAGGATTAAAATTAATAGCTACTATATTATTTATGATATCTATATTTATGATAAATAATATGTCGGTATATATAGGAGTTGTAGCTGTATTAATTATTTTGACAATTCTTTCTAAAATACCTGTAAAATTCATTTTAAAAGGATTAAAGCCTCTAAAATGGATAATTATATTTACATTTATAGTAAATATGTTTTGTATACCAGGAGAAAAAATCTGGTCTTTTGGATTTATGGCTATAACCAAAGAAGGTATTAGACAGGCTATTTTTATGTCTATAAGATTGACACTACTTATAGTAGGAACATCTTTATTGACACTTACTACATCTCCAATAGCACTTACAGATGGAATAGAAAGAGTTTTAACTCCATTTAAAAAAATAGGTATGCCAGTACATGAATTAGCGATGATGATGACAATAGCTCTTAGATTTATTCCTACACTTTTGGATGAAACAGATAAGATTATGAAAGCACAGATGTCTAGAGGTGCTGATTTTGAAAGTAAAAATATTATAAATAGAGCTAAAAATCTAGTTCCTTTATTAGTTCCATTATTTGTAAGTGCATTTAGAAGAGCAGATGAACTTGCTATGGCGATGGAGTCTAGATGTTATAGAGGTGGAGATAATAGAACAAAGATGAAAGAAGCAATTATAAGTAAAAGAGAGTATATTGCAACTGTACTTATAATAATTTATATGATTCTTATATTTTTATCTAGACAACTTTAATTTAAATGTAAAATAATGTATTATAAATTTGTCTGTTAGGAGGACAATATGAGAAATATAAAAATAATAGTTCAGTATAATGGTGCAAATTATTGTGGTTGGCAAGAACAACCGGATTCGCTTGGAATACAAGGAAATATAGAGTATGCAATAAAAGAAATTACAAAAGAAAAAGTTAAGATAAATGGATCAGGAAGAACAGATGCAGGTGTACATGCTATAGGTCAAGTAGCTAATTTTAAGATAGAATCAAAAATAGATGTATCTAGAATACCAGATGCATTAAATTCTAAGTTACCCAAGGATATATCTATTATAGATGCAGAAGAAGTAGATGAAGATTTCCATGCAAGGTATAGTGCCAAAGGTAAAGTTTATAGGTATTTAGTTTATAATAGTAGGTATCGAAATCCAATTCTGAAAGATATATCATATCAGGTTAAATATAATTTAGACTTTGATAAAATGAAAAAAGCAGCAGAATCACTTGTAGGAACACATGATTTTTGTGGATTTATGAGCAGTGGTTCTTCTATAAAAGATACTGTTAGAACAATAAGAAATGTAAAAATTGAAAAAGAGGGCGATTTAATAGTATTTGAATTTGAAGGTAATGGATTTTTATATAATATGGTAAGAATAATTTCCGGAACACTTATAGATATAGGAAGAGGAAAGATAGAAGAAAATATGGAGGAAATAATAAAATCAAAAAATAGGTCAAATGCAGGTCATACAGCGCCTGGACACGCATTATTCCTCAAAAAAGTTTTCTATTAATCTTGACACTTTTAAGTTATAGTCGTATAATATACAAGAATGTGTTAATAAGTCCACTTTGCCCCGGACTTGACATAAACGGAAAATATTTTTATAGGAAAAAAGTTAAGGAGGGACAGATATGAAAAGTTATATAGCTAAACCAGCAGACGTAAAAAGAAACTGGTACTTAGTTGACGCTGAAGGAAAAACTTTAGGTCGTTTAGCAACAGAAGTAGCAACAATATTAAGAGGGAAACATAAACCAACATTTACACCACATGTTGACGGAGGAGACTTCGTAGTAGTTGTAAATGCATCAAAAGTAGTTTTAACAGGTAAAAAATTAGATCAGAAATACTACAGATACCACACAGGTTATGTAGGTGGTCTTAAAGAAATATCATACAGAGAAATGATGCAGAAAAAACCTGAAGAAGTAGTAGCTCACGCAGTTAGCGGAATGTTACCAAAAAATAAATTAAGAAGCAGAATGATGACTAGATTAAGAGTATTCGCTGGTGCTGAACATGATCATGCAGCTCAGAATCCAGAAGTAATAGAATTTTAATTAGGTGAAAGGAGGAGTTATCATGGCAAATGTACAGTACATAGGAACAGGAAGAAGAAAACATTCTGTAGCTAGAGTTAGATTAGTTGCAGGAGAAGGAAATATAATAGTAAATGGTAGATCATTAGATGAATATTTCAACTATGAAACATTAATAAGAGATGTTAAACAGCCATTAGTATTAACTGAAACTGAAAATAAATTTGACGTTATAGTAAAAGTTGAAGGTGGAGGATTCACTGGACAGGCTGGTGCTATAAGACATGGTATATCTAGAGCTTTATTAAAAGCTGATGAAGATTTAAGACCTGCTTTAAAGAAAGAAGGATTCTTAACTAGAGATGCTAGAATGAAAGAAAGAAAAAAATACGGTTTAAAAGCTGCCAGAAGAGCTCCACAGTTCTCAAAAAGATAGTTTTTACGTATTATATGCTTACAAAGAATTCCCGGGATTTTATTCCGGGATTTTTTATTATATAAATAAAGAAAGAAGATGATATTATGTTATATACAATTTATTTCAGCCCGACTGGAAGAACAGAAAAAATAGCCAAAACAATTTCTTCAATGTGGAAAAATGTTGAATATGTGGATATATCTAGAATGGATATAAACTACGACAATTTAATTATTTCTAAAGAAGATATAGTAATGATAGTAGTGCCATCTTTTGGAGGAAGAATACCTAATATAGCAGCAGAAAGATTATCTAAAATAGAAGGTAACGGTGCAAAATCTATAGCTGTAGTAGTATATGGAAATAGAGAATATGATGATACGCTTATAGAATTATATGATTTATTAAAAGAGGATGGATTTATTGTTGGAGCTATGATATCGGCTGTAGCGGAACATTCTATTATAAGAAGTATAGCATCAAATAGACCGGATGAAGCTGATATAAAAGAATTAAAAAGTTTTTCAGAAAAAATAAAAAATAAATTTGAAAATGAAGATATTAATAAAAATTTATTACCAAGAGGCAATAGACCATATAAAGATTTTAAAGGATCATCATTAAAACCAATTGCAAATGAAAGATGTAATGAATGTGGATTATGTGTAGAAAAATGTCCTGTAGGTGCAATATCAACAGATGATATGAAGAATGTGGATAAAAATATATGTATTTCTTGTATGAGATGTATAGAGGTCTGTCCAAATAAGGCAAGATATATTGATTATAGTATGAAAGAAGAACTAGAAAAAAGATTAAAGCCTTTGTGTTCAGAAAGAAAGAATAATGAGCTAATTTTATAATAATTTAAACAAGAAAGAATTGATTCAAATAAAAAAGAAATCCTCCAGATGAACTGGAGGATTTCTCTATTTTAAAAGTGATTTTTCTAAAGATAGTTAAGTAATTGAGTAAGAACCCAATTATTATGATTTTTAAGATAATAAATTCCTTGGTTTGCAGAAATAACATTTCCAGAAACCTCTCTGAAAATCATAGATGAATTATGGAATTCATCAGCTTCATGTCTGGTAGTAAAAATAATAGATTTATTTATAGAACCAGTTATTAAAAGAAGCTCCATATCATCTTCAGACTTAATTCTAGTATGAGCTATATTTGTATTTTTTTTCATATAACTAATATAAGTATCTAATACATATACATCTTCTTTTGCATCGACAATATCATCCATTGTGATGCTATCTTTTGTAGCTAATGTATGATTTTTTGGAATCATAATACCAAATTGACATGAACGAACTAATTTACTATCGATATTATCTGGAAGTTCTAATGTTGATGATACATATGCTAAAATAACATCGTATTTACCGCTTAATAAGTAATCTACATAATATGCATTATGACATCTATCAAAAACTATATCTACATTAGGATATTTTGATTTTAAAGTAGATACTGCTGAATCTAGAATGTTTAAAGAACTAAACCCATACATACCAATAGTTAATTTACCCTTTGAATACATCGAGCTAAACTTTGTTTTCAAAACAGCATCGTCATAGGCTTTTAATATTTTTACAACTTCTTTATAGAATATTTCTCCTTGAGGAGTAAGAGATACATTTCTACTATTTCTAATAAATAGATCGGTTTCTAATTCTTCTTCAAGGTTTTGTATATGATGACTTATTGCAGGTTGAGCTATATGACACTCCTTAGCTGCTTTTGTAAAATTTTTATTACGTGCGACACTTTCAAAATAATGCAGTTTTTCAATTTTCATATTTTATCACCAATTAAAAAATATTTATATTAAATCTAGATATG
>RCNI01000501.1_pt1 | contig 23826 bp, 23 predicted proteins | sample 2041151 | NCBI WGS metagenome assembly RCNI01 (sample SAMN09708214, study PRJNA481090) | feces metagenome | isolation source: feces | place: Antarctica: Albino Rookery | reverse complement strand
TATATGTGTAGTGAGTTTGCATCAATCTTACAAAATTATGTATGTAGCAATCAAAGTGTGGATCAACTCTATCAAAGCTCAAAATAAAATCACCAGTAATGTTTACTGGTGACTTGGTTTTTATGATTTTATTAAGAATTTGTTTTTTTATTAAAAGGTAATTCGAAATGGAACAGGCATTGAGGAATTTGAAATGCTAACGTTAAAATTACATACACGGCTATACTAATTATACCGTTAATTGCCATTTTTATTAGACAAGTAATACGAGAACCATCGATTCCACCAATTCCTAATTTTGTCAATAAATAAGAAGTTGCCCATAGACCTAAAATTGCGATAACAATTAATAGTGTTTTATGCAATGTAGCTTTAAAAGAAATTTTGAATTTTTTATGCATATCTAGTAGACAAGAACATACTAAATAAAGGGAGTTTAATAAGGATGCTATAATCGCACCTTTAAAACCTAATATATTCATTAATGGTACCATGGAAATTCCTTTAATTGCTGTAGATACAAATAATTTTCTAAGTACAGATTTCCGTAATTTTAAAGTCATCATAATATTTACAATTACTGGCATAATAGTACTAAATAATGCTTCAATAGATAACCATGCTAATACGTTTGCACTTAGTTCAATATCATTTGGATTAAATAAAGTATAGATGATTGGTGCCGCATATAAGAAAATGCAGAAACAAATTGGAAGACTTAAATATAAAATAATATCTAAACAGTCAATGATATTCTTACGAACTAATTTTAGATTTTTTTCAGTTAATGCACTGGAAATATGTGGAATAATAGCAGAAATAAATCCAGGAGCTAGAATCATTGGAATCGCAAGAATCTTTGTACCAGAAAAGTTAAATGCAGTTGTAATAGTATCAATTTGTTCTAACGAATAAAAACCGCTATTTAAACCTAATGGTAATAAAATAGAATTATAAATATCATCACTATATCCAAGTACCGCAACAATTAAGTAAGGAATCGCAATTAAAATAAATTCTTTGAATAACGGTTTAAAAGAAATTACACGACTCTTTTGAGCAGAAGCTTCTTCAATGATTTGTTTAGAATGCTTTTTATCATAAATAATAATTTGTATTAAACCAATGATTGCGGCAATTACAGTAGAAGAAACAGAGGCATATAAAGCCCATTTTCTTTTCCAACCTAATCCATATACAAAGAAACAAGAAGCAGCTAATAAAAACCCTACACGAAAGATTTGTTCAAAGGTTTGTGAGAAGGCATATTCTCCAATTTCTTTACGACCTTGTATATATCCACGATATGCAGATAAAATAGGTACAAAAAAGATGGCAAAACCAAGTATAATTAGAACGGTTTGCATGACTTTAATGTTTTCTGGATTTTGTGTACTAGCCATGATTGGAGATAACACTCCAGATAGAGATATAAATAAAATCATTCCAACAAATCCAGTTAAAGATAGGAATGCAATTGAAATTTTTTTAATTAATAATACTGTTTTGGCATCATGCAAGGTTGAATATTTTGCAACTAAGGTTGCAACTGCAAGAGGAAATCCAGCACTAAAGATGTTTAAAAAATAGCTATAGATACGATAAGCAGTACCATAATAAGCGGTATAGGTGTTAGAACCTAAAATGCTTGATAAAGGAATTACATATAATAAACTAATTAACTTAGCAAAAAAGAACCCCCCAGTTCCAACAAGTCCACTTAAAATGATGGACTTTTTTATTTTTTGATTTTCCATACAAAAAACCTCCATAATACTATTATAACATCATAGGAATAGAAAATAGATAGTAATTCTTTCATTTATTTATAAAAATTTGATTAAAATTAAAATAATTATTCCAAGAAAAACACAGCATAATAATACGGTTTTAAAAGAAAATAGTTGATTAAAAAATTCTGTCGATAATACGCTTTGTATTACCTCGTTGAATGATGTACCCTTTTTTCCCATAATAATCACCTAGCTAAAGTGTAACATATTATTATCCGATATTTAAAAATGTTATAAAATTGTAAGATATAGGATTTTAATTTTCTATGATATAATAAATATTATAGTGGAATTTGATAATAGAAGGTGAAAAAAATGAATACATGGGAAGAATTATTTGAACAAGAACAACAAAAAGAGTACTATCAAAAATTAATGAAATTTTTAGAAGAAGAGTATGCAACCAAAACAATATTTCCATTAAAAGAAGATTTATTTACATGTTTTAAAGTATGTCCTTATAAAGATGTAAAAGTAGTTATTTTAGGACAAGATCCATATCATCAACCAAATCAAGCACATGGTTTATGTTTTTCTGTTCGAAAAGGAGTTAAATTACCTCCAAGTTTAAGAAATATATATAAAGAGTTGAAAAGTGATTTAGATATTGATATGCCAAGTCATGGATATTTAATGGATTGGGCAAAACAAGGCGTATTCATGATGAATGCAGTATTAAGTGTAGAATGTGGAAAAGCAGGTTCTCATCAAAAGAAAGGATGGGAAACATTTACCGATACAGTTATTAAAATGTTAAATGAGCGAAAAGAAGGAATGGTATTTATTTTGTGGGGAAACTGGGCAAAAAAGAAGGCTGAGCTTATTACCAATCCACAACATAAAGTCATTATGTCAGCACATCCATCTCCATTATCTGCATATCATGGTTTCTTTGGTAGCAAACCATTTTCAAAAACAAACACATTATTAGAAGAAATGGGATATACTCCTATTCAGTGGGAAATTGAGGAGTAATTATGAAACAGGAAGTAATTGAAATTATTCAAGAAATTGAAAAACGCAGAAATCGTAGACATGGATTACAACATTTTCAATCTTATATGGATAGTATAGGAAATCCTGAAAAAGGATTACAATGTATTCATGTTGCAGGAACAAATGGAAAAGGCTCTACAACGAACTATATACGTTCAATGTTACAGTGTGCAGGATATATAGTTGGAACATTTACTTCTCCGTATTTAATTACACATTTAGATCGTATTCGTATAAATGATCAAAATATCGATGAAGACGAATTTTTACAGTTATGTAATCAATATTATGATAGTTGGATACAATGGGATTTAGGAATGTTTGAAATAGATATGATGCTTGCATGCGTATACTTTAAAAAACAGCAAGTAGATTTTGCGGTATTTGAAGTTGGCTTAGGTGGAAGACTTGATGCAACAAATATTATTGAACCATGCATTTCTCTTATTACTAATATTGGTATGGATCATATGGATGTATTAGGGGATACATATGAAAAAATCGCATATGAAAAAGCCGGAATTATCAAAGATGAAGTAGATATCATTACTACAGAAACAAAAAAAGAATGCCTAGATGTATTTTTAAAGCAGTCAAACTTTCATCATGCGAATATGAAACAAGTAAAGATTCCTTCTTGCATGGATTATGAACATGGAATTCATTTTCAATATCAGGAATATGATATACATTTACATAGCAATGCTGTATATCAAATCGCAAATGCCTCATTGGCACTAGAAACGATATTACAATTAAAGAAAAAAAATATAATTAAAATAGAAGAGCAATGTATATTGAATGGATTATTACAAGCGGAGTGGAAAGGACGTTTTGAAATCGTTCAACAAAATCCGCTAGTGATTATTGACGGTGCACATAATCCGGATGGAATCCGTGCTCTTTGTGATTCATTACAAGGATATCGTAATATTGCGGTTTTATTTTCAGCATTAAAAGATAAAAAATTTGAAGAGATGATTGACATCTTAGAAACAATTACAAAGGATCTTACTATTACACATTTCGAGAATAGTCGATCTATGGATTTATCTGTATTACAAAAAAGAGAACATGTTAAAATTATAGAGGATTATCACAAGGCATTAGAGGAAATGTTAAAAAAAGATAAAACAATTGTGATTACAGGATCTTTATATTTTATTAGTGAAATTAGAAAATATTGGTATTAAAAAACGCATCCTATTTTTGGATGCGTTTTGCTGCTTTTAAAACAAAATAAAGAATTGCTACATCAATTGGATACATAATAATATTTTTAATTAATCGAACGGATGTAAAAATTGGATTTTGATATAAAATATTTAGCCATAAAGATGTTAGACCTAAATTAACAATAATAGTTACTAGAGCTCTAGCAATCATAACTCTAGGCAAAGTAATTTCTTTTTTATAGAAGAAAGAACCATAAATCATACCAACTATAAATTCATTTAGGGCAAAACCGGGGAAATATGGACCATCAGGAAATAACATAAATTTTAAATTGTCGGCAACGATACCAGCAAGACCTGTTGCAATCGGTCCATAATACATGCCACATACACCTGCAACCACACTTGTAAATCCAATTTTAATCATTGGAGTAATTTTGATTGAAAAAAATCCAGCAATGATATTAAGTGCAGTAAGTAAAGATGTACCTACAAGTGATGAAACTTTTTTAAGCTCCATCCGACTTTGGTGAATACGGTCAAAGTCAGCTTTTATTTTATTTGCAAAGTTCATAAAAAAATACCTCCTTTCCCTTGATGCATAGGGAAAAGAGGCATTATTGTTTTCTCATATGCAACAGCGGGATGCGACATAGAAACCGCAAGAATTACTTTTCGCCCAATTGACAACTCCCCGTTCAATCAGTACTTAACGCTTCTATATCTACTCTGCTAACAGTCTAATTATAAGATAATGATAAAAAAAATACAACTGCAAAATATGGGGAAATTTGTGAAAAAAATCATTTGTGAAAAAAGCCTTTTTTTATGCAAATAAGGGGTGTATAATGGGGGTAAATGTGGATATAAGATAGAAAGTGAGGATATTGTATGATCAACAATCTTATTGAAAAAATTAAAGGTAAAGGTACACGTATTGTCTTTACAGAAGGTTCTGATGAACGTATTTTAAGAGCTGCAAGACGTTTATACGATGAAAATATTTTAGTACCAGTATTATTAGGAAATCGTGCTGAAATTCAAGGTGCAGCAAAAGCATTAGGATTAAGTAGTGATGGGCTTGAAATGCTTGATCCTAAAGAATATAAAAACATGGATATGATGGTAAAAAAAGTTGTAGAATTACGTAAAGGAAAAATGGATGAAGATCAAGCGCGTGAAGCATGTTTAAAAACAAACTTTTTTGGTACTATGTATGTAAAACTAGGATGCGCTGATGGATTACTTGGTGGTGCTACATATTCTACTGCTGATACAGTTCGACCAGCATTACAATTAATTAAAACAAAACCTGGAAATTCAATTGTTTCAAGTTGCTTTATTTTGTTAAAAGATAAAGAACAATTAGTTATGGGTGATTGTTCTATTAACATTGATCCAAGTGCAGATGATTTAGTAGAAATCGCATTACAAACTGCACATACAGTACGTCAATTTGGCATTGAACCACGTGTTGGTTTATTATCTTATTCTACTTATGGATCAGCAAAAGGTGATAGTGTTAAAAAAGTGAATGAAGCTGCAACACGTTTAAAACGTATGCCATTAGATTTTGAAGTTGATGGAGAATTACAATTTGATTGTGCAGTTGCTCCAGAAGTTGCTGCATTAAAAGCCCCACAATCGAAAGTTGCAGGAAATGTGAATACATTTATCTTCCCAAATATTGATGCTGGAAATATTGGATATAAAATTGCTGCTCGTCTAGGTGGATATGAAGCAATCGGACCAATTCTTCAAGGATTAAATGCTCCAATTAACGATTTATCTCGAGGATGTAATACAGAAGAAGTATATAAAATGGCAATTGTAACAGCTGCTCAAAAATATATGGATATCTAATTTTTTATAAATTATATAGTCCTTTGCTATCGATATAGCAAGGGACTTTTTTTGTTTTACAGTATTGTAACCATTATTATCACATAATCATATAGCATAAAACATAATTTTATGTTACAATTATAGAAAATATTAAAGGAGGACAATATGGAAAACTCAAAGAAAATTAAGTGGTATAACCTTGCGTTCATGGCGTTTTCTACTGTTTGGGGTTTCGGTAACGTATTAAACGGTTTCGTTTACTTCAATGGTATTCAGGTTATATTCAGTTGGATTTTAATGTTTGCCTTATACTTTGTACCTTATGCATTGATGGTTGGTGAACTTGGATCCGCATTTAAAAACTCAGGTGGTGGTGTTTCATCATGGATTCATGAAACAATCGGTCCTAAATTCGCATACTATGCAGGATGGACATATTGGGCATGTCACATCACTTACATCGCAAGTAAAGGTAGTGGAGGTTTAAAAGCTTTAAGCTGGATGGTATTCCAAAATGGAACTACTTATGATAGCTTTCCTACAATTGCAATTCAGTTAGCAACATTAGCTGTATTTTTATTCTTCTGTTGGGTAGCAAGCCGCGGTTTAAACCCATTGAAAAAATTGGCAACATTAGCTGGAACAAGTATGTTCATCATGTCAATTTTATATATCGTAATGATGTTTGCTGCACCTGCTATTAATCCTAACGGTGGATATTTATCAATGGATTTCAGTTGGGATAACTTAATTCCAACATTTGATACGAAGTATTTTACTTCTTTATCAATCTTAGTATTTGCAGTTGGTGGATGTGAAAAAATTTCTCCATATGTAAATAAAGTTGAAAATCCTTCAAAAGGATTCCCTAAAGGTATGATTGCATTAGCAATCATGGTAATGGTTTGTGCTATTTTAGGAACAATTGCTATGGGTATGATGTTTGATCCTGCAGTTATTAACGGTTCTGATGCTGCATTTAAATCTTATGTATCTAATGGTTCTTACTTAGCATTCCAAAAATTAGGCGAATATTATCATGTAGGTAACTTATTGATGATTATCTATGCTGCATGTAATGCAATTGGACAATTCTCTACATTAGTAATGAGTATCGACGCTCCATTACGTATGCTATTAGATAATGAAGATGCACGTCAATTCATTCCATCTGCATTATTAAAACAAAATAAATATGGTGCATATGTAAATGGTATTTGGATGGTAGTTGCGTTGTCTGGATCTATTATCTTAATTCAGATTTTAGGTGGTTCAGGAGCTGCTGGTGTATTAACTCAGTTAAATAAATTAAACTCAGTAGTTATGCCAATGCGTTACTTATGGGTATTTGCTGCTTACATTGCTTTACGTAAAGCAGGAGATAAATTCCATTCAGATTATAAATTTACAAAACATCAAGGATTCGCTTTAACAATGGGTGTATGGTGTTTCTTAATCACTGCATTATGCTGCATTGGCGGTATGTATGAAAAAGATTTATTCACTGTATTATTAAATGTATGTACACCAATCGTATTATGTGCATTAGGTTTAATTTTACCTATGATTAAAAAATCAGAAGACAAGAAAAAAGGAAAATAAAAAATAGAAATGGTTATCCAATTGCGGATAACCATTTTTACTTAAAATATAAATATTTAATCATCAAAATGCCCATAACAACTCCATCGATTTGTTTTATATAAATATACATCTTCAATCAAACAGATCGAGAAAAAACATAGGTTAAACCAATTGGAATTGAGACAACTCATGGTTACTTGTGTGATTAAATAGAGTACGGAAAAAATAAAACAAGTTGTTTTCTTTCTTACAAACCAAAAAATTATCATGGGAATTAATGTGAAAATAAAAGCCCAATTTAAAAATAAATCCAATGTCATAAAATACCCCTTTATTAATTATTAGTATATTTTTCTTTGTTTTATTATAGCATACAGCTTAGATACATTCTATTGGATTGTGCTATAAAAAAATGGTATAATTAAATATGTGAATTAGGAGGCTTAATTATGTTTAAAGAGACATCAAAAGAAGTATTAGATTTTATTCAAAAAAGTCCTAGCTGTTTTCATGCTGTTGCACAAATGGCAAGTATGTTAAAAGATGCAGGGTATCAAGAATTAAAAGAATGTGAATCATGGAACTTAGAACGTGGAAAAAAATATTTCACAACTCGTAATGGTTCAAGTTTAATTGCTTTTGCGATTGGAAAAGATTTAAGTGATTATCATTTCCAAGTGACATCTTCTCACTCAGATTCACCAACATTCAAAGTAAAAGAAGTTGCTGAATTAAAAGGAAAAGGCGGATATGTGCAATTGAATACGGAAGGATATGGTGGTATGTTATGTGCTACATGGTTAGATCGTCCATTATCTATTGCAGGTCGTGTTTTAGTTAAAGAAGAGAATAAATTTGTATCTAAATTATTATCTTTTGATAAAGATTTAGTTTTAATTCCTAATGTTGCAATTCATATGAATCGTGATATTAATAATGGTATGAAGTATAATAATCAGATAGATTTATTACCTTTATTCTCTGCAGGAGAATGCGGTGAAAATGATTACTATCAATTAATTGCAGATGCTTTAGGAACAACAAGAGAAAATATTTATGGTTGTGATTTATCATTATATAATCGTATGGCACCTAGCATTTGGGGAGCAAAAGAAGAATTTATTTCATCTCCAAAATTAGATGATTTACAATGTGCATATACTTCATTAAAGGCATTAATTGATAGTAAAGGAAATGATAAAGCAGTTAATGTATTCGCATGTTTTGATAATGAAGAAGTTGGTTCAGGTACAAAACAAGGTGCTTGTTCAACATTCTTACATGATGTATTACACCGTGTAAATGATAATATGGGATTTACAGAAGAAGATTATTTCCGTGCAGTAGCTAAGAGTTTTATGGTATCTTGCGATAATGCTCATGCAGTACATCCAAATCATCCAGAAAAAACAGATGCTACAAATTGTACATATTTAAACAAAGGTATTGTTGTTAAATTTAGTGCTAACCAAAAATATACTACAGATGCAATTAGTTCTGCAGTATTTGGTGGAATTTGTGAAAATGCAGGTGTTCCAGTTCAATATTTTGCAAACCGTAGTGATGCAGCTGGCGGAAGTACATTAGGTAACTTATCAAGTCAAAAAGTATCTATGCATACGGTAGATGTTGGTTTACCTCAACTTGCAATGCATTCATCTTATGAAACGGCAGGGGTAAAAGATTCTTATTATATGGTAAAAGCATTAACAGAATTCTATAATACAAATTTACATATTACAGATAGCGATAGTATTGAGGTAGAAAGTAAATAATGGCAAAAAAAACGTTACATGTTGATAATCAATATCTTGTCAAAAATTTAGATGAGGGATATCAACAAGCATTTCAACGCTTATATGATTATTTATTAAAAGATACAAGAAAATCAGATTTTGATAAAAGTATCATTTTGAATATTGCAATTGAAGAATGTATGGAAGGTATGAAAACAAAGAAAAAACCAAGTTTAATCATACCCAAAGATGTAAAAGAATATGTATTCAAACATTCTAAAGGAATGACTTATAAACAAATGAAACAAAAACTTCGTAATCAAGATTATGAGAAAATTGAAATAGGAAGTATTTGGTTAGTATTTGCCATTTCCATCGTATTATTTTTCTTTAAAAATTTAATTATTGAAAAATATTTAATTAATTTATGGATTGATAGTTTGGTTGCATGTATTGCATTTGTAATCGTTTTTCAAAATATTAAAATCAAGTATCGAATTATTGAACGATATAACTTTGGAAATTTTTATAAAAAAATTGATATAATTACAATTCTTGCATGTGTTGTGATTAAATTAGCTACATCTTCTAATTTTGATATTACGTATTTGTTGTTAGTTATTCATTTCTTTATTACAAAGAAAAAAATGAAGCCCCAATTTGAAAATGTAATTTAATAAATAAAAAGTGATAAAACAAAAGATCTTGATAAAAAAGATACTTTTTCATGTTTTATCGCTTTTTTTTATGTGAATGTGATATAGTATGAGTAGAAGTGGAAATAGAGGTGATGAATATGTTAAATCTATTTAATCGAAGTGAATTATTTATGACATATACAAAAGAGAATGTAGATAGTGTTGTAAAGGAATTAGAAAAACATGGAATTGAATATACTGTGAAAACTACTAAAGTTCATGATGAGTATACAGATGAATATGTAAAAGGCTCATCCGATGGGAAAACTTATGATTTTAGTATTGCTTATAAAGTATATGTTCAAAAATCTGATTTTGACATTGCTCATCAATATGTTCGAAAAGCATTATTTCCTGATGATTAAAAAAGTTTAATGAAAAGCATCCCAATAATTTGGACACCAGAAATGTTCAAATTTGGGGATGCTTTTTTAATGGCAAAATCATTTAGAGAACAAATCATTCCACTATACATCGAATGAGTATAGAGAACTTTTTAATATTTGTCCAACTTAATTAGTTCATTTCATAATTACTTTTTTTTATTGTTTCTTTTTCCAAATTAGTTTTTCATATATTTCATGAATACTTTCTAAGTGTTTTGTTTCTTCTAAGTTCGAAGGTTCTATATCTTTCATTTCTTCATAATACATTTTTAATAAAGAAATTTCTGGTTTTACTTTTAATCCACTAAAAATAGCATGGTATATTTGTAGGGGATGTGATGAATAAATAGTGAATAGATGTTGTTTCCATTGATCTATGCAAGATTGATTATGAGTAATTGCATACACTTGCAAGATAGCTGTTTCTAAGAATAGGATAGTTTCTTCCTCATTTGTAAACTGTTTACGTAAATCTTCTAATAATAATGCGTGTTGAGCTATGATATCAATATTTGGATAACTTGTGTAAAAAGATTTATATAGTTCGATAAGAGAATCTTTGATTTGAAGACAATTTTCAAAAGAATGCTCATTGTTCATGTTTGCAAGATGAATAAATTCTTGGATATAAGAAATTGCTTGTCTATTTTTTACTTTTTGAGATGAGCGATGCTCTAAAATTTTGATAAGAGCATTGTTGATTTCTATATATTTATTTTCCATAATAAAAACTCCTTTTATAACATATGCTTCTATTATAATCATTCAACTAAGAAAAATAAAGAATATAAGTCTTGAAATAAAAGGGATTGTCCATACTTATAGATACCATTGCATATGTTATATAGAGAAGGAGAGTGATGAAATGGAATATCCGATGAATCATCAAGTGCAATCAATATTAGAAAATGCACATAAAGAAGCAAAAGAAATGGGAAACAATTATATTGGTAGTGAACATCTATTACTTTCAATTATAAAAGACAAAAATACTGTTTTATCACATATATTAAGAGAACAAGGTATCTATTATTATCAAATTAAAGAAGATTTAATGATTCTTTTCGGGATAAAAGAACAAGCAATTCAAGAAACAAAAGTAACGCAAGTAGTTGAAGAAATATTAGAAGAAGCAAAAAATTTAGCAATAAGGGATAAGAAACAAGTAGTTGATGCAGATACTTTATCCATTGCTTTATTAAAAACAAATGATTGTGTAGGGAATGAAATATTGCATCGATATGATGTAAATATTGAAGAAGTATTGTTAGAAATTCTTCATGTAGGAAATTATGAACTCGATCAAATGAAAGAACTTCGTAATTTAAATACTTGTGAAATGAATAAAACGATAACAGGAAGAGATAAGGAATTAAAATTGATTGTTTCTATATTGTTACGAAAAGATAAAGCAAATCCACTTCTTATCGGGGAACCTGGAGTTGGGAAAACTGCACTTGTGGAAAAACTTGCATCAATGATTGAACATCATGAAATACCGGAACTTTCTCAATATAAAATATATGAGTTACATTTAAATTCATTGGTAGCAGGAACAAAGTATAGAGGAGATTTTGAAGAAAAAATACAACGCATTATTAACCTTTTAGAGACATATAAAAATATTATATTATATATTGATGAAATACATCAGATGATTGGAGCAGGAAAATCAGAAGGTAGTATTGATGTTGCGAGTGTATTGAAACCATATCTTGCAAGAGGAAAAATAAAATGTATAGGTTCTACAACAATTGAAGAATATGAAAAGTTTATGGAAAAAGATCGAGCTCTGGAACGTAGATTTCAAATTGTGAAAATTCAAGAACCTAATAAAGAAGAAACGTTAAAAATGTTACAGGTAAAAGTAAAAGAATATGAAAATTATCATCATGTACAAATTCAAAATAATATTCTTCAATTTATTGTGAAATATTGTGATTATTATATTCCACAAAGAAGGTTTCCTGATAAAGCAATGGATGTATTAGATTTATCTTGTGTAAGGACGATGCAAATGCATAAGAAAAAAGTAGAAGAAGACATTGTAAAAGAGGTAATGGAGGAAATTACGAATATCCCGTTTGTTTCTTGTGCACGCAATTATATATTAGAAAACGAATTAAGAAAAAAATTAATTGGACATTCTTTGATTGTTGAAAAAGTATTACGACAATTACGATGGATGGAACAAGGAATCATAATGCAACGTCCATTAGGCGTATGGCTTTTTGTGGGAAATGAAGAGGTTGGAAAAGAAATCGTTTTAAAAGAATTAAGTCAATATTATTTTCGACAAAAAGAAATGCCTGTTTTTAATTTTGCAACGTTACGGTCAAATTTTGTCCACCATATATCTTTGTTAAAAAGAAATCCTTATTGTATTGTACAGATTAAAAACTTACATTTAGCAAATAAAGAACAATTACAGATTGTACAACAAGCAATTAAACAAGGATATTTTGAATATCAAGGAGATTCAATAGATTTAAGACATAGTCTTTTGGTTATGGATGGGGAATTTTTATATAAAGATTTTCAATCTATGCATTTTCAAGAAAAAATGGATGTAAATAAATTATTATCAAAACAATTAACAAGTGCATTTGTTAATCAAATTGATGAAATATTTGTATTTGAGGAGTTGAATGAAGAGGATAAGCTACACGTGATGAAGACAATATTGAAACAATGGAATACTTCCATTAGTGATGAAGAATTAAGAAAGGTCGTAGTTCAATGCAAAACATTGGATGAAATTAAGCGTGAATTAAAACATCAAATTGCGTAAAAAAAGCTAGAAAATTTAATTTCTAGCTTTTGCCATAAAGGCTTCAATATCATCAATTTCTTTGATAATATCTTTGCTTAAATTGATACAGCCATCTTCTGTAACGAGTACATTATCTTCAATACGTATACCAATACCTTCTTCTTCTAAATATAAGCCAGGTTCAACAGTAAAAACATTTCCTGGTTGAATCTTATAATTAGGTAATGTAACATCGTGTGTTTCTAAACCTAGCATATGAGAAACACCGTGCCAGTAATAATCTTGTACGGTTTTACCATGTTTTAATAGACCAATAGTGCTTAGTTCTTGGTGATAAAATTTTATCAATTCATTGTTTAAGTCACGTAAGGTAAGGCCTGGCTTGATTATATTAATAATCATTTTGTTTGCACGTAATACAATGTCATAGATTTGACGTTGACGTTTTGTGAATTTTCCATTCACAGGGAAGGTTCTAGAAATATCTGCATTTATATATTGATATGCAGCCCCTAAGTCGCATAATACTAAGGAGCGGTCTTTAACTTTATGATTGTTTTCTTGGTAATGAAGAATCGTTGCATTTTTTCCTCCCGCAATAATAGAGGGGAAAGAATGGTGACAATTATTTGATTTTAATACAAAATCAAAATAGGCTTCTAATTCATATTCAGCAATATTTTCATGAGAATGAGACATCATATGTTCAATTGCATCTTTGGTAATATGAATGGCAGTGTTTAATTTCTTTAATTCGTCTTGATCTTTTATTAGACGTAATGCGTTTGTTTTTGTTGAAATCTCACGTAATTGTATTTGTGGATAAGCATTTTTTAATTGCTTACAAAAACGATGAGATGCACGATCAAATTGAGATGCTTCTTGTTTTGTAAAGTCGGCATAAACGGGAATCGTTTCAAAAGCCATAAAATTACGAGAAATCACAGATCCAAGCGTTTCCATATCTTCATCTTTCCAATAAATATTATAAATACTAGAAATTTTAGCAGCATCTTCAGGAAGAATACGTCCTCCAATCCACTTTGCAAGTTCTTCATCATAACGTTCAATAAATAAATATTCGTCGATTCCTAATTCTGTTTTTACAATGGCAAGCATCATATTTTCATTTTCTAGACCTGTAAAATAATAAAAATTACGATCAACTGAAAAATCATATTTTTCATCTCCAATTTTATAAGGAGCAACATCACTAAATAATAAAGCAATGCTATTTGTTGGCAATGTTTCCGCTAGTTTGCTTCTTCTTTCTTTATACATGAAATAACCTCTTTTCTATAATATATAAGGATTATATCATATATTTAAAACTATGTTATAATGGAAGAAATATAAAAGGTAGGAGAATGGTTATGGAATATAGTGCAGTCATTGTTGCGGCAGGAACAGGAAGTCGTATGGGATTAGGATATAATAAGTTGTTATTTCAATTAAAAAATGGAAATACAATTTTAGAAGAAACAGTTTCAAAGTTTTATGAAGATCAACGATGCAAACAAATTATTATTGTTGCGAGTGAATATGATATGGAAACTTTCCAAACAATGTTTAAAGATAAATCAGTAGAATTTACTGTAGGGGGAAGTACAAGACAGGACTCAGTTTATGAAGGTTTAAAGAAAGTGAAATATGAGTATGTATTTATTCATGATGGAGCAAGACCTTGGATTAGTAAAGAGTGTATAAATCGAATTGTTGAAACCCTTAAGACAAAAGATGCATGTTTATTGATGATGCCTGTAAAAGATACGATTAAAGTTGTGGAAAATGGAAAAATTGTAAATACACCACAAAGATCGACATTATATTTAGCACAAACACCGCAAGCATTTTTGACAAAGAAAATTATAGAAGCTTATGATCAAGCATATGCAAAAGGTATTCAAGCTACAGATGATGCACAGATTATGGAACTTTGCGGAAATTGTGAAGTTTATATGGTAGAAGGTAGCTATGAAAATATGAAGGTAACAACAAAGGAAGATATTGAAGGAAAATAAATAAAATCACCATTTGAATATCAAATTGAAGTCAAATGGTGATTTTTTAATTACATGGATTGTTTTAACCAGTTTTCTTTTTTATAGTAAATGAATAGCCATAATGCACTTGCTGTCCAAGTTAATGGCCACCCCATAAATACAGTGCCAATGTCATGGAAAATAGGAACACTACATAAAATCCAAGCAACCCTCATTCCACACCAACAAGCAATCATAACAATCATTGGAATCGTTGTTACACCAGCACCACGAATGATACCATTAAATGCATGTGTTAAAGATAAGAAAATATATCCAGGAGCTAATACACGAAGCATATATAACCCATAATAAATTACTTGATCATCAGATGAGAAAATGGATAATACTTGTTTACCAAATATTAATAATAATGCACTAATGCATACAGTTGTAAGAACAGACATAAAGATACCAGATTTTGCACCTTGTTTTACACGATCAAATTTTCTTGCTCCCATGTTTTGTCCAACAAAGGTTGTCAAAGCCATAGAATAACTCATAACAGGAAGAATGGCAAAACCATCAATTTTTGTATAAGCACCACAACCTGCCATAGCTAAAGAACCAAAGGCATTAATATTACTTTGAACAATTACATTAGAAAAAGAAACAACACTGTTTTGAATACCACTTGGAAGACCAATACGAATGATTTCAAGCATTTGCTTTTTATGGAAACGAATGTTTTTTAGTGTGACTTTATATTCGTGTTTTGTTCTAACTAATAATAGGATTGTTAAAATGGCACTCAATGTTTGTGCAATTAGGGTAGCCCATGCAACACCAGCAATTCCCATTTTGAATTTTACAACGAAAAGCAAGTCTAAAATAATATTTGTAATACTAGAAATAATTAGAAAGTATAACGGATTTTTAGAATCACCAACAGCTCTTAATATACCACTTCCTGTGTTATAAATCATCACAGATAAAATACCTATAAAATATATTTTCATATAGAGAATGGAGTCATTCATAACATCATCTGGAGTACCAATTAGTCTTAAAATTGTTGGAGATAGAAAGTATCCTACAAATATCATAACAATTCCTGCAACAATGGCAAACGCAAGAAATGTATGAATACTATATTGTAGTTCTTTAATATTTCTAGCACCGAAATATCTTGATACAACAACCCCTGCTCCAACAGATAGTCCCATAAAGAAACTAACTAATAAAAAGATTACAGGAAAACTACTTCCAACAGCAGCTAATGCTTGTGAGCCAATATAATTTCCTACAATTACAGAATCTACAGCGTTATATAATTGCTGAAATAGATTTCCTAATAATAATGGAATAGAAAAGAATAATAATTCTTTCCATATAACGCCTTCTGTCATTAATCCTTTATTTTGTTTATTCATATAATCACCTAACTTTTTACATATTATACACTAGCTATAATTAAAAAGATAGATTATGAAAGAAAAGAAAAATATATAAAATAATCAAAACTTAAAAAATATACTTTACATTAATAGTGGATAAGTGCTATAATTTGATGACGAGTAGAAATCTCTACTCCCCGCTCTGTGTTAGACAGGGCCATAGACCATGAGGAGGTGTACAGAATGAAAAAATACGAAATCATGTACATTGTGAATGCATCATTAGAAGATGCTGAACGCGCTAAAGTAATGAACGGATTACACGCAATCATTACTGACCATGCAGGTTCTATCGATCAGGTAGAAGAATGGGGCGTAAAAGAATTCGCATATGAAATCAACCACATGAACAAAGGGTACTATGTTGTAATCAACGTAACTGCTAACAACGAAGGAATTCAAGAATTTGATCGTTTAGCTCGTATCAACAACAACATCGTACGTTATATGATCGTTAAAACACAAGACGAAGAATAAAATAGAGAAGGAGAAGTACCATGATTAATCGTGTAGTATTAGTAGGTCGTTTAACGAAAGACCCTGTATTACGTAAAACTGGATCAGGAACTAGTGTAACATCTTTTACAGTAGCTTGCGACCGTAGAGTGAAAACAGAAGGTCAACCGACTGCAGACTATATTAACTGTGTGTGTTGGAATCGTGTTGCTGACAATACTGCACAATATACACATAAAGGTAGTTTAGTTGGTGTTGAAGGAAGAATTCAAACACGTAGCTATGATGACCAAAGTGGAAAACGTGTATATGTTACAGAAGTAGTTGCAGATAGTGTTCAATTTTTAGAACCTAAAGGAGCTGCAAGCTCTGCAAATGCATATGTACCTGATTATGGAAACAATGCTGGTTATCAACCAGATCAAAATACACAATCATTCTCAAGTGATTTTACATCTAGCGATACATTAGATATCGCCAGTGATGATTTACCATTCTAGTGGTAGAAAGGAGATTACTATGGCTTTCAAAAAACAACGTATGGGACGCAAAAAAGTTTGCTACTTTACAAAAAATAAAATCGAATACATCGATTACAAAGATGTTGAATTATTAAAAAGATTCATTTCTTCAAACGGGAAAATTATTCCTAGACGTGTAACTGGTACACGTGCTAAATATCAACGTATGTTGGCTACTGCAATTAAACGTGCACGCCAAATGGCTTTATTACCATACGTAAACGAATAATTGTATTTAGAAACCTCCAACTGTTTTACAGATGGAGGTTTTTCTCATAAGAAAGGATGAAAACATGAACAATCAAACAAGAAAGATTACTGAAGGGGCGATGATGGTTGCGATTGTTGGCTTATTGCTATTTATTAATCGTCAACTAGCAGGGATGATAGAAGTTGCTATGTATTGGATTATGACATTTCCAATCTTGATCTATACAGCAAAATATGGGGTAAAAGATGCACTTGTTCCTGCGGTATCTATGCTTCTTTTAAGCTTTATGATTTCAGCACCTACAACTATTTTTTATTTAATTAGTTGCGATGTTACGGGAATCTTATATGGAGCTGGAATAAGAAAGAAATGGAAGAATGGTTCTTTATTGTGGTGGACAGGAGTATTCACATTTGTTTCGTATTTCGTAACAACTGTTTTGTTTGCGGCAATGTTTGGATATGATCCTAATGAAGATATCGTTATTATTAAAAATGTCATTGATTTTTTAAATGTTGATATCAATATTCCAATTGCTAAAATTGCGGCTAGTTTGGTAATTGTAGGGGCAATATTAATGACTGTATTACAGACGATGTGTATTCATATGATTGCGAATATATTATTAAAACGTATAAAAATTGAAGTACGCCCAATGAAAAATGTTTTAGAATTACGTGTTCCTAAGTTCGTTGGATACATTATTTTGGGAATAATAGTTCTATTTTTGATGCAAAATGTGATAAAATTAAAACAAGACGTTTATACAATATTGCTGACACTTTCTTTTCTATGTACTGTATTTGCAGTTGGATATGGTGTTCTAACACTTCTTTGTGTAGCAATGGTATTAAGAAAAAGATTTTTAATTTTTATCATATTCCTATGTTTATTTATCCCATATATTAATTTAATGATTGGTATGATTGGTTTATTAGATATGATTATGGATATTCGAACATTATGGATACGGGCAATTATACGAGGTGAAAATAATGGAGCGATTAGAAAACATTAAAGTTCAAATAGGAATTGTTGTTTTAACTCAATTTCTTTTAGTATTTGTTTTAGCAATGGCCAAAATTGATGGGGTACGAATCTTCCCATTATTATTGTTAGTTATTATCAATTCATTAGTTTTATTGTGGGTTGTATATTGGTTTAGCAATGATCGAGAAAGAAAAGATATTGATATTTCTAGAATTTTAGGGCATGATGCAAAAGATGCTTTAGTTATTGGAAAAACAGGAATTATTACTTATGATGATCAATATTGTGCTACATGGGTTAGTGATTTACTGACAAATCGTGGAATAGCCATTGTAGGGAAAAAATTAACAAGTTGGATTCCTAAAATTAATGAATTATTTAGTGAAGATATTGATAATATTATTGTATCAGATAAGTCTTATATATATGAAATTACTAGAAAAGATGATGGACAAGTATTGTTTGTAAAAGATATTACAGAATTTTATAAATTAAATAAAAATTATAAAGAAAATCAAATTGTTGCAGGTCTTTTACAATTAGATAATTATATGGAAATTCAACAGTATGAAGATGAAACTAAGATGGCACAGATCAATTTGGCTGTTCGTCAACCACTTGTAGAATGGGCAGATAAAAGCGGAATGATGATTCGTCGTTTAAGAAGTGATCGTTTTTTTGTAGTGTTGAATGAAAAGATTTATCAACAATTAGTAGAAGATAAATTTTCTATCTTAAATACAATTCGTAGAAATGCAGAAGAAATTGATGTTGCGATTACTTTAAGTATGTCATTTGCAAAAGGGACAAATGACTTCACTGTGCTAGATACAATGATTAATGATTTATTAGAATTAGCACAGAGCCGTGGTGGGGATCAAGTTGCGGTTAAAATGTATGGAGAAAGTGTCAAATACTATGGCGGAAATAGTGAAGCACGTGAAAAGCGTAGTAAGGTACGTGTACGTGTTATGTCACAAGCCATTCGCGAAGCAATTACAGAAGCGAAAAAAGTATATGTTGTAGGACATAGGGATATGGATTTCGACTGTATGGGTAGCGCATTATGTATGTCAAGATTAGCAAGTGCATATGGAAAAGAAAATTATGTCGTGAGTGAATCAGGTGGAATTGAACCACAATTAAAACAAGCATTTGAAGAGTATCGTGAAGTATTATCAGAACGGCATCATTTTATTAGTGATGAAGAAGCTGCTCAAAAAATTAGCAATGATGATTTATTGATTATTGTGGATCATAACAATCCTAAACAAACAGGGGCACCTGAGACATTAGCAAATGCCAATCGTGTCATTGTAATTGATCACCACCGTAGAAGTGAAGATTTTATTGGAAATCCTTTATTGGTATATGTGGAAACAAGTGCAAGTTCTGCTTGTGAATTAGTTACAGAATTCTTGCCTTATCAAACTAGTCGATTAAATTTATCCATTGAAGAAACAACTTTAATGTATGCAGGTATTTTAGTGGATACAAACCGATTTAGAAATCGTACGGGAAGTCGTACATTTGAAGCTGTTGCATATTTGAAAAAACGTGGAATTGATGCGATTGCAGCTGAAAATATGTTAAAAGATAATTTTGATGATTTTGTGGAAAAAACTGAAATTATGAATTATTCAAAAACATATGACGGAAATATGATTATTGCAGCTGTGGATAATCAGCAATTGATTAATCGTACATTGATGTCAAAAGTTGCGGATAGTATGTTAGAAATTAAAGGTGTTGAGGCAAGTTTTGTCATTGCCCAAATCAATGAATATGAGTGTGGTATCTCTGCACGTAGTAAAGGAAACGTAAATGTTCAAATCATTATGGAAAAAATGAATGGTGGAGGGCATTTTAATGCGGCAGCATTGCAAAGAAAAGATACTACAGTACAACAATTAAATGAAGAATTAAAAATGAAAATAGATGAATATAACGAAGAGAAAAAGGAGGAAGTTCAGGATGAAAGTAATTCTGTTAGATGATGTTAAAAAAGTAGGAAAAAAAGGAGATGTTGTAGAAGTTAGTGATGGGTACGGACGTAATTTTTTATTAAAACAAAAATTAGCTGTTTTAGTAACGAAAAAAAGTATGGAAATTTTAGATGAACAAAATTTACAACATGACTTAGAAGAAAAACAAAAAGAAGCAGATGCTGAAGAAGTTAAGAAAAAACTTGCGAATATTGTATTGGAATTTCATGTAAAGAGTGGAAACGGGGGACGTGTGTTTGGTAGTGTTTCTACAAAACAAATTGTTGCCCAATTACATAATGAATATGGAATTAAAATTGAAAAACGTAAATTTATTGATAAAGACCCAATTTCTTCATTAGGGTATACAGATTTAAAAGTAGATTTATATAAAAATAAAGTTATCGGTGTTGTTCGCGTACACGTGAACGGATAGGAGATCTAAATGAGTAGAGAATTACCGCATAGTACAGAAGCCGAACAAGCGATTCTTGGCGGAATGATGGTGTATCCAAATGTTGGTAGTATTGTCTTTGATCAAGGATTAGAAGCTACTGACTTTTATACTGATATTCATCAGCGTATTTTCTCTGCTATGATGGATATTACAGATGCTGGAAAACCAATCGATGTTATGACATTGATTGCCCGCTTACAGGATACCAATCAATTAAATTTAGTTGGAGGAGCAGATTATATTATTAAATTAAGTGATACTGCAATTTCAGCTACCAATAGTATGTACTATATTGAAATGATTAAAAGTAGGGCTCATTTGCGTCGTTTAATTGAAACAGCACAAATGATTGAAGAACAAGGATATGATACTTCAAATTCCTTAGATGACATTATGGATAAGGCAGAGCGTGATATTTTAAACGTAACAAGAGATCGCAAAGCTACAGATTTTAAAAGTAGTCGAAAAGTGATTTCTGAGGTTATGCAAGAATTGATTAAATTACGTTCTAGTGAAAATCATGTGACAGGAATTAAAACAGGCTATACAGATTTGGATCGATTGACGAATGGATTTCAACGTGGAGATTTGATTATTCTTGCAGCTCGTCCAGCAATGGGGAAAACTGCATTTGCCTTAAATATTGCATTAAATGCATCGTTTTATAACCCTGGAGCAATTGCAATCTTTTCACTAGAAATGCCTGCAGAACAGTTAATGAAACGTATTTTAAGTGCAAAGAGCTCGGTAGAATCAGGAAAATTACGAAATGGAAATATTGTTGATGATGAATTTAATAAGCTAAATGAAGCTGCCAATGAATTGATGAATAGTAAATTATACATCGATGATAGTTCTAATATAAAAGTAGGAGAAATATTCTCTAAATGTAGAAAGTTAAGAAGTGAACATGGACTTGATTTAATCGTCATTGACTACTTACAGTTAATTAGTGGAAGTGGAAAAGGAAATGGTGACAATCGTCAACAAGAAATTTCAGAAATCAGTCGTTCATTAAAACAATTAGCACGTGAAATGGAATGTCCAGTCATTGCATTATCACAGTTATCGCGTTCTGTAGAAAGCAGACCAGATAAACATCCAATGTTGTCAGATTTGCGTGAATCAGGAGCGATTGAACAGGATGCCGATATTGTTGTCTTCTTATATCGTGAAGAATATTACAATAAAGACAAAGATGAGCAGGATAAAAATGCAACAGATAAGACAGAAGTTATTTTTGCAAAGCATCGTAATGGTGCAACAGGAACAGTTGATTTAGCTTTCCAAAAATCAATTTCAGCATTTTTCAATATCGCTAAAGACAAAAATTATTAGAAGGGAATATATGTATGAAGTTTGCTTTATTAGCTAGTGGTTCAAAAGGAAATTGTTGTTTAATCGAACATCGTGATACAAGAATCATTATCGATTGTGGAACAACCAAAAAATATTTAACAGGATGTTTTCAACGCTTAGATTATGATATTTCAACTACCGATGCATTGTTGATTACACATACACATACCGATCATATTTCTCAGATAAAAATGTTTGATGATATTGAAACTTATGCAACACAAACAATTGATACACATCACTTACATCATATAAATCCATATGAAACTTTAGAAATTAAAGACTTTCATATTCGTGTATTGCCAATGAGTCATGATTGTGAAGGAACGGTTGGATATGTGATTGAATGTGATGATGAAAAAATGGTCTATGTGACAGATACTGGGTATATTAAAGAGGATGTTAAAGAATATATTCGAGATGCGGATTATTATATATTTGAAAGTAATCATAATATCGAAATGTTGATGCAGACCTCTCGTCCAGTATATATAAAACAACGTATTATTAATGATTATGGACATTTGTGCAATGAAGATAGCGCAAATATTTTAAGCGAAGTCATTTCCCAAGAAAAAACAAAAGAAATTGTATTAGCCCATATTTCACAAGAGGGAAATACTCGTGAATTAGCGTTATCAACGTTGCAACAAACATTTGATAATAAGCATATTGATTATACGAATATGCAATTATATCCAGCAGATCAATTTTCTATTTATGTAGGAGGAATGGGAAAATGAAACGATTTGTAGCATTTATTCTAGTAGCATTGATTGGATGGAATGCATTATTATCTATTCAACTATATCAAATAAAACAAGATCGAAATACCCTTGTTGAAACAGGGGAGAGTGTGGATCCAAATGTACAGCATGCAAGTGTTGAAATTACAAGTGATATAACAAAACTTGTGGAAAAAAGCGAAAACAGTGTAGTAACGATATCTTCATATCGAGATGATCGTTTACAAGGTACAGGAAGTGGAGCAATCTACAAAGTAAAAGATAAAGTAGTTTATATTATTACAAATAATCATGTGGTTGAAAAAGCGCAAACCGCAACAGTAGCATTTGCGAATGGAAAAAGTGAAAAAGCTGAGATTGTTGGTACGGATGTATTAACTGACTTAGCCGTTTTAAAAGTAAATGTTGACTTTGAAGCGAAAGCATTTGTTGCAGGAGATTCTTCTTTATGTAAGAAAGGAGAGTATGTAATTGCCATGGGAAGTCCATTAGGTATTGAGTATCAAGGAAGTGTTTCTGGTGGTTTGATTAGTGGATTAAATCGTCGTATGGAGCTAGATACCGATAATGATGGTGTTTCTGATTGGGATTTAAATGTAATTCAAACAGATGCAGCGATTAATCCAGGAAATAGTGGTGGTCCGTTGATTAATATGGCTGGAGAATTAATTGGGAT
>RCNI01000513.1_pt1 | contig 23855 bp, 23 predicted proteins | sample 2041151 | NCBI WGS metagenome assembly RCNI01 (sample SAMN09708214, study PRJNA481090) | feces metagenome | isolation source: feces | place: Antarctica: Albino Rookery | reverse complement strand
GATAAAAAATGTGGAGCCGGTAGCCGACACATCATGTACCATACCCGGGACGTCATTGCGGCACTCAGATTTTACAGGGACCACATAACGCCCCTGCCGAATCGTAATAATCGGTTCCCGCAAAAACTTAGAATATGCCGGTGAAGAAATCACCTTTTGTAAGCTATCCCGAATTTTTCCGGACTGGATGCGCATATGGCGTCGAATATCCGAAAGCTCAGGACTTGCATTGTCCGCAATCTCTTCTTCCGACAAAATTGCACCAAAAATACGATCTTCCAGATATTTATTGGGGCTGAGCGCCATAAACATAGGATCAAGGACCGTACTCTTGTCATCCTCAGAAACGTACCCCTTCACTGTTCTGGCACACCGCAGCACGCCGCCGATATGAAGCAATTCTTTCGGCTGCAAGCTGCCACCCAGGTTAGCATGTTCCAGGGAACCGCTGACATCCTGCACTTCAGAAAATCCGGGATTTCCTTTTCTTGTGCACAAATCAGAAGCCGCTGTGGTTTCTGCCAGCCTGGTCTGCACTTCTTCCAGATCGCTGCTGGGGCGAAGCGTCACACAGGCTTTTTTTCCCTCTTCACTGCCCGCACATTCCGCCAGCAGCTGTAAGACTTGATCAAGCTCCAGCTTGTAGAGGGATTTTTCATATAATTCAGACATTGTTTTCTCCTAAATAAGTAAGGGATTTATAAAAATCCAGCGTAGAAAACCCACGCTCCAACTGAGTAGACAAATAGCTTTCCGCAATTTGAGATAGCTGTGCCTGTGCATCTTCCCCAATCTGAAAGGAGAACAGACGGTTTCCGTCGCAGCTTATCAGGTACCGCATCGCCGCCAGTGTCCCCGCCGAAACAGGCATTCGAATTCCGTCAGACATGGAGTTTCTACATTTTTTACACTCAAGCATACCAGCCGATATATCAAACCGATCCGGTGTCTGGCTGCCGCACACATGACACCCGGTAAGATCTGGCGTATAGCCTGCAAGGCAAGCTGCCCGCAATTCAAAGCCAGCTCTCACCTTATTCTCCGGCTGATTCATATTGGAAAGCGCATAAAGGCAATTAAGGACAAGGCTCTGAAGTTCCGGGTTGGGCAGATCCTCCTGCGAAATCACCTCAGCGACCTGTGCAAAATAGGTGCCAAGAGATAACTTTGTCAGATCCCTTCTCAGATTTTGAAACAATTCAATAGAACTGGCCTCATTGATCGTATATGCCCCCCGGTACTCAAACAAGGTAAATTCCCCATAGGCCAACAGCTGGCAAGGAGCAACCAGTGGGCTGTTTTTTCTTCGCAGCCCCCTGGCTTTTACCGTAAGCTTTCCGTGCCTTTGAGATAAAACCGTCAAAAGCGCATCTTTATCATTGTAATCCGTTACCCGAAGGACCAGTCCTTTGATCGTCAGATACATGAACATTCTCCAATCTTTTGGCTTCCTGATACATAAGGTATGCCTCAGGCGCACCGGTATCCAAGAACAAAAGCCAACACTGCCTTGCGTTCATTTTTCATCCCTCCGGTAATAGGTTTTACCACAAAAGGGATTGTTACACATGGAAATTATTCGCTGTAGCCGAAATTACGCACCAGGAAATCACTGTCACGCCAATTTTCCTTTACCTTGACCCACGTTGTCAAATAGACACGAGTACCCATAAACTTCTCGCAATCCGTACGAGCCATGGTAGAAATCTTTTTCAGCATGCTTCCGTTTTTTCCGATAATAATTCCCTTATGGCTTGCTTTTTCGCAATAGATAGTCGCATCAATGTCGATAATTCCGTTTTCCCGTTCAGAAAAGCGGGTAATCTCTACTGCCGTTCCATGGGGAATCTCTCGATCCAGACACCAAAGCAGCTTTTCGCGAATAATCTCAGCCATCACCTGCCGTTCCGGCTGATCCGTAGTGGCATCTTCCGGGAACAGGAAGGGGCTTTCCACTGCGTGCTGATCACAGATCTGCAGCAGTTCTTCTACACCGTCACCGTTTTTTGCACAAATCGGAACAATCGCATCAAAAGCAAATGCCTGCGAATACGCAGCAATCACTTCCAGCAAACTATCCTTTTCAACAGTGTCAATCTTATTAATTGCCAACACCACCGGACATTTCTTCGCCGCAAGCTGTTCAATCAGCACCTGCTCCTGCATACCGATGGAAGCAATAGGCTCTACCACCAAAATCGTAAGGTCAACATCTGCAATAGATTCCTTGGTAACATTTACCATGTAGTCACCCAACTTGGTTCTGGGCTTGTGGAAGCCGGGAGTATCCACAAAAACAAACTGGGTATTCTCTCTTGTCAGGATGCCACAGATCCGATTTCGTGTAGTCTGCGGCTTATTGGAAACAATTGCAATTTTTTCACCAACCAGATAATTGGTAAGGGTCGACTTTCCTACATTGGGGCGACCAGCAATAGTAATCATAGCAGTTTTTGTAGCCATGTTATTCTCCTTTGTTGTTATTCTTAATTTTATCAGAAATATTTGAAGCGTTTTTCCCCTTAGCGCTTCGTCCAATCTGAAGCTTCTTAACGCCTCATTTAAGTTCTCTGCATACCTCGAATGGTGGATGCAATCTCCTCTTCCCGTTTGCGCATCTGTGCTTTCTGTACGCCCTCGTCCAAGTGGTCATAGCCAAGGAGGTGAAGCATTGAGTGGATAGTGAGATATCCGATTTCCCGGCGAGTGGAATGCCCAAATTCCTTTGCCTGTGCAATGGCGCGTTCCAATGAGATGCACATATCTCCAAGCGGGCACAGTTCCGTTTCCGGATCCAGGTACTCATCCCAATCTTCCGGCAGTTCTCCAGCCGTCAGCTGGAACATAGGAAAGCTCAGCACATCTGTTGCTTTGTCCAGCTTTCTGCTTGCCTCATTGATGGCACGAATTCCCTGATCATTGGTTACAAGTACATTTATTTCGCAGGGAACCGGAACATTTTCTTCCTGCAGTACTGCCTTGATGCATCGGGTAATGATACCGCAAACCACCGGCTTTTGCAGGGTAAACATATCGAATGTGATATTAATTTTTGTCTGCTGCATATGTCTTCTTCCTTTGATAACGGCCACTCATAGAAGTAGCTGATTTTTTTAATTCTTGTTTCTTTTCTGCCCGCTCATAAGCACTGATAATCTCCTGCACCAGCGCATGGCGCACAACATCGGCAGATGTCAAGCGACAGATAGCAATATCCTTAACTCCGTCAAGCACACGAAGTGCATCTTTAAGACCAGAAGTTTTATCACCGGGCAAATCAATCTGTGTCACATCACCGGTAATAACAATCTTCGAGCCGAAGCCCAAACGGGTGAGGAACATTTTCATCTGTTCCTTAGTTGTATTCTGTGCCTCATCCAGAATGATAAAGCTGTCATCCAGTGTCCGTCCGCGCATATAAGCCAGAGGCGCCACTTCAATGGAGCCACGCTCCTGATATTTCTGAAAGGTTTCTGCACCCAACATATCGTAAAGTGCATCATAAAGCGGTCTCAGGTAGGGATCCACCTTATTCTGTAAGTCACCGGGTAAAAAGCCCAGGCGTTCCCCTGCTTCTACAGCCGGACGGGTCAGAATAATTCGATTCACCGTCCGCTCCCGAAAAGCCGCCACCGCAGCAGCTACTGCGAGGTAGGTCTTGCCCGTACCTGCCGGTCCAACACCAATAGTCACAGTATTTTTCTGAATTGCCTTCATGTATGTCTGCTGACCTACCGTTTTTGCCTTGATTGGCTTTCCCTTAGCCGTAATGCAAACTACATCTTTCGCAATCTTTGCAACCTGATCATCATTTCCTTCCTGAACAAGTGTGATCAGATACCGAACCCGTTGCTCATCGATCATCTCGCCTTTGGCCGCCAACGCCAGCAGGCTTTCTAAAGTTCGAACCGCTTTATCTGCAGACTCTTCATCACCACTTACTTTCAGTTCATTGCCACGGTTTACAATGGTAACATTCAATGCCTCTTCGATGCGTTTTATATTCTCATCAAAGGAGCCGAAGACTGCAATCAGGTCTTCCACTCTTTCCGCATTAACAATTCTTTCAATCGTTTTTCCCATTTGTATCAAAAATCTCCTCATAGCGAATCCGCCCAATCATTTCTTTACAGGCATAGGTGCCGGTAAATGCCCACAGTCCTTCCTCTTGGGAACTCTGAGACGATTCGCTTAAAATCTGTCCAGCTGCTAGTTGTTTCTGTAAATACGCCTTTGCACTGTCAGACAGAAGCTTCTCCGCTTGCAGCGCATCCTGATAAGTTTCCGAAATATCATATGACTGATACCGTTCCACTGTCAAAGCAACAGGAAGCGCAAATCCACCCGGCAGCATTAGCTGATATTCCTTTATCATTTTAACACATCTCGACGGTGGAATTCCACTATCTTTGCAGAAATTTATCTGTTTTTTTCCAACTCTTAATCCATAACGCATCCAGCCTTTTTCAGGCTGCTGCCGTTTGAGTGTAAAATCCGGCAAAACCGCCTGAATTTGGCGGCTGGTTCTTCCATAAATCTCTCCGGATGCCTCTGTCGCACGGATACAACGACCGCAATCTTCATATCCAGAAATCAATATCTGACCTTTCGTAACTACCTGTCCAGGCGTACACATACTTTTCCCCGATGTAACCGTGCAGCTTTCGACCACGCCATCCATACCGGCTACCACATGAGAAACCCCCATGAGTTTCTTGGGTTTCTGTTCCTGTGCACGTTCTGTAACAGAAATCTCTGCAACGCATCCATGGGTATTAACACCAATCCATTGCAGTTCCGGGACAGCCTGCAAAAGCAGATTTTTCACTTTCTCACTTCTGACATCTCTTCTGGATGCCCCGAAGTGAATCCCGCAAAAAGCAGCCTGCTCTAAAATTTTTTGACTTTCTACATGAGAATTTCCATTCACTCGGACAAACAGAATTCGGCTGGGAAGGTACATACTCAAGCCTAAAAGGAGCATCATACCGATTAAGAAAATCGGTCGTTTTCTCCACCTTTTTGCTTGGAATTTTATGCCTTTTCTTCCAATAACCTTAACTTCTCCCCCGCATCTGTCTGCAATATAGCTAAGGCAGCTTAGTTGATCTGCAGAAATAGCACCTACTACAGTAAAATAATCTTCCCTTGCAATTTCCTGCATGCAAATCCCCTTTGCAGCAGCCGCTGTCATAATACCTGGAATGTCTGCACTGGTAATACGCACTTTCAGGCATCCGGTTCCTATCAGCATCCTGTCCCCCCCTTTCCCAGGAGGGTTACTCCGCACAAATCGCCGCAGATCACTAATTGCTCTTTCGACATTTTCGCTAGTGTAAGGTTTTTACCAGAAACGCAAATTTCTCCATATTCTACACGGACCAGAATCTTTTCTGTATCATACGCTGTTACTCCCTTGTGATTTTCAATCAAAACCCGGTGTTTTCCAACAAGCTCTACCAACGGTACTCTGGGCATAACAGCATCAACCATATTCACTTTGTCCACCATATTCTGCCAGTTCAATTTCTGCTGCTTCACCAGCGCCACCCCCTTTTTAAGAATTCTATGAGGGAAGAGGGCTAGTCTTTCCAGGTCCTGCATAGATTCTTGTGAGGTGATTATTTATGGCGCGTAAAAAATCAGCAACTGCAGGTATTTTGGCAGCTGTAGGTATGGGAGTTCTAATTATTGATACAAAAACAGCTCTGTCCGGGGCTGCAGCTGGGATAAATCTATGTATTCGGAGTATTATCCCATCTCTGTTTCCTTTTTTCTTTCTTTCTTCCCTGCTCACCTCATCTATAACGGGAAAATCAATACCGTGTCTTCAGCCTATTTCCCATGCAATGGGAATTCCCACAGGCTGCGAGTCTCTTTTTCTTACCGGGTTAATCGGCGGATATCCGATAGGTGCGCAAAGTATTGCACAGGCATATAAAGACAAAGTGCTGACGCTTTCAGAGGCACAGCGTATGCTGGCATTTTGCTCCAACGCCGGTCCAGCCTTTCTATTTGGAATCGTATCCGGGTTATTTCAAAGTCCTATGATACCGTGGGTGCTGTGGGGGATCCATATTATTTCTGCAATGCTGGTAGCTTTTTTACTGCCAGGAAAAAGCTACCGTGCCACTCACCCTACAAATCAGTCGAATCCAAATATTGTCGCATCTTTACAGTCAGCCCTCAAGGGAATCAGCTGTGTTTGCGGCTGGGTAATTCTCTTTCAGATGGTTATGGCTTTCTGCAGCCGTTGGTTTCTCTGGCTATTTCCCGATTGGGGTGTTTCTCTCTTTTCAGGCACGCTGGAACTCGCAACTGGCATTTTCTCACTTTACCATATACAGTCTCCAGGAGCGGCTTTCATTCTGGCCAGTGTATTTCTTGCCTTTGGTGGATTGTGTGTCTGGATGCAAACCATTACTGTCACAACCTCTATTTCCGGGAGCTGGTATTTCCCGGGAAAACTAATGCAGGCAGTATTTTCTTTCGTCTTCTCCGCTCTATTTCAAAAATTTATATTTTCTCCGAAAGAACAGGTAACACTTCCAATCTGGACTATTCTGATTGTTCTGATTCCACTATCCTTCTTTTTCCGTTTTCGTAAAAATAACGGTAGTAATCTGGTCACAGGTGATGTATAATAGGGAAAAAGCAATGAAGAGGAATTATCATGTTGTTTAGAAAACGAATTGCACCATCATGCAGCTATTGCAGCCATGGGACAAAAATCGGAGACGAAGAAATCTTATGTGCAAAGCGTGGGGTTGTCTCATGCGATAGCTCATGCTACAGATTTTCATACGATCCAACCAAGCGGATTCCGTTGAAAGCCAAGCCTCTTGACTTTCGTAAATATGACGAGGAAGATTACTCCCTATAATAGGTCACGCCCACAAGCCTAAATGCCTGTGGGCGTTTTACTTGCAAAGCACAGCTGACAAAACCATGTCAGCTGTGCTTTTTCCAATCAATCCTATTCGTGGCAATAGAATTACTGATCATCGTCAAGGAAATTATCTTCCGCTTCCATTTCCTGATCTACTGTTTCATCCGAAATTGGCTGACCAGACTGCATGGCAGCCCATTGCTCCTTGGTAATAAGGATGTTTCTGGGCTTACTTCCCTGGAACGGACCGACGATTCCATGTTCCTCCATCTCATCAACAATACGAGCTGCACGGGCATAGCCAAGCTTCAATCTCCGCTGAAGCATAGATACCGAAGCCTGTCCAGTTTCCAAAATAACATCAACTGCAGCCGGGAGCATTTCATCGCCCGCAATTTCATCCGAGTTCGGTTCAATGTCACCTGCGGATTTCGTATTACCGGTCTGCGCAGCCTTACGTTCGATCTCTTCCATTACCTGCTGATCGTAATCCGTAATATAATGTTCTTTTACATAAGTGGCAACAGATTCGACTTCTCCATCGCTCACAAAGCACCCCTGCACACGGGTAGGTTTGCCAATGCCTATTGGTGCATAAAGCATATCACCCTTACCGACCAGTTTTTCTGCACCCTGGGTATCCAGAATAATCCGAGATTCCATAGCGGAAGCAACCGCAAAAGCAATTCTGGAAGGAATATTGGCTTTCATCAATCCGGTAATCACATCTGCAGAAGGACGCTGTGTTGCAATAATCAGATGAATACCCGCTGCACGACCCATCTGAGCGATACGGCAGATTGATTCTTCCACTTCCTTTGCAGCAACCAGCATCAGGTCTGCCAACTCATCAATAATTACCACTACCTGCGGCAGTTTTTTACCTTCCAGGTCCTGCGTAGTAATGATGCTGTTATAGGAATCCAGATCTCTGACACCCATATCGGACATAGCACGATACCTGCGCATCATTTCTGTAACCGCCCATTGCAGAGAACCTGCTGCCTTCTTAGGATCCGTCACAACAGGAATCAGCAGATGGGGAATGCCATTGTAAATACCCAGTTCCACCATTTTAGGATCTACCATAATCAGCTTTACATCATCAGGGCTTGCCTTATAAAGGAGGCTGATAATAATAGAATTCATACAAACCGACTTACCGGAACCAGTGGTACCGGCAATCAGCATATGGGGAAGTTTGGCAATATTTCCCACAATGCAGTTACCGCTGATGTCCTTACCAACTGCAAAGGAAGATTTTGACTTTGCACGATGGAATGCAGGAGAATCGATAACTTCCCGCAAAGAAACCATGGACACTGCCCGATTGGGTACTTCAATACCCACAACAGAGATTTTATCCGGTACCGCTGCAATCCGAACGCCGGATGCTCCAAGGCTCAGTGCAATATCATCCGCAACAGAGGTCAGTTTATTGAGGCGCACGCCCTTTTCCAGTTCCACCTCATAACGGGTGACACTGGGGCCACGTGTAACATTGATAATATGAGCTTCAATTTTAAAGCTCTCCAGTGTCTCATTGAGGCGGCGGGTATTTTCACGCATTTCCTGCGTTCCGTCTTCCCCACCAGAAGTTGCCTGATTCAGCAAATCGATAGGCGGGAAACAATACTCCGGCTTTTCCATTGTATCTGCAACTGCAATTTCCTGTGCAACTTCAGCGGCAGATTCCGCAGCTTCCTTTGAGGTTACCTTTTTAGGAGCAACCGGCTGAGGCTCCGGCTCAGGCTTCAGCATTGGCATTTTCTCCGGCACAGGCTCAGGCGTTGCAATTTCAAATGTAGGTGTCTGAGAAGGCTTAGCAGGCTGTTTAGGCGGGGCTTTATCCTCAACCGGAGCTACAATTTCCTTGTCTTCTTCCTTGTCTGCCTGTACAGGTACAGCCGCAGCAACCGGGGTGCCGGTTTCACCATCGATCTGGCGAAGCATATCTTTAACCTTTGCTTCCTGGGTAGGCTTTTCCTGCTCAGCTGCTTGCTCCGCCAGCATCTGTTCTGCACGAGCACGCTTATGTTCTACATACTCGATTCTCTTGTTTGCAATATGATTGACTACAATCGCCGCAGGCTCCAGCCGCTCAGGCTCTTCCTCTGCCCATTCTGCACGGGGGCGATTTTTAATTGCACGAATGATACTGGGAAGTGTGATCTGCATTGCTCCAAGCAGAGTCATAACTGCGCTGACAACCAGCAAAATAAAGCTCAGCACATATCCGCAAAGCCATTGCAGAAATGCCGTAATCCCTCCGCAGATTAAGCCACCGGTCGTACCCAGCATACCGCCCTGATACAGCTCTGTCACTATTGCAAAGCCCTTTTGTTTCAACTCTGCATGCAAAGTCAAATGGGAAATACAGCCACAGCAAAGCACAAAACATATGCCGCAGATACACCGCATTAACACCGGGCGTTTTCCGCTTCCAATCAGGATCAAAAACAGATATAGTGTTATGGGAATCGCAATCAGAAATCCAACTTTTCCCAGCAATCCCAGCATAATATTTTGAAAAAGTTTGGTAAGTGCTCCATCCGGCTGCATAAAAGCTACCACCAGCAGTATAAATACAACAAGACAGACAAATGCAGAAATATAGCGAACAGGGATCTGGTTCTCCTCTTCATCTAAAGCTTTTTTCCCTTTGGCTGAATTTTTTCCCTTTTGAGAAGAAGCACGGGATTTTGCGGCAGAAGATTTTGCCTTAGACACAGAAGCAGCCCGTTCTGCCTGCGACTTTCGTTTTTGCTCAGCCATACGCTCCTCCTTATGTAGTAAGATAGATAATAAACAAGAACAATGCTGCACCCCAGGAATAGAAAGCAAAGCCACTGAATCCGGCTTTTTCCGAAAGAAATTGCATGCCTTTTATGGCAGCTGCAGCGCCGGCAAAAGCGCCAACTGCACTCATAAGGCACATCAGGATTCCAGAGAATCCAGCAACTCCCATTCCATGTGCAATCATACTGTAAATATCCAGTCCCATGAAAATCACAGTGATTGGGACCATAAGAACAATTGCCCACCGAAGACTGTTCGGTTTATCGGCGCCTCTCATCGAAGATAAGGATATTGTAGTTCCAACAGCAGAAATTCCCGGAGCAAAGGAAAGCGCAGCTCCCAATCCTAACAGCACACTATCAAGACGGGACATACTTCTGGCATCCTTATTAGCCTGTGGCAACAGCGACGGAACATACAGAATGATACCATTGAGCACCAAAATGCCAGCAATGACATTGAGTTTCATTTCCGCTTTGGAAGCGTAAAAGTAAAACGCCACACCCAGAAGCATAAAAAGCGTTGCACCACGCAGCATCCGCAGCTCCATAGCCACCGTTTGGTCAGGCTGGCGCTTTCTGCGCCGTGCCGGGATCCGCAGAAGCGCCTGCTCCCTGTGCATTTTCCGAAGTCTGCTTCCAAAAACCGTAAAGATAGCGCACAGTACTGCACCGTGTGTAAAAAATCTCAGCAAGCTGCTGTCTGTGCTCACACCGAACATATGAAGCAGGACAGCACGATGAGCCTGGGCGGAAATGGGCAAAAATTCAGCCAAACCAGATACCAGACCCAACAGAAGGCTCTCAAGCCAGGTAATTTGCATACCTAATCCTCCCATTTTAGTCTAACCTGTATTTTATCACATTTCTTTGCACATTTCCACCCTTAATTGATATTTCACGAAAGTATCAAAGGCAATTTGCTTTTTATTCTTTATTTTTCTGCGTTTCTGATTTTTTTGCCTCTGCGATCATCTTGTGCAGTGTATTGAGTGCATCGCTCAGACCTCCAAGTTCATCAATGAGTCCAGCACTGACTGCCTCCTTGCCGTAAAGGATGGTGCCTACATCAGTAGCCATCTCGCCGGTCGCCATCATATAGCTTTCAAATTTCTTTTTGGAAATATTAGAATTTGCAGCAACAAATTCTGTAATCTGCTCTTGAATGCGCTGAAAATATCGAAATGTCTGAGGGGCTCCAACCACCAAGCCTGTCATACGCACAGGATGCACTGTCATGCTGGCAGTAGGCGTTATAAATGACTTTTTCGTGCAAACTGCCAGTGGAATACCAATGGAATGTCCTCCGCCCAGCACCAGTGACACCGTAGGTTTCTTCATTCCCGCAACCATCTCTGCAATTGCCAGTCCTGCTTCAATATCTCCACCCACTGTATTGAGTAACAGTAAAAGACCATCGATTTCCTCGCTTTCCTCGATCCCCGCCAAAAGCGGAAGCACATGCTCGTACTTTGTAGTTTTCACAGTTTCCGGCGCCACCTGGTGTCCTTCGATCTGTCCAATAATGGTCAAGGTATAGATATTGCCGCTTTCCGTTTTTGTAATATCAGATCCCAGCTGAATGACCTGCTCTCGATCTTCCTTCTTGAGATCTGCATTCTGTTGATTTTCCATAACAGCACTCCTTCTGCGTTTTTCTCTATCTTGTCCACAGAAGGCACATAAAATTCACTCTTGAAAGTATTTCACATATGATATATAATACATTTTAATCATTTTAGTGAAAGGATTTTTCAACATGCAGTACGAATATAAGACTCATGGTACATGCTCTCAGCGCATCTTCTTTGATGTGGAAGACGGAAAGGTAAGCAATGTAAAGTTTATCGGTGGCTGCAACGGCAATCTGAAGGGCATTGCTGCTCTGGTCGAGGGTTTACCCGTTGAAGAAGTCATCTCCCGCCTGGAAGGCATTACCTGTGGCATGAAGGACACTTCCTGCCCGGATCAGTTTGCTAAGGCTCTGAAGGAAATTCTCTAATTCCAAAGCATCCAATTCACAGATGTTTAAAAATCCGCCGAAGGTTTGTCCTTCGGCGGATTTTTTATTCTCGGATCATATCAAGGAATTCATCCTCAGAAAGAATGGGAATTCCCAGTTCCCGAGCCTTTCGTTCCTTAGAGCCTGCGTTTTCCCCCACTACCACATAACTGGTTTTTTTAGACACAGAACCAGCAGCTTTTCCACCGAAAAGTTCAATTTTCTGCGTTGCCTCGTCACGAGTAAACTTGGTAAGTGCTCCGGTGAGAACAAAAGTAAGACCTGCAAACCGGGTATCAGTAACCATCTGATGGCTTTCAAAATTGACACCTGCTCGGCGGAGCTTCTCGATCATGTCCATAGCCTGGGGCTGAGAAAACCAATCTGCAATGGACTGTGCTGTCACAGCTCCCACATCAGGAATTTCCGTCAGTTGCTCCACAGAAGCTGACATCAACGCATCTAAAGAGCCGAATGCCGATGCAAGGACTTTGCCGGTTTTTGCGCCAACCTGACGAATACCCAAAGCATAAATCAGCCGACTCACATCCCGTTCTTTACTCTCTTCTATGGAAGCCAGCAGTTTCTTAGCAGCAGTATCTCCCTTCTGCCACAAACTTTTTAGTTCTTCCAGCGTTAACTCATAGAGATCTGCCGGGGTCTTAACATATCCTTTGTCGATCAGCGCCTCCAAAATTGCAGTACCCATACCATCAATATCCATGGCATCACGGCTGACGAAATGGGTCAGTGTTCTGCTGAGCTGGGCAGGACATGCCGCTCCGGTACAACGCAGAAATGCCCCATCCTCATCCTTCACCGTCGGTGCGCCGCACACCGGACAATGCGTTGGCAGGCGATAAGGCTCTGCCCCATCCGGGCGCTTAGAGAAGTCCACATCCAGAATTTCCGGGATAATCTCTCCCGCCTTGCGGATACGAACCGTATCACCAATCCGAATATCCCGTTCTGTAATAAAATCCTGATTGTGCAATGTGGCATTTGTTACTGTAGTACCGGCAAGACGCACCGGGCGCACCACTGCCTTGGGGGTCAACACGCCGGTTCTACCGACCTGAACAACGATGTCCTCCACCACTGTAGGCTTAATTTCCGGAGGATACTTATAAGCCACTGCCCACTTGGGGAATTTGGCTGTCATGCCCATAGTTTCTCGCAGAGAAAGACTGTCTACTTTGACGACTGCACCGTCAATATCGCAAGTCAGTTCTTCCCTACCTTGGTCTATGGCTTCAATCTGATTTGTAATATTCTGAACAGAACTTAACTTTTCATAGGGAATCACCTTGAACCGCAGCTTTTTCAAAAATTCCAGTGACTCACTGTGACTTTTAAAACTGATTCCCTCTGCCATCTGCACATTAAACACCAAAATATCCAAACCTCGCTTGGCGGCGATTTTAGGATCCAACTGCCGAAGGGAACCCGCAGCTGCATTTCTGGGGTTAGCAAACAGTGGTTTTCCTTCTTTTTCCTGGTATTCATTCAGCCTTTCAAAACTCTTCTTAGGCATGAACACTTCGCCCCGCACGATCAGCCGTGGGGAAACATTTTCAATGGTCATCGGAATTGCATGGATGGTTTTAAGATTTTCCGTCACATCCTCGCCCACATTGCCGTCTCCCCGGGTGGCGCCTCGAACAAATTGGCCATTCTCATATTCCAACGCAACAGAAAGGCCATCAATCTTCGGCTCTACAGAAAATTCTGTATCTGGGTACTGAGAGAGTACCTTTGTCAGGAAGTCCTCCAATTCCTCCCGGCTAAAAACATCCTGCAAACTCATCAGGGGAACCGGATGCTCCACCTTTTCAAATTTGCTCAATGCCTGACCGCCCACTCGCTTGGTGGGAGAGTCCGCTCTTGCAAACTGGGGATTTTCCCGTTCCAGATCCTCCAGCTCCCGCAGCATATGGTCATATTCAAAATCCAGCATGGTAGGGTCGTCCAGCACATAGTAGCGATAATTTGCTTCTGTTAGCGTCTGGACAAGCGCATCCATTCTCTCTTTAATTTCCATGTTATCCTCCGCTTCGTAGTAAAGTCTGGGGCACCTGACCCACAATAATCGTCTCTGCAACCACTACCTGGCTGCTGACAGTGTAACTTTCCGTTTCTCCAAACACCATCACCGTCACATCTACACTCACATCCATATTAAGCTGGTGGAGTGTCTGATTAATTCCAGCCTCTGTAAAGCTGCTGCGAAATGAGGCATCCGAATTACGGATCGACAAAATCTGCACAGGGATTCCCGGCCCTCGTCCGGACAAGAGCTCCGGCAAAATAAGATTTCCAAGTGGTATTCCCAACTGCGCCGTATCCATGGCAAGGATCTCATCGTTAATGATGTTCAGTATCTCCGTTTTTAGCCGGTTCACTTCACTCATGTTGGTTTTGAGCGCCGTAATCCTTCCATTTAAATCTTTTTCAAAATAAACGATCCGGTCATAACGGATATGTCCCAATGCAATCTGCTCATCAATGGCATCGTTTATCAAATCAGAAGTAGCATTTTTGACATGTGTCTGCGCCAGGTCCAGAATTGGTTCCCGGAACTGACTGCGAAACAGCAGCAATACTGCCACTCCCGCTACAATTCCGGCACATATCACCTGAATGAACTTCCGAATTGCCATAGCGATCCCCCCTGTGGAGCATATGCACCACAGAGAAAATTATGAGAGTCGTTTCATATGCGCAGAAGCCGTCTTTGCCATTAGTTTTTTGGTGCCGATCTGATCAAAAGCAATCTCGAGCAATGCATCGCCGCCCATTTTCATAACAGAAAGGACAAGTCCCTTACCAAACGCAGTATGCTCTACCATATCGCCCTTATTAAGTTCCAGATAATTGGAGGTCGGCGCAGCAGTAAAGACAGATTTCTCACTTCTGCGAATCTGTTCATTGAGAGCCTGACGTGCAGCGCTCACCTTGCGGGTGCGCTCACCACTTTCCTGCTCTTTTCTGGGATGATATCCGCCCTTTTTAATCACACATTCATCAGGAATTTCTCCCAGGAAGCGGGACGGCAGAGAAGAACTTGTGCGACCATAAAGCATACGCTGTCTGGCATGAGAAATCGTCAGAGTCTCCTTTGCCCGGGTAATTGCCACATAGCAAAGCCGTCTCTCCTCTTCCATCTCTTCCGGATCACCAATGCTCCGCATACCGGGGAACAGGCCATCTTCAAAGCCAACCAAAAATACGTGAGGGAATTCCAAACCCTTTGCCGAATGCATAGTCATCATAACAACGGCATCGTCATCCTCGTTATACTGTTCAATGTCCGTATAAAGGGCTATTTCTTCCAAGAATCCTGCCAGGGAGGGTTCTTCCGCATTTTCTGCATAATTATTAATGCTGGAAGCCAATTCTCGAATGTTTTCAAGTCTTGTCTTGTTTTCTTCCGTGGGTTTTGCCTTCAGCATTTCTACATATCCGGTGCGATACATCAGCTCTTCGTAGAAATCCGTTAAACCCATACCATCATCCAAAAGCTGTGCCAAACCTTCAATCATGTCCGTAAACTGCTTAAACTTTGCGGCAGGCTTTTCCAGCGGTGCATAGTCCTCAGGATGAGAAATAACTTCATAAAGCGGTTTTCCTTCGGCAGCTGCCAAACGGTGTGCTGTCTCAATGGTCTTAGCACCCAATCCTCTGGGCGGATTATTGATAATTCTTCCCAGGCGCAGATCGTCCGTCCGATTATTCACAAGGCACAGGTAAGACAGCATATCCTTGATTTCAGCCCGCTCAAAGAATCGCATACCGCCAATGACCCGATACGGAATGCCGTTTCGCTTGAGTGCGAATTCCAGTGCATTGGACTGGGCATTGGTTCGGTACAATATAGCATAATCCTTAAAATTCTGCCCTCTGGAGCGCGCAATAATTTGTCCCGCCACAAAGTTGCCCTCTGCCATTTCATCATAGGCTTCAAACACTGTAATGGGAGAGCCTTCACCATTGTCCGTCCAGAGTTTCTTGCCCTTTCTTCCCACATTATGTGCAATAACTGCATTGGCCGCATTCAAAATTGACTGGGTAGAGCGATAGTTCTGCTCCAGCCGGATCACGCGCGCATTTTGATATTGCTTTTCAAAGGAAAGAATATTTTCGATGGTTGCGCCACGGAAACGATAGATACTCTGATCGTCATCACCCACAACGCAGATATTTTCATGTCCGCCTGCCAGAAGAGAGGTCAGCAAATATTGCAAATGGTTGGTATCCTGATACTCATCCACCAGAACATAACGGAACTTTCTCTGATAGTAAGTACGAGCATCCTCAAATTCCTGAAGAATCTCCACAGTTTTGAGGATAATATCATCAAAGTCCAGCGCATTGTTTTCTTTCAGTTTATCCTGATAGGAACGGTAGGCCCGTGCCACATGGATCAGTTTCTGGTCTCCGTTCTTTTCCGCTTGTTCCAGCATTTCCTCCGGATAAACCATCTTGTCCTTTTCCTTGCCAATGATACTGAGCACATACCTGGGTGGAAGTGTTTTATCATCCAGACCCATGTCACGAATGATTTCTTTCATAATACGTTCAGAATCCGCCGTATCATAAATGGTAAAGTTTTTGCCATAACCGATTCGCTCAATCTCGCGCCGAAGGATTCGGCAGCAAGCGGAATGGAAGGTCATAGCCCACACATCCAGTGCTTCTTCTCCCAGGATGCGGGAAAGCCGCTCCTTCAGCTCATTGGCAGCCTTATTGGTGAAGGTGATGGCAATGATACTCCAAGGGTGTGCCGGATTCAGCTGGCACAGCATTTCCGCCCGGCGTTCATCCAATTCATCATACGGTTCCTGCAAATTTTCAAGAAACTCCACATCTTCCTCTGTTACCAGATCCGGCACAAGATCAGAGTCACTGGCAGAGCCATAACGGATAAGGTTGGCAATTCGGTTGATAAGGACAGTAGTCTTGCCACTGCCTGCACCAGCCAACAGCAAAAGCGGGCCATCAGTCGTCAGTACAGCTTCCTGCTGCATCTGATTGAGATTTTTAAAATGGGAAGCAATATATGCCCTGCGGGCATTTACAAAACGGGAAATCATCTGTTCATTCATAGAAGCACCTATATATCTTTCAAAAATAATCTCCCCTTATTTTATCATATCCCCGCCAAAAGTGAAAGTGCAAAAAGCCCCAATTTTACCCGCTGTCACTCATAAAAATCCGTAATCGTTCTAACGCCTTTTTTTCGATTCTGGAAACCTGAACCTGACTCACCTTTAAAACTGTTGCAACTCTCTGTTGGGTAAGCCCGTGAAAATATCGAAGCTGAATCACCATAGCCTCACGGTGAGGAAGCATTTCCACCGCCTGCCGCAGAGCGATTTTTTCCACCATCACCTCTTCCGTTTCTGTATCCGTCAGGATATTCTCCAGCGTAAAGCCCTCTTCCCCCGCTTCTTTCTGGATAGATTCCGTCCCCGCTGTTGCCGTTTCTGCAATGGCAATATCTTCGGGGCTGATCCCGGTACGGGTGGAAATTTCCGACAATGTAGGTTCTCTTCCCAGTTCCAAAGACATTTGACTTCTGGCTGTACGAATCGTAAAGGCCTGTTCCTTAATGGAACGGGACACTTTCACTGCACCGTCATCCCTCAGGAAACGCCGGATTTCTCCGGAGATTTTCGGAACTGCATATGTAGAAAACTGGGTACCATATTCCAGATCAAAACCTTCCACAGCCTTGAGAAAGCCCAGACACCCCAACTGATAAAGATCCTCTGCTTCCGTCCCTCGCCCCAGAAATCGTTTTGCAACCGACCAGATAAGGCCTGCATTTTCTTCCACCAGGAGCTCGCCTGCCTCACGGTCCCCCGATTGGCTGCGAGAAATCAGTTCCTCAGTTCTCGTCATTGCCGCCGCATCAGCTTCCGGCGCATATGGACAGTTGTCCCCTTTCCGGGAGAAGAAGTAACAGAAAAGCTGGTCATGAAGCTCTCCATAATGGTAAAGCCCATGCCGCTGCGATCTTCACCACCGGTGGTATACATGGGTCGTTTTGCCTGTTCAACATCAGCGATTCCTACGCCTTTATCCTTAATCACCACATCCAGTACATTTTCCTTTAAAATCCGGCAGCGCAGCGTGATCATTCCCATGCTGTCTGGGTAGGCATGAACGATACAGTTCGTCACTGCCTCGGAAACCGCCGTCCGAATATCCCCCAACTCTTCTACCGTAGGATCCATCTGTGCCGCAAAGCAAGCTACCGCAGATCGTGCAAACGCCTCATTGGTAGACTTGCTTGGGAACTCCAAGATCATATAGTTTTCAAATTTCATGATACTGCCTCCTTGATTTCCACCAACTTATCAATGCCAGATGCACGAAATACCTTCATAGGCTGACTTCCGATACCGGTAAGCACCAGCTTTCCTTCGATCCGAGTCATGGAACGAAGTGCGTTAATTACTACCGCAATCCCGGAAGAGTCCACAAAACTCACATCCTGAAAATCCAGTTCACAAACATCCGGATTATAAGCATCGATCTTTGCTCCGATGGTTTCAATGTACTTTTTGGCATAATGATGGTCGATCTCTCCTGTCAGTGCCACCGTCAAATGTCCATTTTGCAAATAACTGGTAAAGTGCATATATTTTCCTCCTTCATGTACTTTCTGTTTTTAGTATAAAATTCATCAAATGGTTTTGCAGTCGGAATTCGGAAGTAAAAAAAAGAAAAGCGGTGCAAACATAGCGTTTGCATCGCTTTTCCTATAATCCTATAAATTGTTTTACAGCTTCTTCATAGCCTCTTCGCTCTGCTCCAGCTGCTGGATCAGTGCTTTGGCTTTTTCAGCCTTTTCCCGTTCTGCATTGACAACTGCCTCAGGTGCTCTGGAAACGAACTTCTCGTTGCTAAGCTTGCCTTCCAGCATTGCAAGATTCTTGCGTGCTTTCTCCAGTTCCTTGCCAATCCGCTCCAGCTCCTTAGCAACATCCACAAGCTGTCCCATCGGAATATAGAGCTTAGCATCTGCTGTCGTGCAGGTCACCATTCCATCCAGATTCTCAGGTTCCTTCTCAAGCATCGTCACCTGATCTGCGTATGCAAGTCTCTGGATAAAGCCCTCACCTTCCGTAAATACCTGCGGCTTAGAGGTAAGCACATAAAGTGCTGCCTTCTTGGAGGGAGGAACATTCATTTCAGCGCGGCGATTCCGAATTGCACGAATGGCATTCATCACAGACTCCATGTGCTCTTCTTCAGCCTTAAATGCCAGTGCCTCGCTGTATTCCGGCCACTTGGCTACGATCAGTGCTTCACCCTCATGAGGCAGACTCTGCCAGATTTCCTCAGTAATGAAAGGCATGAAGGGATGCAGCAAGCGCAGCACCTGATCCAGGACATAGGTAAGCACCTGAATTGCAGTCTGCTTGCGTTCCTCGTCCTCGGAGTAAAGTCTTGCCTTTGTCAACTCGATATACCAGTCGCAGTAGGTATCCCAGATATAGTCATACACCTTCTGGACGGCAATGCCCATCTCATACTTATCGAGATTCTCTGTCACCTCAGCAATCAGCGTATTCAGCTTAGAGAGAACCCACTTATCGGAAATCTCCAGCTTTTCAGCTGCAGGCAGTTCATTGACCGCATCCTCAGACAGGTTCATCATGACATAACGGCTGGCATTCCAGAGCTTATTAGCAAAGTTTCTGGCAGCCTTTACCTTATCCTCGGAGTAACGCATATCGTTACCGGGAGTAGAGCCATCCACCAGCATAAACCGCAGGGCATCGGCGCCATATTCTGCAATAATTTCCAGAGGGTCAATGCCATTGCCAAGGCTCTTAGACATCTTACGGCCCTGACTGTCACGAACAATGCCATGGATGCAAACTGTGTTGAAAGGTGCCTCACCGGTATAAGCAAGACCGGAGAAGATCATACGGCTTACCCAGAAGCCAATAATATCATAACCGGTAACCAGTACGTTGGTAGGATAGAAATACTTAAGATCTTCACTATCCATGTTGGGCCAGCCCAGCGTGCTGAAAGGCCACAGAGCACTGGAGAACCAGGTATCCAGCGTATCGGGATCCTGAGAAAGATTCTTGCTTCCACAGCTGGGGCAGGTGCAGGGTGCCTCTTTTGCTACGATTGTTTCACCGCAGTCGGCGCAGTACCATGCAGGGATCTGATGACCCCACCACAGCTGACGGCTGATACACCAGTCGCGAGTATTCTTCATCCAGTTCATATAGTTTTTAGTGAACCGATCCGGAATAAACTTGATCTCGCCCTTTTCCACGCTTTCGATAGCAGGCTTTGCCAGCTCTTCCATCTTCACAAACCACTGCTTGGAGACCATGGGCTCAATGGTGGAATGGCAGCGATAGCAGGTACCGACCTCGTGCTTAAGAGGCTCAATCTCCTTGAGATAGCCGCCTTCTTTCAGGTCGGCAACAATTGCCTTACGTGCTTCTTTGGTGGTCATACCGGCATACTTGCCACAGTCCAGTACCTGGGGCTCACCCACGGTTGCACGGCCGCTGGCAAACAGTTCATCAGCAGCAGCCTTGTCAGCAGCACCGGTCATATAGCCGTCATAGGTAAATACCCGTACAACAGGCAGATTATGGCGCTGACCGACCTCAAAGTCGTTGGGGTCATGGGCAGGTGTAATCTTCACGACACCGGTGCCCTTAGTCATATCGGCATGTTCATCACAGACAATCGGAATTTCCTTATTGAGAAGCGGCAGGATTACATGGCAGCCATGGAGATGGGCGTACCGGGGATCCTCTGCATTGATGGCAACAGCAGTATCACCCAGCATAGTCTCCGGTCGAGTGGTTGCCAGCTCCAGCATCTCACCAGTCTCCTTTACCGGATACAGCAGATGCCAGAAATTGCCGTCCTGCTCCTCATGTTCAACCTCGGCATCGGAAATAGAGGTATTGCAATGGGGACACCAGTTAACCAGACGGTTACCACGATAGATCTTTCCTTCGTTATAAAGGCGGATAAAGACCTCTTTAACTGCATCAGAGCAGCCCTCATCCATAGTAAACCGTTCCCGATCCCAGTCGCAGCTGGAACCAAGCTTCTTCAGCTGATTGACAATACGGTTTCCATAGGTATTCTTCCACTCCCAGGCACGCTCCAAAAAGCCTTCCCGTCCCAGCATATCCTTGGTAAGGCCTTCCTTTGCCATTGCCTCCACGACCTTTGCTTCAGTAGCAATCGATGCGTGGTCGGTTCCGGGAACCCACAATGCAGCATAACCCTGCATCCGCTTGGTACGGATCAAAATATCCTGCATTGTATTATCCATAGCATGCCCCATATGAAGCTGACCGGTCACATTGGGGGGCGGCATCACAATGGTAAAGGGCTTCTTATTCTCATCCTTCTCTGCATGGAAATAACCACCGTCCAGCCACATCTTGTAGATTTCAGATTCTACCGTCTGAGGCTCATACACTTTCGGCAATTCTCTTGCCATAATTCATCTCTCCTTTACGGAATTAGTTACAAATTGGCAGATAAAACAAAAACGCCCCGAGCACAAGGCTCAGGGCGAAAATATCCGCGGTACCACCTGAATTCCCGAAAATTTCGGGCACTTTCGCAGCAATAACGGGCTGTCCCGGTCTTTCCTACCACAAAAGCTTCAGAAAAACTGCTCCAGAGCGACCATTCTGCCTTACCCGCACAGGACTTCCACCATCCTCCTGCTCTCTCTCCGGGATACAGCAAAAACTTCCCTTTCAACGCATTTAACTGAGATAAAATTATCATACTTTAAGCATTCTGTCAACTTTCATTTTTCCAAACTTGACTGAAAAAAGAAATTCGCATATAATAAGTTCATATTTTTGATTGCGAGTTGAGGTTAATGAAACTATCTCTGATTGTCCCCTGCTTTAATGAGGCGGAAAATGTATCCGCCTTTCAGGATGCAGTGATTACTGCCTTTGATGGCTGCGGTTATGACTACGAAATCGTATTTGTGGACGATGGCAGTTCCGATGCTACCCTTCATAACCTGAAAAAAATCTTTAAAGCGCAACGCTGCCCGGTTAAGGTGGTGTCCTTCTCCCGAAACTTTGGAAAAGAAGCAGGCCTGTACGCTGGTTTGCAGCACGCCAGTGGTGACTATATTTCCCTGATTGACGCAGATCTTCAGCAACGTCCGGAAATTGTGCGTGATATGGTTTCCTATCTGGAGGAAGATCCTGAAATCGATGTAGTTGCAGCCTACCAGGATCGTCGGAACGAAGGAAAAATACTCTCCTTCTTTAAGCGCAGTTTTTATGCAATTATCAACAGTCTTTCCTCTGTAAAACTTCAGCCTGACGCCAGTGACTTCCGTACTTTCCGCCGGAGTGTTGCAGAAAGCATCCTGAAAATCGGTGAAAGTCACCGTTTTTCAAAGGGTATTTTCGCATGGGTGGGCTATAACACCAAGTTCATTCCCTACACTGCCTGCGCCCGTCACGCCGGTCACACAAAATGGAGTTTCCGAAAGCTGTTTAACTATGCAATTGAAGGAATCATCGGTTATTCAACCGCTCCTCTGCGTTTCTCTACCTACCTTGGTATTCTTACCGCCATTGCTGCGGTGATTTACAGCATTGTCGTTATCATCCAAAAGCTCACGGTTGGCATTGAAATATCCGGTTATCCCACCATCATCGTTCTTATTTTACTGCTGGGCAGTATGCAGCTATTCTGTATTGGCATCATCGGAGAATATGTTGGAAGGACCTTTGAACAGAGTAAGAATCGCCCAATTTATATTGCAAAAGAAGTCCTCGATTACGAAGAAAAGTAAGAAAACGGGTCTCAGTTTCGTACTGAGACCCGTTCATTTTATATTTTTGCCCCTACTTCCCGAATTTTCTCCCGAATAGCGAGTAAATCCTCAAAGGTTTCCGGTCGCTTATACACATCCCGTAGTAGAGCTGAAGGATGATAAATAGCACTCATCCAGACAGAATTTTTCTGCACCCAGGTTCCATGTTCCCGAGTGATACGGAAATTGGGACTGATCAGTTTCTGTGCTGCAATTCTGCCAAGACACACAATAATCTTCGGCTGAACCAGCGCCACCTGATTGCGCAGATATTCGATGCATGCTTCCTGCTCCTGCTCCTGTGGATCACGATTTCTAGGAGGTCTGCATTTGACGATATTGGCGATGTAGCAGTTTTCTCTGCTCAAATCGATGATTGACAACATATCATCCAGCAAATGTCCGGCAGGACCTACAAAAGGAATTCCCTGCAAGTCCTCCTGCTCGCCAGGACCTTCCCCGATGAACATGACATCTGCATCCTTAGGACCGATGCCAAACACCACATTATGCCGTCTTTCACACAGGCCGCATCTGGTACAGGATTCACAGCTCTGCTCCAATTCCTGCCAATTCAGCATCGTTATCTACTCCTTTTCCGGCTGTTTCTTCTGCGGCGGCTTCTCTTACGCGCCATACCGATTCGGACAAAGCGCATAATATAAAGGCTTGCTGCAAACAGAACAACAGCACCTATCAATATGCCAAAGACAGTCAGTCCAATACTGAAGCCTTGTCCCATTCCTCCGGCATTTTCTTCCACAGTGGGGCGAACATCTGAGGAATTCATAGCGTAGAGTACGGCTTCGCCAAGACAGACACTTCCATACCACACTTGCATAGCATCTAACCGCTCCCCTTTTTCAACCGGAGCAGTCAAAGTGCCGGTGGCATTTTTCTCGTAAGTAATGGTCAGATCGCTCAGTGATACACCCTGCTGAATCACCGTTACCACCGACCGATCCGGTCCGACTGCCACACTGTTGGTTCCGTTATGTATACTGCGTCAGTATCTGCCCATCGAACAGTACCTGTTTCACCACATAACCATCAAATCCGATGTCAAGCATCTGCTTCATTTCAACAAACTCATTGAAATCTTTAATAGACCAGCCATCACTATCAAATACAGGTTTTGTACCAATGACCACCGCAATATACTTAAGACCATTGTCTTCCGCTGTTGCTACCATGCTCCGCTTATCAGATGGATCTGCAGAAGTTTTACCGCCAGTCACTCTGTAGTCGTAATAGTTTTCATTAATCAACTGGCTTACCATGTAGTTTCTGGTAAACAATGTACGGCCGTCA
>RCNI01000499.1_pt1 | contig 23897 bp, 11 predicted proteins | sample 2041151 | NCBI WGS metagenome assembly RCNI01 (sample SAMN09708214, study PRJNA481090) | feces metagenome | isolation source: feces | place: Antarctica: Albino Rookery | reverse complement strand
CTAAAGCAGAACAGCATGGTTTATTTGGGCTGGGACGTGTATCGCTGGGCGGTTCGGCAAATGCAGATCCAGCCGGAAGCGGTGAAGGACGAGCTGCGGGTATTCTTAGGCAGTCATCCGCAGTTTAAGGAGATTGAAGACTATCTTCCTACCCAGCGGGGCAAGTCCCTAGATGGCACCAACCTGGAACTGAAAAAGCATCAGATTGAAGCGCTGAAAGCCTTGCAGGCAATGCGGGATCATAGTGAAACCATCGCCCTTCTTTATCATGCTACAGGGACGGGAAAAACTGTTACCGCTGTTATGGATGCAAAAAATTGTGGCGGACGCACTCTGTTCCTGGCACATACACAGGAACTTGTAAACCAAGCTACAGATACTTTTCGTAAGCTGTGGCCCAGTGTGACTGTGGGCTGTTATATGGAAAGTATCAAGCAGCCCCGTGCCCATGTGGTCTGCGGTAGTATTCAGAGTGTGGCACTTCATTTGGAAGATTTTAAAGATGATGCCTTTGACTATCTGATTGTAGATGAGGCACATCATGCTTCTGCGGATACATACCAGAAGGCGCTGTCCTATTTTAAGCCTGCCTTTACGTTAGGCCTAACAGCTACGCCAGAGCGCACGGATGACAACAAGGTAATTCTAGATATTTTTAAGAATACAGCCCATAAGCTGGACATCCAGACTGCCGTGGAAATCGGAGAACTGGTGCCTATCCGGTGCATTCGTATCCATACCAACATTGACCTGACCAAGGTGCGCTTTAATAGTGTTCAGTACAATATTCGGGACCTGGAAAGTAAGATCTATGTTCCCGAACGCAATCAGTTGATTGTGGATACTTGGATGCAGTATGTACGGGATAAGAGAACGGTGGTTTTCTGCGCCTCTGTAAAGCACGCAGAGCAGATTGCTGAGCTTTTCCGTAAGCAAGGCATTCAAGCTGCATCCGTCTCGGGAGGCATGAAGCAATCCGAAAGAAAAGAGTTCCAGGATAAGTTTGTCAGCCGTGAGATCCAGGTGCTTTGCGCCTGTGATCTCCTGAATGAAGGATGGGACTGCCCGGAGATCGAAGTGCTGTTCATGGCACGGCCCACCATGTCCAAAGTCCTGTATACCCAGCAGTTGGGCCGGGGTATGCGACTTTTTGAAGGCAAGGAAAGTCTGATGGTATTTGACTTTGTGGACAATGCCAGCCAGTACAATATGCCCCAGTCCCTTCACCGTTTGTTTAAGCTAAAGGACTATAGGCCTGGTCAGTTGGCTGTTGCACCTGGTGCGCAGAAAGCTGCAGAAGCAGACCTCTATGCCAAGGGAGAGAAACCGGAAGCCCTGATCGATTGGCCTGTAGATGCCACAGATTATGAGCTGGTAGATATCTTTAACTGGCAGGAAGAAGCGCAAGGTATGATTTCTCAGATGGAGTTTGTTCGGCGGGTAGATGTCCAGACAGAAACCATTGAGAGATATGTTCGGGAAGGAAAGTTGATCCCAGATCTTGTGGTTCCTATGAGTGAGCACCGAACCTTCAAATATTTCAAGGAAGAAACGCTTGAAAAATATGCGAAGGAATATGGCTGGACGCTGATTGATGACTCCAACCGCAAAGACTTATTTATGGAAATGATCCGGCAGATGGATATGAGTTATTCCTACAAGCCAGTGCTCATTAAGGCCATACTGGGACTGGCTGATTCAAGAGGAAGAGTAGACCTCGATGATATAGTTTCTTATTTTAGAAATTTTTATAAGCAAAGACGAATACATGGGCTTATTGTCGAAAAGGCACACAGCGTGTATTTGAATCCTAAGATTACAGATCAGGAAATTCGCAGAAACATATTGATATATCCTTACAAAAGATTTGAAAACATGCAGATGTTGCGGCATACAAGAAATCTCGGAACAATCCAGGTTGACGACATAGTATGGAAAAGTTTAAGTGAAAATGAAAAGAAAGAGATAATATCAATATGTGATAAGAAACTCGATGAGTATTTTCAAAAAATTTCAACGAATGTGGGGATAGAATAAACATGTAAAGAAGATATCTTTGCATATGGTAAATGTGGCTTTTGTCTCTCAATGAGCGTATGTGAGAAGAGCCCCCTGAATTGCATTATAAAATTTGCATAATATTATGTAACCTATAGAATTGTTTTTTGGATAAATTTCACTTAATGAAAAATAGCTCTTCTTTTAACTTTGAGTGTTATAAGTTGAGAAAATACCTAGCAGAAATTGCAGAGAGTTGGGGATCGCGCGATGGCAAAGATGATTGACCAAAAACCTAATTATAAGGGAGAAGCAAAAGTATGGAATGCACTGGAAGCATATCTGCCTGATAATGTGGTTGTATATAATAATCGAGAAATTAACGGAAGAGAATTTGATTATTGTTTGTTAATCGAGAACTGTGGTGCTTTGATTATTGAGGTAAAAGGCTGGCTTGCTGACAAGATTAAAGTACAAGGGGTAGATCTTATTGAAGTGGAAGGCTATGAAAAACCTCAAAGATCACCTAAAAAACAAGCAAGAGCGTATAGATTTGCATTATTAAACAAGATCGTTGAAACATATAACCTCAGTCCCCTTGTTTTTGACATGGTATGCTATCCGTTTATTTCGGAGCAGGAGTATATAAATAGTCATCTGGATATTATTTCTGAGAAGCAGTTTACAATTTTCAGGGAAGATCTTGACTCTCAGGAAAGATTGCAGGAAAAAATTAAATCGGCTTATGATGCTACAAAAGAAATTCCCCATGCTGATTTGACACATAACTTAATGATTCAGCTTCGGCAAGCGTGGGAGCCTAACTTTGAGGAACGAGTATATCATGAGAAAATTAAGGTAAAGCCTTATTCTGTGCTCTCAGCTTATCCTGACCAGGTTGGCAGTGCAGTAATAGACGAGATTGTTGCGAGTTATTTCTGTGGAATCAAGAGAGTTATGTTTTTAGGAGATAATGCTTCTTATACGGCCATCATATCGGCGCTAGATTGTGCATTTAAGCAGCATAATATTGAGCCAGCGGGAAATAATTTGAAAATTGGCTATCAAAAAGGTTTGAAGCATGGAGAATATTCAACACGTGCATTTAATTTGGAGCTGTATTACCTGCCCCATATGATCGAATATTGTCCTAATGAGTTTGTTTTAGAAGAAGGAGAATTATCCCCTGAGATAGAAGATATTTTGAACCGGCTGGCTTCTGAATCTACATTTAACTTTGAACAGTACAGGGTTGAGCATGCTTCGACAGAGAAGAACACATTGGTGGAAGCTGGTGCTGGTACAGGAAAGACGTTTTCTATGGTGTCCAGGGTAGCGTTTCTCTGTAATAAGAAAATAAATTCTGTATCTAATATAGCAGATGAAATTGCTATGGTTACTTTTACAAATGATGCAGCCATTAACATGAAAACACGCTTAAAACAGATGTTTGTTAATTACTTTGTTCTGACAGGTGACAGTCGCTTCCTAAAGTTTGTGGAAGATATTGAACGAGCACATATTTCCACTATTCACAGTTTTACTCTGGACATTCTGAGAAATGAGTCCGTGTATACAGGATTGGGAACGAACTTCCGCATTACGTCTGATGAGTATATGCGTGGGACAATTTATGATAGATACCTTGGCAAGTTTCTCGAAGAAATGGAGATGGAAAACCCCAATTTTATTCATGAGATCCCTGTTCCAGTGTATGAGCTTAAGAAAAAAATATTGGGAATAGCAGATCGTTTGCTGGCTAAAAGCGTGAACCTAAAGAATATTAAGCCTTCTGAGCTGGGCGAAACTGTAGAGAATTCTCTTCCGTATTTTAATAGAATTCTTACACAGGTAATTTTCCCGGCAGAGGAGGAGTACCTTGAGTCGGTACATCTGTCCAATGATATGGATTTGAAGGAATGTATTATTCTGCTTAAAAAAGTATTGGATCGTATCGAAGGTAAAATTGACATATTAAAAATCAAGTATTTGTTTATCGATGAGTTCCAAGATACAGACGACGTACAGATTAGGGTGTTCCAGAAGTTACAGAAGCACATGAATGCAGACTGTCGCTTGTTTGTTGTCGGCGACTTGAAGCAAAGTATATATCGTTTTAGAGGTGCTCAATTAAGTGCATTTATCCAACTAAAAAAAGAAGCGATGTTTGGATGGGAGATATTTCATCTGAACATAAATTACAGAACTGACTATAGATTGCTGGAGCGCTATGACCTAATTTTTAGGAATATGGGTGCAAATGGATTTTTACCATATACTGTGCCTGAAGATTGTCTTTCTAGCAGTATGATGACAAAAATAGATGAGGAAAATTTGCTTGTTGAGATTCCCTGTCATGCTAAAGACGAGGAGGATTTCTTCGAAGTTGTTTTTGCGGCAGTGAAAAAACAAATATCCATACTTCAAGGTTTGATGCAAACGACTCCATTAAGTAAAGAAGAAAGAACGATTGCAATCCTCGTGAGAAACAATTGGCAGGTGGATAAGATAGTTAGTGCAGGGCAAGAACAGGGATTGAAAATTGAAACAAAGTCCGGTGGAGACCTATTTCAATTGGCATCTTCTCAGGACCTATACAAATTGGTTTTAGCCTTGAATAATAACTCCAATCCGGTGTATCTGATCAATTTTATTGAATCTAACTACACGACATTAAAGCTTGATTATCAGCGATATTCTGGAATGACTACAGAGGAACGGTTAGATGATTTGGTTAGGATCTTGGATGAGTTCTTCCAACTGAGAATAGGAAAAACGTGGCAGGGCTTGGTTGAAGAAACCTATACACATCCTGTGTTATATGTGATCAAGCAGATTTATGATGCATTGGCACCCTGGAAACAATATAGTAAAGATAATCATGAACAAATACATTACATGGTTAATTATGAGTATTTAATAGAGAAAATAATTAAGTATTTCTATATGAATACGCCTACTCTAAATCAGCTTACAGAATTTTTGAGAATTAATATTGTGACTGGCCAACAGCAACTGTCCAGAGAGACGGGTATCGATGATTCAGGGATTCATCTGCTGTGTACAACAATTCATAAGTCCAAGGGCCTGGAATATGGAACAGTTATGTTGCCATATACGGACGAGGACATCAGCGATATACGAAAGGTTAAGCTTGATGCAAATTACTCAAACTCCAAACTTGCCTATACGATTCAATTTGAAAATAAGGTTAAAGAATATAATACCCACTATAGTGCAGAAACAGAAAGCAGAGAGCAGATCTCGGAGGAATCCAGAATCCTATACGTCGCACTTACTCGTGCGATTCGGAATTGTGTTTGGATTAAAAATCTGGACTGTAATCCTGCTATAAGCTGGGGATCCTTGCTGGAGGAATAATATGTCGATTGTCATTTATACATACCGGGATCCATACCGGTTAGATCAGGAGCCTTACTGGAATGAAATAAGGACATGCCCATATTTTTGTGCTTCCCAGACAATGGTAAACGGCTTGAGAAGTGTATATAAAAAGGATTTTCCTAAGGGGCGTGTCACAACAATCAGGAACCTTATAGAGGTCCTGTTTGCACATTGGGAAAGTACGCCTAATATTGTCAAGCAGCATGCAGCGATTGACAATATCATTTCAGATGGCTTTTCAGGTACGATTGATACGGATGTAAAAGAAAATATTTTTAGAGCCTTCCTCTTCAATAGAGGCGATGTGTTTGAAAGTATTCGCACGCTTTTTGAATTAAATTTATCGGCGAAAGATATTCGAGAGGATTTATTGACTGCGGAACAGCTGTTTATTCTGGAAATTTATAAAAAGATAAATACTACCGAATTAAAGAACGACTTTAGCATTGATGAGGTGACAGATGAACTAGAGTTGGATGAAAAAATCCTTGAAGCATTGAATAAAACACTCCGAGCAGATCAAAGTGGTGTGGATCTGGGCCATATCGAAACAATTGTCATACATGGCGTACATCAGTTTTCACCTATCATGCTTCGTGCAATTGAGCTTATTTCAAAGTATAAGAAGATTGTCCTTTTGTTTAATTACCAGTCTCAGTATAAGAATGTTTATCAGACATGGATTGATATTTATTCGGCATTTGATAGTCCAATTTATACCTATCCTGGTTATGAATTTGCTCCTAGTTTAGAATATCCTATTAGCTATGAGGGCAACCTTCTGGGTGACAATCTTGGAAAACTGATTAACGGTCAGACAGAGGAAATCAGCAGAAGAAGTCCCTGCGAGATCTTGGAATTTGATAACATGACTGAGTTTGCTAGCTATGTTGCTGATATTTTTGAAGCAGCAGAAAAGAAAGACCCGCAGAATCCTATGAGCAAAATGCGGGAACAGATTTATTCTGCGGACAGCTCTGCAAATGAAATCCTGAAAATATACTTTCCGGAGCAATTTGGTGAACGACAATTCTTGGATTATCCTTTGGGGCATTTTTTCCTTGCCATTGCTAATATGTGGGATCCTGCAGAAAATGAAATTCTGATCACAGATATTAATGATATTAAAGAATGTTTTCAAGCAGGCATTTTAAAGGAAGATTGCTTTGGAGAACTTTCTTCAATATACGGAAGAATTTCTGCTTTGTTTGAGGGCTGTACAGCAATAAATGATATGCTGGACAGATTGAAAAGGCTTAAAAAGAATAAAAAATACTTATCAGATGATATGCAGGAACCCATGAGTCATATATCCTATTTTTCCGTATCTAAAGTGGAAATCGAGAAAATGGAACGTGCGCTCAGGGACCTGGATGAGGTGGCATCTTACTTTTATGAAGATTTTGATAAGCAGTCACATAATTTCAAAAAATTTTACAGACGCTTAAAGAAGTACCTTCAAGAAGATATTTTGGCAGACCATGATCTTAGTGATGAATTTACGGATATTATACGCAGGGTGTTAGAGCGCCTGGAAGAGGTTGAGGATATTGACACATCGGCTTCTTTTGAATGTTTAAAATCCACGATGTCTATTTATCTGGTTCAGGAAACGAAACCGGGCAAAAGAGCTAATTGGATTGTGCGCGATTTTGAGCAGATCGATGGCGATATTATTCGAAGCAAAGATGTTAAAACAGAAATGGATGCACCTATTTATCATTTTGCATGTTTGTCAGATGAAGATATCAACTCTTCTAAGAAATCTGAATTTCCATGGCCACTGAATGACGATTTCTTTGAAGTTGCGCAGGAGCCTGTCGATTGGAAGTCACAGGTATTTGTAAAATCAAGGAAAGAATATAAGAACTATAAACGGTATGCGTTACTGTATGGCCTGGAGTTTAACCGGGCTAAGTACAAATTAAGTTATGTGCGCAGAGATGGGGAGAAAGAGAGAAGTCTATACTACCTTTTAAAAATTCTTGGGGCACATATTACAAGATATGAGGAATTCCGAGGCAACAAATATCTGGAGGATACGTCTGCCATTCAGACCTCTGGAATTGCAAAAAGGTCTTTTAATAGATACGATTATTATAGGTACCGGATCTGTAAATATCGCTTTTTAATGGAAACCCTGGTAGAAGGGACAACGATATACAAAGACAGTTTTCTCTTACTAAAATATTTAGAAATTCTGGTTGAAAATCAGTTGAGAGAAGAGCTACAAGGCTTTCCGGTTAGTGAAACAGTTTTAATTAATAAGCTTGATGATATTTTTGGAGAACTGAAGAGATACTTTCCGTTTGTACGCAGCGTAAATCGGATGGATATTGTAAACAACATCCGAAATCGTATTTTAAGCAGCAAACAAAAGAAATTTCCAATCCTAACAGAGGAACAACGGAAATTAATGATGCTTAGAGAACTATTTATTCATGAAAAACTTTCAGATCCCAAAAAATTCAAAAATAATATACTAAGTGATAAATTCCCAGATATCTCGAATGAAGAAATTAAGGAGCGCCTTTCTGAGGAGAATCTTCAGTATAAATTCAAAAAGTCTCCTGATTTGTGGTGCTTATACTGCGCAAATAGGGAAAGTTGTGCGGCATATTATGCAGTAGAGAATACGTAAGGGGTGTCGTTGATGTTTAAAAAGAATATGTATATTAGGTGCCCTGCTGATATAGAAAGTGCTACAGATCCGCGTATATTTGTGTGCGGGCAGATTACTTCTATCAGCGAGTTCCAAAATACATTGACTGTTTCTATACATGATCCTTTTGCAAATCTTACTTATTTTGAGAACCTTCCTAGTGGCAAATTAGTAATTCCAATTCAGTCGGCAGAGCGATGCAGACTCTTTCCTGGTTCTGAAGTTGTCTATGAGGATGAGCGATGCAAGGTATTAGCTGACCAAAAGCTTGAAGACGGATATTATTACTATTATCTTCAAGCAGAGAAGGATAAGCGAGTTGTCCGAGTCTGTGAGAGTGATATTATTGCATCTTTCAATAATGGTGATATTGATCCATCCAGACAATTATTAAAATACGAATTTCAGAATCCATGTTGGTACATGGGACATTTTGTTGTGTCTAGAAGCATGAACATACTGGATAATTCCATGTATGGGTTCAGAGAATTAGCGGGTTCTAAGATCTATTTACTTCCCCATCAGGTAAACACAATCATGCGCTGCCTCCAGGAAAACCCATGCAGATATATGCTGGCAGATGAAGTTGGTATGGGTAAAACAATTGAGGCGATCTCTGTTTTGAAAATTTTCATGCAGAGCCATTGCAATACGAATATATTGATTGTTGTGCCATCAATGCTGAAAGAACAGTGGAAGGCTGAATTACTGCTGAAGTTTAACATTGTTACTGGGAAGGGCAAGGATAACAATAATATTAGTATTAAAACTGTATCTGAGATAAGCAAGCTTGATTTAATGCAGCGGTGGGATTTTGTCATTATTGATGAAGTCCATCGATATTTGGAGGACCAGGAAGCATATGCTGTGTTGCATTGCGTAAGTCGACTGTGCGAAAATATTTTATTGTTGAGTGCAACCCCTGTGCAGAAGAAACGGAGTGAATATCTTAAGCTGTTACGTTTGCTTGATCCTAAGAAATATGATAATTATTCAGAAAAAGATTTTGGAACTTTGATTGATAAGCAGGGAAAAATTGTACAGAAAACAGTATTAATTCTGGATGACCTGGAAGATTATGAAGAAGAGGTGAAAGAGGCAAGAGAGAAGAATGAAGATCCTCATGAGTCGGAGGATTGTGAAGATCTGTTTGATGAAATTCACGAATATCTGGAGGATATTTGTGAAGAGTTAAATGATCCCAGGCTTGAGCAGATTCTGGAAGACATTAAGTTTGATGATGAAGATTTAGCAATCTACAATATGAGGGTGATTATTTCCTATATCTGCTCTAATTATCAGATTGAGAGCCATGTGATTCGCAATAGACGAAAGATTTTGGAAGGCGATGATGAAAACGAGAGGCTGCTGCCCAGCAGACAATTACGGCCTGTCAAGTATGCATTGGATCCTGATAATAATTTCTATGAAATGCGCTGCTACGGATTGATCACAGAATGGCTTAATAAGAATAAGGGACAAATCAGCATTCAAGATGTGGTTTTCCCGCTGCTAGGATCTTTCTTCAGTTCTCCATGCGCATTTCTTGCCCAGTTGGAAAAATTGAAAAAGATCGGGATCAAAATTGATCAAGAGCTTTATGAGTGTGCTGAGAATTGGAACCGCAGAGAGCGTCATAGACTAAACGAACTAAACAATATTCTGGAAGATCCAGATAGTCATGAGGATGAGTATTCTAACCGTTTAGTTACCATAATGAATCTGCTGTATGAGGAACTATATGATCAGAAAATAGTCCTTTTTACAAACTTTCCTGAGACATTTGACTTTTATAAGCAAGCACTCCAGACCGTATTCGATGCCGATGAGATTAGTTTCTTTGGGGGAGAAATGGCTGCGGCTGATATTGAGATGAACGCATATCGTTTCCAGAATGAGCAGTCCTGCCGAATTATGCTCTGCGATTACACCGGTGGCGAAGGTCGAAATTTTCAGTGTGCAGATTATGTAGTACATATTGATCTGCCCCTGGATGCCAATATAATTGAACAGAGAATCGGCAGACTGGATCGACTAGAAAGAGATCAGGCTAGGCCGGTTGTGTATTCTGTAGTTGTTTATGCAGAGGAAACATTTGAAGAGGCTCTGTTTAAATTTTGGCATGAGGGCCTGAAAATATTCACGCAGTCTCTCAGCGGAATGGAAATCATCATGAAAGATATTAATGATGAAATCATTGATGCATTGAGTGGAGATTTTGAATACGGCCTCTTTGATAGGATCAATCATATCATAGAAATGGCAGAAGCCATGCGCGAAGAAGTAAGAAAAGAGCAAAATTATGATGCGGCAAGTATAGTTTATAGACCGATGTACATGGAATTACGCCGTTTAATTGACTATTATGCTCAGAACGAAAATAAGCTTTTTGAGACAACAATGAGGAACTGGGCTTCATTGGCGGGATTCCACGGAAGGGAAAACGGTGACGGTATTGTCGTTTATTCGGAGTCCTCTTTTTCGCCTAAGTCTGCAATGAACTCTCAGCTGATTCCTCCATTCTGGAAGGATTATCTTCTCGTAGAGCAGAATAAGTTTGTGAATGATGTGGAGGCAGCATATAGTAAGGCAAAGTCCATTACTATGGAAAGTAGATCGATTAAGGGAACATTTATTCGGAAGAAAGCTATCGAGAATGACTATCTGCATTTCTTCGCACCAGGAGACGCTATATTCGACTGTATTGTAAAAAATTCTATAAACTCTACCAAGGGAAAGTGCAGCGCTTTTACAGTCCTAGGAGGTATAAATTGGCGAGGACTAATTTTTACTTGGACAGTGATGCCGGATGAAGCATATCTACTAGACCACGGAATTTCTGTTTATGCGCTTGGTCCGTATCGTAATTATCTTATGACAGAGCAAATAGTGATTCCTTATAGTATAAATAATCCGGGAGACTATTCTGATGTTAGAATTCTTAAGGAATTTAACCAGATTATTAATGCTGGCTTTAATAGTAAGCTTACAGTACATCTTGGAAAGCGAACAAGACAAGCGAAGTATCTGCAGAAGATAATCACACAACAGTCTAACCTTGAATGGTTTAAGAAAACTTATCCGGAAGAACGTTGGGAGGAGATTGTGAACATCGCTCGTGAGTCAGCTTATGAGAGAGCCTTGGCACAGTTCCAACGTAGATCTAACATTCAAGGCGCACGTGAAGAAATGGAAAGAACGCTTTCTGCAAGAGTGGCTAACAGTGAATACTTTGGCCTTGATGATGATAAGATAGAAGCAATTAAGCAGGAACAGGAGTACATTTTGACTGCACTGAAAAATCCTAAAATTGTCCTGGACTCTGCTGCCTATATTTGGATGGTGGAATACACACATGAATCTACAAAGAATTGAGCAGGCAGTTGAAGAATATATAAATAACCGGAGTGCTGTCCTGCAATTGGATTTGGATCAGAAAATATCTGCGGACGAGCGTTTTCAACTGCGTACTGTTAAGAGGCTAAAGCGTGCATTTGATTTATACAAGATTAACAGTGCGTACCAGCAAGATTTTTTACTGGCACTACGGGATTATCTCCTGGTATTTAAGACACAGATTCATCTGGATGATTCATTAGTGCCCCAAAATGAGTTTTCAGTAGTTAAAGATGAGCAGACTGGAGAATATTTCTGCACTTATCAACTTCCTGATTATGTAAATGCTGAATTTGTCAAACAGGCATTTTTAGATGGTTGGCAAATGCCAAAGTCGTCAGCAGGAGAATTTGACTTATTTACAGATCCTCTCATTTATCATGTGACGGGCTATGTGAAGTTTAAGTCAGTTGCACAGAAACTTGCGGTATATGGTGCCTTAAATACACCTGATGGATATACAACATTAGTTTCTTTGCCTACTGGCGGCGGAAAAAGCTTGATTACGCAGACTATGGCATATCAAAAAGAGGGGCTTACGATTATTGTTATGCCAACAATTTCTCTTGCGATTGATCAGGTAAGGACAGCTAAAAAGACTGTGAAAACCCAGTTTCCGGATCAGGAGATATTTGCTTATTATGGTGGAGTCAATTCAAAACCCATTCTAGATGCTATTCGTAATAGAACAGCTAGAATGGTATTTATTTCACCGGAGTCGCTACTGGGAAACACCGGATTTAATGAAGTCCTCAAAGAAGCAAATAAAACGAGATATTTAAAGAATCTCATTATTGACGAAGCACATATTGTGGTAGACTGGGGTGCTTCGTTTCGAGTGGACTACCAATGCTTGGAGTCTTGGCGGACAAAGTTCATGCTTACAAACCCGTCGATCAGAACTATTCTGTTGTCTGCAACATTTGAGAGAAGATGCGTGGAAATCCTTAAGGACTTTTTCTCCGAAGGTGACAAATGGATAGAGATTCGATGTGACTCCTTGCGTCATGAACCCAGGTTTATGTTGGTGCGTTCACATTCTGAGACTGAAAAAGAAAAGAAAATACTGGAGCTTGTAAAAAAACTTCCACATCCTATGATTATATATGTGGCCAAACCTTATCAAGCTACAAATATCCAGAATTATCTGCGTGAAAATGGTATTATGAATGTAGAGACTTTTACAGGAGATACTGGAGGTGCAAGGCGGAAAGAACTGATTGATGGTTGGGTAGATGACCAATTTGAAGTTATGGTGGCGACATCTGCGTTTGGTGTTGGTGTCGATAAGAGTGATGTGCGTACGGTAATCCATGCATATGTTCCTCAAAATGCCAATGCTTATTATCAAGAATTAGGCAGGGGAGGTCGGGATAAACTGCCATGCCTTAGTGTCATGTGTACACAGCCTGATGATTTAAATGCTTCTTTTCAAAGAATTAGTAAGAAGGTTCTGACTGTGGATAAGATCGAAGGCCGCTGGGAAAGCATGTATACTGGCGTGAGCTCATTAAGAATGGATAACCTGATATATATGGATACATCCATCAAGCCGCACTACAATGTCACAGATCCGTTTGACGATGCACCGTCTACGGAGGCGGATAGAAATTGGAACATTTATGTGCTTTTGCTGTTAAGAAGGTATAACTTAATCCGAGTACAGGAAGTTATTAAACAGGGAAGTAAATACATATTTGTTATTGAAATCCTGAATGACATTCTACGGATTAGCGATTTTGAGCGACGTAAACAGCTTGAAAAAATCCGACAAGATGAATGGGACTCGTTTAATTCGGCGTTTCAGTTAATGAAAAATACAATTTTACATAGCCAGTATACTTGTTGGTCGGAGATGTTTTTTGAAACATACGATAAAGTATCCGAATTCTGTGCGGGATGTAATGCACACTCAGCTATCAATGAAGGCGATTATCATGAATTTCCATTGAAAGTAGCAGTGAGAGGGCCTGCCAGGGAATTAAGCGCAGATCAGTTAGCCATATTTGGCCAAACGAAAGAGGCAGTAGTGTTGGCAAACGACAACAATAAGCAAAAAATATTTGACAATTTGTTGAACCGGAGACTGTCGGTGTTCGTATGTATGGGACAGGTCGCTGAATGTATTACAGCGTGTCCTTGCTGCCGGAATGTCATGATCCTGGACAGAGACGAATTACGTGAGTTGATGAAGAAGTCTAATTATTACTATGTTTCCGGGCTTGTAGCTGTTGCATATGAAGGAAATGAAAAGGAAATATTGGATCAGTTTAGAGTAGCTTCACGTTATCTGCGAAATAAGCCTGAACTCTATGTACTCCATATCATTCCTAAAAATATGTATTTTACGAGTATTGGAAAAAGCTTTTGTGATTTAATTGATGGGCCTGTATTAATGGCCGACCAGTTGTGCTCATAAAATAAGGAGGCAACATGTTTAAGGGGAAGATGGTTACTCCGGCCACGCCGGAGAGAGTGTATACACTATGCAAAATTGTAGAGAAAAAACCAATTACGCTTGCAGACCTGCGGGAAAAAATGGAGCCACTGTTTTTGCAGAATAACACAGTATACTTCAACGATTATAAAACTGCAGCAGAAGAACTGGGGTTAATTTCTATTTCAGATAATTTAGTTTCTTTGGCAGTAGAGCCTAGTACGATTCACTCAATAGAATCGATGAGGACATACATAAATTCAATACTAGAAGAATTTCGTGACGGGGACTTTTATCTGGTTACACATGCATTTTTTGGCATGGAACAGAATATATTAAATGCCGACGCTAATGTGGCTAATTGGACCACACTAATGAGCCGAAAGGTTGACAGGCAGATTAATGCAATGGAAATGCGTGCATGGAGATTTTGGGCTTCTTTTCTCGGTTTCGGCTATTTGCATGATATGTTTTTAATCCCCAATGCAGATGTTTTCCTGGAGGATCTGATCTGTAATGCAAATTTGGAAAAGAACAAGAGGTATTCTTTTGGAAATTTTATCGAAAAGATCAGGCCGCAATGCGATATAGTGCTGGATACTGCATCAGAAAATCATACGCTCAATTTTGGATTTTCAAATGGTTTGCGTACATTACATGATGCGGGTGTTATTAAGTTAGAGCATATTTTGGACCAGGAGGATATTTGGAGTCTTTATCCTTTAGATATGCATGTAATTCAGAATACAGTTACCAATATTACGATTTGCAGATAGGAGGGGTTACGTGGACTTGAATGTGGCCAGAGAACGTCTGGCATCGGTAGTGCAGCCGGATTCCATTACAACGTCTCAAGGGGATTTCCTGGCAACACATATTCCAATCAAACGGCTTCGTTTACTGGATCATTTTGATATCTCTCCCAGTGGTGGTCAAGAAAGATCAGAGGAACAGGTCTTTAGAGAGATTGTTTTAAACCCTCAGAACAAACATCAGTTTGTTGCTGTGTATGGACAAAGCGGTACCGGAAAATCCCACACGATTCGATGGTTTGAGGCCAGATTTGAGCGGGAGAAGCCGGAAAATGAGGTCGTACTTTTTATCAGGAGAAGCGACAATACCCTGAAAGGTACGATCCGGCAGTTGCTTGAAAAGCCAGAAGTGCAAGGAATTTCCAACAAAGAAGTATATGAGCGCCTTGTAAAAGCTACAGTTTCAGTAGATGAAAATAAACTGAAAGATTTAATTTATCATAATTTTTTGGTGGAGATTGAAAATGATGATGATTGTCACGAGATCAGAATAACGAACGTAAAACGGAAGAGGCTGAAAGCTTTCCTGAATAATGAAATTATTCAGGATGTTATGATGTCTCCAGAAGGACCGATTGAACGTATCTATTCGAAGCTTGCCGAAAATACATTGGTTGATCGAGACACTGTAGCAGAGTTTGTAAAGGATGACTTTATTGTTACATCAGATATTCTTGATGATATAAAAAGAACAGGGGCTGATGCCAAGGCAATAAAAATGGCGTTAGCTCTGATGGCAGATGAAAGTGGAATAGATGAGGCGGAGATAATTGCTAGGTATCTGAACCAATTTGTCAATGAAGTGATTCAACGGTGTGCGGGCATTGAACCCGGCGATTTTGGACAGATCTTCAAGGATATCAGAAGAGAGCTTTATCGTCTGGGAAAGAATCTGACACTCTTTATTGAGGATGTAACTTCCTTTACTGGAGTTGATGAAGCTCTACTGGACGCACTGATGTTGACACATACTGGTATGAACGAAAAAGATCAATTATGCCGAATTTCATCTGTTGTTGGTACAACCAGTAACTATCTCCAAAACAATTTCAGAGATAACCATAAAGAAAGAATTACTCAATATGTATATTTACCGGATGATCTGTTCGACGAAAATGGATTGTTTGAATTTATAGGAAGATATCTAAATACCATGTCGTTGCCAGAAGAAACAATAGCGGCCTGGTTAAATGAAAATGCTGCACCAGATCTTTATCCGGTACACGAAGTAAAAGAAGGAAGAAATTGGGAGTTTGTAAAAGATTCCAGTAATAAAGACCTGTGCCTATTCCCCTTTACAAAAAATAGCATCCGGTATTTTTACAAGTATGCTTTGGATAATGGACATAGGACTCCGCGATATATCATTAGAAATATCATCGAGCCGGTGGTAAGAGATGCACTCAATGATATCAAACAATTTCCGAGTCTCAAAATCACAATAGTAAATCTGAATACCAAATTAAGTTATATGGTAAACAATCAGGTGGTAGATAAAGAGCAGGCGGACCGGTTATTGCGTTTTGTGAGTATTTGGGGTAATGGTTCAACGGACCAGTTTGAAAACCAGGGTAGAACGTATATTGCCGCAATTCCAAAAGAAATTTATGAAGAGTTGGGCCTTCCTCTGCTGCGCCTGAATGAAGTTTCGGCTCCGAATCCTGATACAAAAGAAAAGGGTGGACAAACAGAAGGAAATACTATAGATAACAGTGGTAAACTGAGTGGTGCTATTCCAAAGGATAAGCTACAAAAGGTCGGTGAAGTAACTGAAGTTCTAACCGAATGGGCAAACGGAGAACCGATTGATATTTCTTCGACTGTCGGTGTGAGCCGCCTGATTAAGGCTGCTCGTGAGGACCTGTGTACATATCTTTACAGCGCAATTAATTGGCAAGCAGAGGGGATTTCTCTCGATAATGTAGACAAAGCGTGTCCCAAATCAGATAGGCTTATAACATTACAAAATCAGTTGCGATTAAAGAGCCCGGGGTTTTATGAACTTCCAGCTAATTTAAATTCTCTGAATCTTCTGTGCGCCTTTGTTAGGTGGAGAGAGTACGGCGCAAAAAGTTGGAATTATCCAGAGTCTGATTTTGATGTATATCTTGCATCGTCCTGGGTGAGGACTGTCAAAAAAGATGTTGTAAAAGCTTTGGATGATCATAAGAACTCTGCACATACCAGTTATATTGAGGCTGCGATTACTGCGGAAATGTACAGGCTCATCATTAACGGAGAATACAGAGAAAAATCGCTAAAAAATCTCACCGCCGCGTATCTGTTTGGCGAAAAGCGTTCTACTCCATCTAATAATAACCATTCTAAAAAATGGAATGATTTGATGGGATTTCTAAGTCAAGGAGGAGCAGATGAGGATAACAGGAAAACAATCAGGCAGTACTTCAATATTACACAGGGCGATGGCTCAAAGATTGTTGTGTTAAATGCTCCTAATTTGTCTCAAATCTTCAGAAAAGTCAAGGGAACTAAATTGGAGGTATCGGACGAACTCCTTCAAGCAGAGGACTCTGCCAAGCAGCGCAATGATGTATTCAAGTATATGAGAGACATTGTTACGCGGGCGGAAGTCGCAGCAAGGGCTGAGGTAGAAGCAGCACGTGCTACTCTTCTTCCAGTATATGCTTACTTTGACGATGATGAGATTGAGGAGGAAGATATCCAGCAATTGGCCGATAGAGCAAAAGCCTTTTATAAGGAGGCAAATGATACTCAGATTAATATGGTTGGTGGTATGCCAGTAAAACTTCTAGACAAGGTTAATAAGTATTCTTCCCAGATTTCTAAAGCAATAGAAAATGTAGGTAAAACGTTAAATGAAGAGGATGTACTTACAATTCTAATGACTTTTTCCAGTGACCCTCTCACTGATATACAGCCCCTTCTGGAGTTGCTTCGGAAGTTGGAGGAAGACATAGGAAAAGTTGAGAAAGCAGTGCAAATTGGGAATGAAAAGCTGGGGGGACCGGCCAGTATTAATTCCGGAGAAAATAAGTATGGAGCAGATCTGCAAATTATTGAAGACGACATGGCTCTGCTGCAAGGGCTGCGGTGATGACTATGATTATTGAAAAATTAAATCGTAAAATCAAAGACATGAGATTGCTCTACCTACGTGCAGAGAAGGAGAAGAATGCAGCACAGCAGCAGGTGACAGACCGAAAGTATCATGAACTTGTTATGCAAGTCCATGCCTTTTTAGAAACAGTTAACTATGCAAAGATAAAACTGCAGTTTAAGCTCCCGGAAGTTCTTGCGAATAAGTTGAATGCCTTGCTGGAGCAGCTCCGTAATACTGTTGAGGGTGAATGTGCTGATCAGGAATGCCTGTCAGTAGCTGAGAAGCTATTTAGAGAAATTCAAACAGATATACGGAAAGAATGGAAAGCTCATTATAGTGCAATCACTGCGGCGGTACTTGGAACGCTTAAAGTCATCAAAGATATCGATAAGGACCGAGTAGAGAGGTGCCTGAATGATATAAAATCAGCAGAACAATGGCAAAATGATAAAAAATACTTGATAGATCTTTCCTCCGCAATGGAGCGGTCGGAAGGCTTGATTCAGAACCTCAATATGGATCAGGAGATTATATCTTTCCTTAAGAAGATGAATTTGGGAAAAGCAACGATTTCTGATCTCAATGAAAAAGTGCTGTATTGGGTTCAGACGGAACAACTTTCTGACCGAATTAAATTGTCTTTTTCGGGGAAATAAATCACCTTGAATAACAGATTCCTTTAATGCAATGGGAAGCGGGATATGCTAAAGAATAATTTAGCGTATCCCGCTTTTACAGGTGAATTTTAGAAAATCCTCTAATGGGGGCGGATTTCTATATACCAATATAATGATATGTATGATATAATATATATTTAATTATGGGCCGATATTTTAAGATAAAATTTGGCGGTTTATTGACTGTTTAACATATAATTTTCTCCTATAAGTGAATACGGCACAATGAGCTATTCAAATACATAAACATTAAGAATAGGATGGATATCATCATGGGAAACATAACAAAAGAGAACATTAACGGATTGATGCACACCGTTCAAAATCTATATTTGTCAGATGATATTCCCTGGATGATTGGATATTCAGGTGGTAAAGATAGCACAGCAGCCCTTCAGCTTGTGTGGATGGCAATAGAAGCCCTGCCTGAAGAAGAGCGAAAAAAACCAATTCATATTATGAATACGGATACCCTTGTCGAATCTCCTGTTGTAGCCAAATGGGTCGAAAAATCGCTGGAGTCGATGAAGAGAGTTGCAAATGAGAAAAAATTGCCATTTATTCCGGAACGACTGACCCCTGATTACGATAATACTTTTTGGGTTAATTTGATAGGTAGAGGCTATCCCTTCCCGCGTATGAAGTATCGTTGGTGTACTGACCGCTTAAAGATTAAGCCAGTAAATAATTTCATTAAGAGTAAGATTGCCGAACACGGTGAAATTATACTGGTCTTGGGAACCAGAAAACAGGAGAGCACCAGACGTGCCAGAACGATGACAAATCTCGAAAAAAAGCGTGTGAGAGAATTGCTGAGTCCCAACCCTACGCTCGCAAATGAGCTTGTATTTTCTCCATTGGAAGATTGGTCTAATGATGATGTATGGGTGTTTTTAATGCAGTATAAAAATCCTTGGGGCTACTCCAATATGGATTTGCTGACTATGTATCGGGGAGCAACAGCAGATAATGAGTGCCCGATTATGGTCAATAAAGATCTTCCTTCTTGCGGTAAGAGCAGATTTGGCTGCTGGGTTTGTACTATGGTAGAAAAGGACAAATCTATGGAGGCTATGATTGCTAATGATGATGAAAAAGCATGGATGACACCGCTGCTTGAATTCAGAAACAGGTTTGGCAATGAAGAGGGAGACCGGGAGCGGCGCACCTTCCGTCGGATGAACGGCTCTATTCAAGGAAATTACGGACATCTGTTCCATGGCCCATATAAAAAGGATGTAAGAGAGGCATGGCTTGAAGAATTGCTTCAGATCCAAAAGAATATTAATGAAAATGGACCAGAAGAATTTCGAAATCTGGAGTTGATTCGGCTTCAGGAACTGAGGGAGATCAGGAGAATTTGGGTGTTTAATAAACATGAGTTCGATGATGCAGTCCCTCGAATTTATGAAAAGGTTATGGGTATCCCTTTTGATGATCCGGAATGGATTACTCAGGACAATTTAGGTAAAACAGAGTGGGATATACTCCAAGAAGTATGTGAGGAAGTGTGCCCAGATGAGAAATTGGCATTTGAAATGATGTATAGTCTGATTGATACAGAGAATAGAGCCACAGGGCTGAATCAGCGGAAGGACATTCTTGAAAAGCTGGAGTCTATTATCAACCACACATTTTATAAAGACGAGCCAGATGCAACTCAGTATTATACAGAGAAAATGATGCGAAAGAAGAAATTTGGCGGTAAGTATAACGAAAAATTCCTAGATTATACGGAACAAACTGAGGAAGAAGCAGGTGCAGGGGAAGAAGAACAATGATAATAAAAAGGCTTACTATGAATAATTTCGGTGTTTATGCTGGCGTAAATACCTTCAATTTTACACACACAAAGCCAATTGTACTGATCGGAGGCATGAATGGCCGGGGTAAAACTACATTCTTGGAGGCTATTCTACTGGCATTATACGGCGAGAACTCTAACGCGTATAAAGAGAGCAGATACAAGTCATACGGTCGATATTTGCGTTCATTTGTTAATAACAGCAGCGAAACAAAAGAGAGTTTTGTTGAGCTTGAGTTTATTATGAACGAAGGGGAAGAAGAGCGGTACCTGATTCGAAGAGAGTGGGATGCACGGTCAAAAACGACTGAAGAAAAAATCACTATAGAAGAGAATGGAATTGAAAATGAGTTTCTGACTTCCAATTGGGCAATGTTTGTAGAGAATATTCTTCCTAGTGCTTTGTCGGCGTTCTTTTTCTTTGATGGTGAAAAAATAGCAGAACTAGCAGTCGATGATACCAATGCCCAAATGAAGGATTCCATCCGTTCTATGTTGGGCATTGGTGTGTTAGATGTCCTCAAAAACGACCTTGGCCGCAGTTTAAAGCGAAAAAGTAAGAAGATTAAAGAGACACAGGATAGGGAAAGAATGGAGCAGATTCAGAGGTGCTGTAAGATGCTTCGCTCCAATATAGAAACAAAAGGTATTTCTATTACAACTCTTCAAGATAAAATACAGAAGAAAAAAGATAAAATCAATGAGTTACATAGAAAGTATCAAGCCAAAGGTGGCGAAGCACTTAAGCAGCGAAAGGGCTTAATCCAACGTAGGTCGGATCTGCAGGTAGCCCTTGAACAGAATAATCAGAAACTGCTTGAGATCGCTTCTAACGAGTTGCCATTGGTGTTGGTAAAAGGCTTGATTCAAGAGATTAAGCTCCAGGCAGTGGAGGAACATAATGATGATGTTATGCGGCAGACTTTAACTCAGATTGAAGAGCTCCTTGAGGAATATGCACAGATTCATCCAGAGCAAAGTGTACATAACAGAGAATTTATTAGCTTTGTTAGGGAGCAATCACTGGATGAAGCGGTGGAGCCAATTTATGAACTGTCTGATCATGCCCTATTTCAGGTAAACTCTCTGGTGGAGGAGCTCCTTGATTTAAGTAAAGCTAGTGCCCGTCTGTGCCTTGGTGAGAAAGAGCTGCTAAAAAGACAACTGGATGAAGTTGACAGTCACCTATCTTTGGATATCAATGAGAAAGAACTAGATGCAACTTATGCGGCGATTAATGATAATGAAAAGGCTCTGCTTCAGCTTGAACTTCAACTGGCTAAAAGGGAAGAGGAACGAAGCAATCTTGATTCAGAATTAAAGGAATTGACGTCGGAATATAATCATGTGGTTGAAGAGTATCTTGCGAATGCAGAAATGCAGGATGATAATAGCCGTATGATAAAGTATACTGACTTGGCTATTAAGCTTGCACAGAGATATACGGTTGAGTTACAAAAGCAAAAAACTGGTGTTTTAGGCGAGACAATTACTCATTGCTATAGAAAGTTGGCAAATAAAAAGAATCTGATTCAAAAAATTGTCATGGATCCTGCATCGTTGGACATTAGCTATCTGGACGATGCAGGAAATGAAGTGCCCAAAGATTCACTATCGGCGGGTGAAAAGCAGCTGATGGTTATTGCAATTCTGTGGGCGCTAGCAATTTGCTCTAAGAAAAAACTTCCTGTGATCATTGATACGCCACTATCGCGTCTGGACTCTATGCATAGAACATCATTGATCACAACATATTTTCCTAATGCAAGTGATCAGACGATCATCTTGTCTACAGATTCTGAAATTGACCGTGATAGTTATCGATTGATGGCAGACTATGTTGGCGACGAGTTTACACTTAATTACAGTGAAGAAACCAGAAGCACCACTATTATGAAAGGATATTTTCAGGAATCATGATTATCAAACAGGTTCGCTTGTCTCAGCAGGCTAAAGACCAGCTTTCTAGGCTGAAGGGTAAGACTGGAATTAAAAACTGGAATATCCTCTGCCGTTGGGCACTTGCATATTCCTTAGCTGAAAATACGGTTCCGACAGATATTGCGCTGCCAACGGATAGTAATTTGGAGATGTCCTGGTTTACTTTTGGAGGCGAATATTTTGAGATATACGAAGCCCTTGTGAAGGCTTGGTGTATTAAGATGGGCTTACCTACGGATGATGAGACGATCATCAAATATTTCAGATTAAATCTGGAACGCGGGATTTCCCACTTATGTGGGACGGGTTTTATTAAGAATATTGATGATCTCATAAATTTGGTGGTGAAAAAATAGAATGAGTACATACTTGGACTATAATGCCTCTGCACCTCTTGATCTGAGAGTACTGGATGTTATGGTTGACATTTACCGTAATTGCATTGGCAACGCAGATAGCCGTACGCATGACTATGGACATAATGCCAGGGAAGCGGTAGAAAAAGCAAGAAAACAGGTTTCTGATCTTCTTGGTATTTCTCCTTCAGAAGTTTTTTTCACAAGTGGAGCTACGGAGAGTAATAATATTGCAATTCAGGGACTTCAAAGTTATGCAAAGGAAAGTGGGAAAAACCATATTATTACTTCGTCAATTGAGCATAAAGCAGTGCTGGAAACTGTCAAGGCTATGAAGAGTAAAGGGTTTGAGATCGATATTATTGATCCTGAACCTTCTGGTAGAGTCGATTCTCAAAAGGTATTGGATCACATCAGAGACAATACTTTGCTGGTTAGTTTGATGCATATAAACAATGAAACAGGCATAATCCAGCCAGTTCAGGAATTGGGAGAAGCCCTTGCGAAGAAAAAGATTTTGTTCCATGTAGATGCAACACAGAGTTGCGGTAAACTGGTGGAAGAACTGAGAAACCTGCAGTATGACATGCTCTCTTTCAGTGCACATAAGCTAGGAGGGCCTCAGGGTGTAGGAGTGCTGGCTTTAAGAAAGAAGTCATACAAACTGCCTCCTGTAAAAGCGATCAACTACGGAGGCCAACAAGAGCATGGAATCAGGCCTGGAACGATCCCAGTAGCATTGGTATGCGGCTGTGGTGCGGCGTGTGAGATTGCAGGAAAAGAATTTCAAGAGAATCATTTAAAGGTTAATAGAATCAGGCAGAAACTGTTTGAGATGCTGGATAATTCCGGAATTCACTACTCCCTCAACGGTTTACCAGAGTATTGTATTGATAGTACTGTGAATATTTGCTTTCCAGGGGTATCATCAGAGGCCTTGATGATTTCCACAAAGCAATATTGTGGCTTGTCTAATGGCTCTGCATGTACGTCGAAAAGTTATTCCCCCAGTTATGTTCTTACTGCTATGGGAATCCCAGAGGAGCAAATCGAAAACTCAGTTCGCATCAGTTGGGGCCCAGCAACAGATTATAATGAGTTTGTAGAGAACTTTTCTCAGTTCTTGACGATTGCGAAGAGTTTGGCAGAATAAAATGAAATATAGCATTCCATAATTATTCATCTAAGAAGTATAGCTACAATTTGCTCATTGATGCAGCGGCATTAGAAGCGTTAGCAAAAACAGTATAAGCAGCAAAACGAGCAGGACTTACTTCTCCGAAGTGCCTGCTCGTTTTTATAGGTGAATTTTATGTTTATAGCTGCT
>RCNI01000743.1_pt1 | contig 23901 bp, 19 predicted proteins | sample 2041151 | NCBI WGS metagenome assembly RCNI01 (sample SAMN09708214, study PRJNA481090) | feces metagenome | isolation source: feces | place: Antarctica: Albino Rookery | reverse complement strand
GCAAACCAGAGAGCTACAGAAGCAGAAGATGCAAAGAAACAGGCTGAACAGCAAGCTACGGAAGCAGAAGCTGCAAAGAAACAGGCTGATCAAAAAGCTGAAGCAGCAGAAGATGCAAAGAAGCAGGCTGAAGAGCAGGCTGCAGTAGCAGAAGCTGCAAAGAAGCAGGCTGAACAGCAAGCTTTAGCAGCAAACCAGAGGGCTACAGAAGCAGAAGCTGCTAGGGAGGAGGCTGTAAAGGAAGCTGCAGCGGCAAAGAAACAAGCTGAAGATGCAGACGCTGCAAAAGTTGCTGCAGAGAAAAAGGCGAATGAAGCTATAGCTTCTGCAAGTCAGAAGGTAAAAGATGCTGAAGCAGCTCAAAAATTAGCTGAACAAAAGGCAGCACAAGCAGAGGATGCAAAGATTCAGGCTGAGAATCAAGCCCAGAAGGCATTAGCCGAGGCCGCGTCAGCAAAACAAGAAGCTTCCCTCGAAAAGGATAAGGCGATTGCTGAGCAGCGTTTAGCCCAACAGGCACAAGAAAATGCAAAAGCAGCTGAGGCTTCTGCAAAAATTGCTGAGCAAAAAGCTAATAATGCAATGCAAGAGGCTGAAAAGATTAAGCAAGAAGCACTCGATGCACTTCATAAAGCTGAAGAGGCCTTGTTTAACCAAGCAAAACTTGCCGCTCGCAACGAAATAGATGCACAAGCTAAAGTAGTACAGGAAGCTATTCAAAAGCTTTCTAATCTTTCTGAGTCCGAGAGAAATGATGTTCTTAACAAGGTTGATATCTATGTTCTTGGTGCAGTTGAGGGTATCAATAAGGCAACTGATTTGCCTGAGATCGATAAATCGCTCGTTCAGGGTATTGTAAATATTACAAAAGCTCTTGTATTAGCATCCGATGATTGTCATTGCCCATCCAATACTCCATCAGATTCAGGTTCTCATAAGAATGAATCTGAGCGTGGAGGTGCTTCCTCTGTCAATAAGCAGACAAGCCGCAAGGGTACGGGAAATCAGGAAAATAGTAAGAGTGAAACACCATCTACAGCTGATTCCGAATCTGCATTAGGAGCTTCTATGCTCGCAGCTCTTGGAGGATCACTCGGTTTGGTGGGAGCTCAACGCAGAAAAGAAAATAAATAGTTTGCATGATTTACTAAAAGGGATGTGGTATAAGCCACATCCCTTTGTTTAAGAATTTATCTATAGGGTATTTCTAAGAAGAGAACACACATATAGTTACAACAATGGAGCAAGTAATGTCCAAGAAAGATATCGAGAAACAAGAAATAGAGGATAGTGAATATCAGATTACTGTTGTAATCGTCATTTTAGCCATCGGAACCCTGATTGCAATAGCTCTTGGAGGGCAGGGTAGCATTGACGATTCAGCGCAAGCAGCTATTTATATTTCTATCGCACTCGCATTCATGTTCATTGCAATAATTCATGGTAATGAGAAATAGAACAACCTATATGATTACTATTGGAAGGCATCGTTCTTACGATGCCTTTTTTATTTAATCCAATAGATAAGATTGCTTTTGTTGTTTTTATTCAACCCTGTTCCCACTTTCTATATTTTTAGACGGGGTTAACATGTGAAATTTTTCTTTAAATTTAAATCTTTATTTCATGTTTTGACCTTGTATTTTATAAATCGTACCGTTCAGCGAAATCCTCATTTGACCCTTTATTTGTGATATATACTTAACTCGATACAGGAATACATAGTTTTATAAGAAACTAAACAGATCTTATCTATGTATCACTGTATATATCTACTTTGCGTATCCTATTATGGGTGGGTAGTAGGTATACCATTTATCAATGGCGTCCGTATCGTCGAAAGGAGTGGCCGCTATGTCAAATGAAACATCGCAGCCAAAGAAGAAAAGGAAGATGCTGACTTCTTTTTCAATTATCTTGATCCTTCTTGCAATCGTCGCAATCATTACAGTTGCAATGAATGGACTCAGCGCTGTAAATGGTGAAGGTGAGGTAGTAGCAACTATTACTGGTGCTAACCTCGGACAGTTCATGATGGCTCCTGTCAAGGGATTCAACGATGCTGTTGACGTATGTCTCTTCATCTTGGTTCTTGGAGGATTCCTAGGAATCGTTACCAAGACCGATGCTTTGAATGTTGGAATTGCTAACTTGGTAAAGAAGATGGGTGGAAACGAGCTTAAGCTCATTCCAATTCTTATGTTCCTCTTTGCTATTCTTGGTACTTCCTACGGATTCTGTGAAGAGTCAGTTGCATTCTATGCATTGCTAGCAGCAACTATGATGGCAGCAGGATTTGATGCACTTACTGGTGCAGCAATGATCTTGCTCGGAGCAGCAGCTGGTGTTTTGGGTTCAACAGTTAACCCATTTGCAACCGGTATCGCTTCTTCTTCTGCAGATGCAGCATTCAAGACTCTTGGTATCAATGCAGAGGTTAACCAGGCATATGTAATTGCTCTCGGTCTTATCCTCATGCTTGTATCCTGGGGAATCTGCACCTTCTTCGTTGTTCAGTATGCAAAGAAGGTAAGGAAAGATCCATCTGCTACAGCAATGACTGCAGATGAGCTCAAGGCTGCACAGGAGACCTACGGCGACGCAGCTGAGGCTTCTAAGAATGTAAAGGAACTCTCTGGACGCCAAAAGGCTGTTCTTTGGGTTTTCGCAGCAGCATTCGTAATTATGATCCTTGGATTCATTCCATGGGAGAAGCTCGGTGTAGGCTTCTTTAACGCTGGATACACCGACCACAACGTCGCTACCATTTATGAGAGCGGCAATAAGGTAGTACTTCCTCAGGGATTCCATTTCGATTCTGAGGGAAATCTCGTTGGAGATGACATTATTGTTCAGAAGAAGGACATTACAGTTGTTCCTTTCTCTGAGGTAGCTAATGATACAAAGATCATGGTTGGTGAGGATGAGGTTCAGGTTGCAAACGATGCTGAAATCGATGGTCTCACCATTTCACAGCAGCAAGATAGTGCTGGATGGAGTGCTTTCTTGACCAACGTACCTCTTGGTGAGTGGTACTTTGCTGAGTCCACCACCTGGTTCTTGCTTCTTGCAATTATTACCGGTATTGTTGGTGGTCTCGATGAGCATGAGATCGTTAATGAGTTCATGGTCGGATCAGGCGACATGATTGCAGTTGTAATGATTGTTGCACTCTCTCGTGGTGTATCAGTACTCATGAGCGAGACTGGTCTTTCTAACTACTTCCTGTATACGACATCTGCAGCTCTACAAGGAACAAGTGGAGTAGTACTAACCATTGGTTCTTACTTGCTCTTCTTCGTACTTTCCTTCCTTATTCCATCCAGTTCTGGATTGGCAACTGTATCCATGCCAATCATGGCTCCTCTTGCAGCTCAGTTGAGCCTCGATCCAGCTGTTATGGTAATGATCTTCTCTGCAGCATCTGGTGCAGTAAACATGATTACTCCTACTAACGGTGCAATCATGGGAGGATTGGCATTGGCTCGTGTTGAGTACGGAACATGGTTCAAGTGGTCTCTCAAGATTGTTTTGATTACCGCACTTGCATCTCTTATCGTTCTTGTAGGCGCATCATTGATTTTGGTCTAGTTCCTAGTTTTGACAAATCAATCCCACCCAGCTTACTTATTGTAAGCTGAAAGTAAAAGCCATCGGGGTTTCCCGGTGGCTTTTTATTTTGCTTATACACACAAAAAAGATGCGCTCCGAAGAGCGCATCTTTACTAAACACATATTTAGAATTTGTAATTCATACCCATTGCATCCATTACATCATCAAGGGTGTTTTGAGCAATGGCATTTGCCTTCTTATTGCCTTCATTGAGTACATCGGCAAGATAGTCAGTATCTGCCATAAGCTCCATGCGTTTTTGGCGGATTGGAGCGAAATACTCATTTACAGATTCAGTAACGTATTTCTTTAGTTGGCCTGAGCCGCCGTTGCCAATTTCCTCAGCAATTTCAATTTCAGGACGTCCAGTACATACGCTTGCCGTGGTCAGAAGAGCAGATACTCCTGGACGATTCTCTGGATCGAATGTTATGAAGCGCTCAGAGTCAGTTTGAGACTTCTTTATACGCTTTGCTGTCTCTTCAGCCGTCATGGAGATTGCAATAGCATTTCCGTAACTCTTAGACATTTTGCGACCGTCTAGGCCAGGAAGAAGATGAGCATCGGAAAGAAGTCCGTTTGGCTCTTCAAATACCTTACCAAAGCGCTCATTGAATCGACGAGCAATAGTACGTGTTAGCTCAATATGAGGAAGCTGATCCTTACCTACAGGTACGATATTGCCTTTGCAGAAGAGAATATCGCATGCCTGATGTACTGGATAAGTGAGCAAAAGGCCAGTGAGTGTATGACCGGATGCCTCCATTTCAGCTTTTACAGTTGGGTTTCTCTGAAGTTCAGCTTCTGATACAAGGCTCAAGAAAGGAAGCATGAGCTGGTTTGCTGCTGGAACTGCTGAGTGGGTGAAGATCATCGTCTTCTCAGGGTCAATTCCAACTGCAAGGTAATCAGCAACCATATTGATAACGTTGTCCTGAATATTTTCAGTCGTATCACGATCGGTAATTACCTGATAGTCAGCAATAAGAACATTAGTATTTACACCCATGTTTTGAAGATCAACACGGCCCTTTAGTGTTCCAAAATAGTGACCAAGGTGCAGACGACCAGTAGGTCTATCTCCGGTGACAGGATGTACGTCCAAATCTTCCCAAATTGCATTGCTTCGTTTGAGAGCTACATCAAAGCTTGTATCTTGTGCCATACATTCTCCTAGGATGAACGTAGATTTCTATAAGTAGTCTTAAGTTTACACTACAAATCAGCTAAAAGTACGAGATATATGCTATTGTTCAATATTTACAAGGGGAGTGCACGAATGATTTATCATTTTCTACTTAGTTTTAATTTGATAGTGCATAGCATAAACATTTAACTTTATGCTGTAGAATTTTCTTGATAAAAATTCATTTAGTTTTGAAACATATTTACGAGTATATATTGTGCCCTCACAAGAAACTGTATGTATTAAACAAACGTAAAATTTCATTTCACTGAATATTCTGTACCTGTTTAACACGGTAAACTCAAGACCTATTGGAAAATAAGAGCCATTTATATTGCACATATGCATAAATTGAAATGTTACTAACATACACAATATATAGTATTCTGCAAAACCTACATACAATAATTAGTTGTATTTCCACTCCTATTGAGCTAAGATATTCACACGAAGATGTCAGAGGTTGCTTGTAATATAAGTAAAGTCCTCTGTTTATATGTGTTCATATTTTATGCGTAAAGATTAAAGTATTTATAAGGAGTGCTCGATGAAGGTCATTAAGCGCAATGGATCAGAAGTAGATTTTGATATCAACAAAATTATTTCCGCTATTACCAAGGCTAATGCGACAGTAGATCCAGATGTTCAGCTTACATCTACTCAGATTGTTAAGACTGCTGAAGATGTAATTGTTCGTTGTGAAGCTTTAGGACATACTCCAACCGTTGAAGAGATTCAGGATATGGTTGAGAATGCCATCATGAAAAACGGTGCATTTGAAGTAGCACGCCATTATATTACTTATCGCTATATTCAGTCACTCAAGCGTCGTGCTAACACCACTGACGATACTATCTTGAGTTTGATTGAGTGCAATAACGAGGAAGTTAAGCAGGAGAATTCAAACAAGAATCCTACTGTCAATTCTGTACAGCGCGATTACATGGCAGGAGAGGTATCTAAAGACCTCACCATGCGTATGTTGCTGCCTCAGGATATCGTAGAGGCTCACAAAGAGGGCCTTATTCACTTCCACGATTCAGATTATTTTGCTCAGCACATGCACAACTGCGATCTTGTTAACCTTGAGGACATGCTCCAGAATGGAACTGTTATCTCGGGTACCATGATTGAAAAGCCACATAGCTTCTCAACTGCATGTAATATCGCAACTCAGATTATCGCCCAGGTAGCTTCCAGCCAATATGGAGGACAGTCTATTTCATTGACTCACTTGGCTCCATTTGTAGACGTTAGCCGCAAGAAGCTTCGCCGCTATGTTGAAGCAGAGCTTGAGGATTTGGGTGTAGATGCATCTGAGGAGAAGATCAACGAGATAGTCGAAAAGCGACTTCTTGATGAGATTCGCCGTGGTGTTCAGACCATTCAGTATCAGGTTGTAACACTTATGACCACTAATGGTCAGGCTCCATTCGTTACGGTATTTATGTATCTTAATGAAGCTCGCAATGAGCAGGAGAAGCACGACCTTGCTCTTATTATTGAAGAGACACTTCGTCAGCGCTATGAGGGAGTTAAGAATGAGGAGGGTGTTTGGGTAACACCAGCATTCCCTAAGCTTATCTATGTTCTTGAGGAAGATAACATCAAGAAGGATTCCAAGTACTACTACCTCACACAGCTTGCAAGCAAGTGCACAGCTAAGCGTATGGTTCCTGACTACATTTCAGAGAAGGTAATGAAGGAGCTTAAGGTTGACAAGGCTGGAGATGGCCACTGCTATACCTGCATGGGTTGCCGCAGTTTCTTGACCCCATACATCGATGATGAGGGTAAGCCTAAGTATTATGGTCGCTTCAATCAGGGTGTTGTTACCATCAACCTTGTAGACGTTGCTTTGTCTTCCCATGGTGACGTTGACGAGTTCTGGAAGATCTTCGATGAGCGCCTTGATCTTTGCTACCGTGCACTTCTTTGCCGCCATGAGCGTCTTAAGGGCACAAGCTCAGATGCTGCTCCTATTTTGTGGCAACACGGTGCTTTGGCTCGCCTCAAAAAGGGTGAGACTATCGATAAGCTTCTTTATGGTGGATATTCAACCATTTCACTTGGTTATGCAGGACTTCATGAGTGCGTAAAATTCATGACTGGACATTCACACACAGATCCTTCCGCTACACCATTTGCACTCTCTATCATGCAGCACATGAACGATCGATGTGCTGAGTGGAAGAGCCGCCATAACATCGATTTCTCTTTGTATGGAACTCCACTAGAGTCAACTACCTATAAGTTTGCAAAGTCTCTTCAGAAGCGCTTTGGAATCATTGAGGGTATTACTGACAAGGGTTATATCACCAACTCTTATCATGTACATGTAACAGAAGAGATTGATGCATTCACAAAGCTCAAGTTTGAGAGTGAATTCCAGCGCTTGAGTCCTGGAGGAGCAATTTCTTACGTTGAGGTACCTGATATGCAGGATAACCTTGAGGCTGTAATGAGTGTATTGAGCTACATCTATGACAACATCATGTATGCTGAGCTCAATACAAAGAGTGACTACTGCCAAAACTGTGGTTTCGACGGTGAGATTCAGATCATCGAGAAAGATGGAAAGCTCATTTGGGAGTGCCCATCTTGCCACAACACAGATCAAACTAAATTGAATGTAGCACGTCGTACCTGTGGATACATTGGAACACAGTTCTGGAACCAGGGTAGAACGGAAGAGATTAAGGATCGTGTCCTTCATCTTTAATTACAATTACGAGAGACCCTGAGAGCAATCTCGGGTCTCTTTTTTAGGGGAAACCATGAATTACGCAACGATTAAATACTTCGACATTGCAAATGGACCAGGTGTTAGAACCTGCTTGTTTGTATCAGGTTGTACGCATAAGTGTCCAGGCTGCTTTAATTATGAGGCATGGGATTTTAATTTCGGTGAGGCTTTTGATGAGGATATTCAAAACAAGCTCATTGAGAGTCTTGAGCCTGATTACGTCGATGGTATGACTATTCTCGGAGGAGAGCCAATGGAGCCTTCCAATCAACAGGCTCTTGTAAACTTCGTCGAGCGTGTTCGTGAGACCTATCAGGAGAAATCTCTCTGGATGTTTACTGGGGATACCTACGAAGACCTTATAGACGAGAACAGTGAGCGACATACCCCTTATACCAATCGTATCTTGAAGGCACTGGATGTGCTTGTAGACGGTAAGTTTGTAGAGGAACTAAAAGATATCACGCTTCGTTTTAGGGGAAGTTCAAACCAACGTCTCATCGATCTTGCTAAGACTCGTGAGAGTGGTGAAATCGTCATTTGGACAGATGAGAAAATCTTCGCTGATAGAAAACTTGATTAATACAAAACAGCGCCTAATCCTTAGGGATTGGGCGCTGTTGTTATAGTTATTTATTCTCTTTGAGATACTCTGCAAAATATTCAATGGCTTCTTTGTATCCTTGGATACCTTTTCCGCTAATAGTCTTGAGAGCATCGTGCTCATAGTAGGAGAAGTGTCTAAATTCTTCTCGTTTCTTTGGATCTGTGATATGTACCTCAATAAAGGGGATATCCACAGCCAAGAGTGCATCAAGAATAGCGACGGATGTATGGGTGAATGCCGCTGGATTAATAATGATTCCGTCAAAGTTTTTATAGGCTGACAAAATCTTATCTACAATTTCGCCTTCGTGATTTGATTGAAAGCACAAGCAGGTGTTAAATCCACACTCATGAGCCGTTGCCTTGCACATTTGAACGAGGTCAGAATAGGTCTCGGTACCGTATATCTCTTTCTGCCTAAAGCCTAGAAAATTAAAGGATGGACCATTAATAATCATAAGTTTTAGGTCAGACTGAGGCGATTCTTCATCAGATACTGCTTGGTTCTTTTCATCAAGAAGAGAACATAGGTAATCGATATCTGAATCTTCTTCCTCTCCATGAGCTTGAGCTTGAGCCTTTGCTTGAGCACGAAAGCTTTTTCGATTAGCAGGCGTAATTGGGCGCTCAGAGGCATTTAGTCTTGGAATCTCTGGTAGAGGTTGCTCATCATTCATGTAAGCGCTCATAGAGTTGTAGAGGTGTTGAATGACACCGAAGCTCAATACAACATCGAGCTGATTTGAACCATGATTTACAATTCCCAATACATGGGGGAGAGCTTTGAGTTCCTCTCGGTTTACCAAGGACATGTCCTTAAGGTAAAGACGTAATCTGGTCATACATATCTGATAGCTTTCGAGATTAGGCTTATCTCCAACAGCGATTATGATACTTTTTGCAAGATCTTCGTACTTCATACATCCTCACGCATAGTCATACTGAAATTTCTATCTGCATATAATACCACGTTACCTAGGAAATCCAGTAAAATCCACTAGTGAGTAGGTGAGCGGACTATATAGAGAGGTGAGCTGCAATTTTGTCAGCAGTGAGCTCTGGTGTTGCCTGCACATCTACCTCTATGTTTGCAAAGTCAACGTATAGGTCTTGACGGATCTCGTAGAGTTTTTCGATACCAATACGAGATGAGATAGGCCTGAATTTAGACGTCAACTCATTTAGAGGACGCTGAAGATATACAACAACACTATTTTGCTGAAGGGGATAGAGATTCTCTTCTCTGCAAACGACCCCGCCACCACAGCTTATTACGTGTCCCGTTAGATTGGATACCTCTCGAACAATCTTAACTTCTAGATCTCGGAAGGAATCTTCTCCGTATTTCTTTATATATTGAGCTGGACTCATGCCATGCTTTGCCTCAAAGACAGTATCTGTATCGATAAATGGCCTTTTGAGCTTCTTTGCAAGCGCTTGTCCAATCGTGCTCTTTCCGACAGATGGCATTCCTATAAGAACAATGTTTTTACTCATTGAAGTTAGCTTGTTGCATACATCTTTTGAATCAATAACCTGATCTTCATCAATGGTTCCAAATAGACGGGCAGACTCGATTCCTTGCTCTACAAGCATCAACATACCTGATGTATAGGCAATATTGCGTTTTCTCGCCCAGAAGCCAAGAAGCGTAATGGCTGGATTATATATGAGATCAATGACACCTTGAAGGCCATCGAGATTCTTGAATGTCTCAAAATCGATTGGAGCTTCAGGTGCATTTGGAGACATACCAACTGGAGTTGTATTTATAAGTAAAAATGCATCCTTGTGAGTATCTCCTTTGAGCTCATCATAGGTATGTGGGCCCTTACGAGATATAACAACATAATCAGCTCTGTAATTATTAAGAACTGCCTGTACGGCTTTTGATGCGCCGCCATTGCCTAAGACAATTATCTTCTTATTAGGTAGGTTATCCACACTTGTAGATAGTTCTTGTCTTAAGAAATTCTCAAGCATAACCAAGAATCCGTGATAGTCAGTATTGTCTCCTGTAAGAGATCCATACTCATGGATTATGGTATTTACAGCATCAGTATCGCCCGCATAGTTTGTTGTACATCCACATAGGCGATAAGCCATTTCCTTATAGGGAATGGTTACGTTCAAGCCGTGATATTTCCCACTCCTAATGAAGTCTCGGGCCTCATCCTCATCCATATCAAAAATCTGATAAGGCCTACCACTAATCATCTGGTGTAGAAGAGGGGATAAGCTATGAGAAAGATTTTTACCAACTAATCCTATTACTTTAGGAGTTTCATCTAATTTCTTAGCTTCAACCTTTACTTCATCCTTATCTTTTAACATCTCTGAAGACTTCTGAGCTTGACGCATGTCATAGCTCATGAGGTTATCAAGGATCACAAGAGCAGTGATAGCTTCAACAATAGGCACTGCGCGTATGCCGACACATGGATCATGCCTACCGTCAAACGAATAGGTGATGTTCTCTTTTGAAGCAAGGTTTATTGTTTCTTGAGGCTTTCTGATTGTAGGTGTTGGCTTGAAACCAGCTTTAAAGATGACTGGGTTACCAGTAGATAAACCGCCCAAAGTTCCTCCGGCATTGTTAGAGGTAATAGTTGGCTTATCGTCGACGTATCGCATTGGATCATTGAATTCTGATCCTAATGAGGATACACATGCATTTCCTGCACCCATTTCAAATGATTTTACCGCTGGGAGAGAGAAGAGAGCACGACTTAATTGTGCATCAAGTCCATCAAAAAATGGCTCGCCGATTCCTATAGGCAAACCTACAACGACACATTCAATGCTCGCTCCGATGGAATCACCGTCAGCTTTAACCTTACGTATAAGGTCCTGCATTTGCATAGCGGAATTATGATTTATGCAGGGGAAATCGTTCTGATATAAAGCTTCAACCTGCTCTTTAAGATAAGAGTTACTTGAAGCTTTTCCTGATTTTCTTCCAACAGTAATTCCCGCATTAAAATACTCATCTGAGATGTCTCCAACTTGCAGCAGATGTGCTGCAACATCGATATTTCTATCTTTGAGAATCTGTTTTGCCACAGCTCCTGCAACACAAAGAGGAGCACTCAGACGAGCGGAAAAAGAGCCTCCTCCGCGCCAGTCCTCATTTTGGTCATATGCCATATAGGATACGAAGTCCGCATGTGATGGGCGAGGGATATCGCGTGATTGAACATACGGTTTGGAATCCATATTGTAGTTGTGAATCGTAGCAACTAGTGGACCTTCGCATACAGTACCGTCAGGACCTATGCCTGCAATGAAATTCGGAGCGTCATGTTCTGTACGTGGTGTAGAGAATGCACCTCCGCCTTGGCGCCTTTTCATAAACTCATACAAGGCTTTGCGATCAATGCGAGTTCCTGGTGTGATTCCTTCGATGACGCAGCCAATCTCCTCAGTATGAGACTGTCCAAAAAGTGTTACGCGAAGGTTTTTACCCATAGTAAAAGACATTAGGCCTCCATTTTGATAGCAAGGTTCAGCTGTTGCATTACGGTAAAGAAACCTGGATATGACTTATCTACTACTTCACAGTTTTCAATCGCACAAACACCATCGGCTTTTGTGGCTAGAAGAGCTTGAAGCATGCAAATTCTATGATCATCATGGGGATCTAGCACAAATTGAGGAGCATGAATCTCTCCGCCATGAATTGTTAGAGAGTTTTCATCTGCTTTGCATGAAACACCAAAACTATTGAGTGTGTAAGCAATCGCATCAATACGATTTGACTCTTTAAACTTGAGACGACTCAAACCGGTTAATCTAGAAGTTTCAGGTATACAAGCAGCCATAAGCGCTAGTGCTGGTGTGAGATCAGGGCAATCTGAACAATCTATATTGAGTGGCCTCATCTGATCATTTCTCACATAGACCTCATGAGGCCTACGCAGTACGCGCGCACCCATTATGCTCAATGCACCTAAAATAGCACGATCTGGCTGAACGCTTGTCATATTTAGGCCTCTTACACCTACAACATCGTGACTAATAGATCCGAGAGCAAGCCACATAGATGCCTGAGACCAATCACCCTCACAAGTTACCTTGCCTGGAGTTTCATAATGGTTGTTCTTGACGGTATAAATAACTTCGTTGTCAGTAGTGGTTTTAATTACCTCAACACCAAAAAGACCCATCGCTTCAATAGTTAGATCTACATATGCCTTTGATTCATATGGCTTGGCAACTACAATCTCACAATCACCCTCCATAAGAGGAGCTGCAAGAAGTAGCCCAGAAATATACTGAGAACTTATATTTCCCGGTAGTTCATAGCGTCCTGCTCTCATAGAGCCTGCGATTGTAAGGGGATATGTTCCGTCAACATTAATGTCTGCACCAGCTACCATAAGCTCTTCTATGAGCTCTTGCATAGGACGAGCTCGTAGCTGAGATTCCGCATCAATCTGATTTGGTGTGCCCAAAGCTGCAAGAATCGCGGTCATAAATCTAAGGGTAGTACCACTTTTATGAGCATTTAGGACCTGATGAGCTCGTGGCTTGTAGGTATAGATATTCTCAGAATCATGAGGAACAGGAACTATGCGATAGCCGTCCTTTGTAGGCGTAATTTGAGCACCGATAGCCTCAAGGCAACTGATGGTTGTCTTGATATCCTCACTGTTGTTATTGCAAATAATATTTGTTGCATGAGAGCAAAAAGCTGAGCAAATTAATAATCTATGCAACATGGATTTTGAAGAGATGGCTTGTACTGCTCCATAAGCATCAGATGGTGAAATGTAAACTCTCATTGATATCCTTTATAGTTTATTATGTGCGATTAAAATTTAGCCCTGACCTTACGTTTTAAAAAATCCAAATCAATCTTCTCAATATAGTATTCACCAGGTTTTCTAACGAAGACGAAATTAATTTCATTTCCAGACTTCTTTTTATCATGAGATAAATGAGAATTAATGTCATCTACGAGGGACGTTTTGAGAATTCTATGACGCTTTCTATAGACATTGAACTTATTCTCATTAATCAAGAGCCCATGAGCAACAAGTAGCTTTCTTGTGTCCTCGGCAAAATCGGGATCTGTAAAGACATGACTCTTGCCATATTCATTTGCAAAAACAATGCCTTGTGCAACTGCTTCTCCGTGACTAACTTGCATATCAGTTGCTGCTTCGAAAGCGTGACCAATCGTATGCCCGTAGTTAAGAGCAGCTCTAACACCACGATCGAATTCATCTGCTTGTACAAACGAGGCTTTTATCTCAATGTTTTGAGTAATGAGTTCCTCAAGTTCATCGTATGTATAACTGCACGCATGAACATCAATTAAAACTTCCTCATGATTTAATTGATAAGTTACAAATGTCTCTGGATATTCGCTTGTTGTGAGTGGTTTCCTCTTGAGTTGTTCAAAAAGGTCCACATCGGCAAGGCATGCATGTTTGATTATTTCAGCGCATCCATCTCTGAATACTTCAGCAGGTAATGTACCAAGCATTACAGGGTCAATAACAACCTGATTTGGCTGAACTATAAGGCCAATCTGATTTTTGTGACCCTTAAAATCAACCCCACATTTACCACCAACGCTTGCATCTACCATTGCAAGAAGCGTCGTAGGAACATACATAACATCACAACCGCGATACCAAAGGCCTGCTAGCAATCCCGTCATATCGCATACAATACCGCCTCCAATAGCAACAAACAACGTCGATTTGCTGCATGAGCAATCAGAGACCTTATCGAGTAAGGTCTCTAAATTGACAAATGTTTTGTTGGATTCTTTCGATTCGAATTGAACAATATTCAAATCATAGGACCCTGATGGGGAGGTTAGACCTTCTTCAATGATCGGTCCATAAATGTTAAAAACGCTTGAGTCAACAACGCAAAATACTGAGTCATATTTACTTGGATCAATATAGGTTCTGAGGTACTGAAGTTGTTTTTCTCCAATATGAATTTTGGAAGATGAAGTGTCGGTGGTCAGAAGCAATTCCTTCATAAGTATCAGTCCTCATATGGTTGTTATCGTGTTAGGAAAGCATGCATCGACTCAACATCGTGCATGAGATTCTTAAACTCATTTGGTGTAAGAGCTTGGTCTTTATCGCTCATTGCAGCTTGAGGGTTTTCGTGTACCTCAATCTGGATACCATCTACTCCACAAGCAACAGCGGCGAGCGCGCATGGTGCCACAAGAGCCGATAGGCCTGTAGCGTGAGATGGATCAGCAACAATAGGGAAGTCGCATTCATTATGTAGCGCTGCAATAGAGCTTACATCAAAGGTGTTGCGTGTTTTTGGCTCGAAGGTTCTAATGCCTCTCTCACACAAAATTACACGTTCATTACCTGCTTGAGTGATGTAGCGAGCGCAGCTGATAAGCTCATCGATAGTCGTTGCCATGCCGCGTTTGAGCAAGATTGGTTTGTTGGTCTTACCGAGTTCCTTAAGTAAGGAATAATTCTGGCAGTTGCGGGCTCCAACTTGGAGGATATCAATATCGTGATAGAGCTCGATATCTCTCTCGCTCATAATCTCACTGATAGTTAGCATTTCGTTTTCGCGACCTGCCTGTACAAGCAACTCCAAACCGGCTTTACCAAGTCCTTGGAATGAGTCAGGACACGTGCGAGGCTTAAAGGCTCCGCCGCGTAAAATGGATACGCCAGATGCTTTTAGAAGACTGGCAAGCTCAAAGATATGCTCTCCCTCAATTGAGCATGGTCCGGCTATGGCCTGAAAATGTCCACCACCAATACATTGACCTTTGCCAAGATCAATAATGCGTGAAGTATATGGATTGAATGAGTTGAGAGTGCTCTTCATTTTGAGTTGTCGATTGTTTTGAGAGTCGCTATTGTCATGATTGTTGCAATTGCCACTCATCTGATTAATTTCTGTCATACTCAATCATTTCTTATATTTCTTATCGTCATGACGACGAGTTTTGTATACTTGCATATAGGCCCTCATAGCTCAGGGGATTAGAGCGTTTGTCTCCGGAACAAAAGGCCGCGGGTTCGAATCCCGCTGAGGGCACCATCTAATTTATGCGACTTCACTAAAAGTCGACTTCATAGACGCATGTATGAAACGAGTACAAACATGCATTTACCTCAGTTGTATCCTCTGAATTCAAGGGTATATTTTACCATATATACCCTTGTTTACATGCGTAGTCCTCGCTTCTACATCATAAGTCTCAAGCCTTATATGTAAGTATTCTTATTCATCTTGTAAGTGGCTATACATATAGAAATACCTCGACGCGCAAGTGCATCGAGGTATTGATTAGTTGCAATATTTAGCAAATACGTACTCTTGTATCTGACCTTCTACAACGGATAATTCTGGAGCGAATTCATATCCATCAACATCAAAGCGTATAAGATCTTGAGGTGATTTGATTTTGTTTTGTGCAATCCAGCGGACCATATGTCCTCGAGCTTGCTTTGCTGCTGTAGATTGCACTTTGAGTCCTTTACCTTTATCAACCTTAAAGGTGCATGTAATGTAAGTTTCATCTTGAAGATAATTTTCGATACATTGACTGTATTCCTTTGAAGCCAAGTTAACGATAATCCCATCAGAATCCCTGCTCATGCTTTTGTATAGAAGATCTGACCAAAATTTATAGAGGTTGCTTTTACCATCAACCGTAAGTTTAGTTTTCATTTCCAAACGATAGGCAGCAATAAGATCTGATGGCCTCAAAATACCGTAGAGGCCACTTAAGATCCTGAGGTGCTCTGCTAGGAATTCGTATTCCGAATCTGAGAGAGATTCAACATCAAGGGTCTTATAGGCGATACCATCAAAGTATCGAAGAGCTTGCATGTGTATGGCATTTTGAAACTCTTGATAGCGCTCAAAGTTTAGCTCAGCTAAGACATCACTGCACCCAAGCGTGTGTTGAAGTTCAGCTACGCTTTGTTCTGAAAGCGTATCAACAATCTCTTGAGTCATTTCTAAATATTCTGGTTCTGTACTTGCATGTGTATATGCTTCTAGATCGAGTGAATTTGGATCGCTAAATCCAAGAGCTGGGGATATAAAGTAAATCATGTTGTATCTTTCTCTTTCATCTTACCTATAAGTGTAGCACGCCTGTACTCTTTAAATAGTGCAGGGTGCATGCATAATTCAGACCTATTTTGAGGTATAGTTAAGAAAAAGCGTATGAGAGGTAAAGTTTGAAATTCGCATCAGTTGCTCTCGATATTTCTACTAGGGGATTGGGTGGTACTTTTGACTATAGTATCCCAGATACCCTTGAGTCTACTTGTCTTGTTGGTGCTACAGTCCTTGTAAACTTCGCCCATCGCATGGCCGTTGGCTATGTTGTGGGGGTAGGTGATGCTCCAGCAACAGATATCGATCCCTCAAAGGTAAAACCTATTCAGGAAGTACTAGCCCCAGCATCATTTGATGAGGGGTTAGCTGAGCTTGCGCTTTGGATGAGCGATGAATATGCGGCCCCTCTTCCTGATTGCCTTCGCTTGATGATAGCTCCCGGGCAAAAAGTTAAAGTACGCCGAGACGACGAAAGCTCTCCTTGGGAGCTAGTGTACGAGCGAGCAGGAAAAGTAGATGAGCGTATTGTCTCTCTCACTGATAAAGCATCAGAATTTGAGCCTAAAGCATCAGCTATTCGCCAGAAGGAAATCATCGATGCTCTCAGTCAGGGTCCCGTTCGCATGGCAGAGCTTTCTGCCATGATGAGTGGTGCTTCAGCTGCAGTTAAAGCTTTGGAGAAGAAGGGTATAGTTGAGATTCAGACGAGACGACGTATTCGCTCTGTTGGAACAACTACACTCTCATCTGCTATAGCTAATAAGCCTCTACAATATACGCCTGAACAGATTCAAGCTTTAGATGTTGTAAATGCATCTATAGATGCCCATAAGGGTGAAGTAATACTCATTGATGGCGTGACGGGTTCTGGTAAGACCGAGGTATATCTATCTGCTATTGAGAAAGTTCTCAATGAAGGTAAGAATGCAATTGTTTTGGTTCCTGAAATCTCTCTTACGGCACAGACCGTAGGTCGCTTCAGATCTCGATTTGGCGACATGGTTGCAGTTTTGCATTCCAGACTGTCAACAGGAGAGCGCTATGATCAGTGGGATTTGGTGCGTCAAGGAGAAGCTCGTGTAGTTGTAGGTGCGAGATCAGCTCTTTTTGCTCCGATGAAGAACGTTGGCATTATTATCATCGATGAGGAACATGAATCCTCCTACAAGCAAGAATTATCACCTCGTTATCATGCTCGTGAAGTGGCCGAAAAGTTAGCTCAGATACGTCAGTGTCCGCTAGTCTTGGGAACTGCAACGCCAAGTCTTGAAAGTATTGCTCGATGCGAGGAAGGAGAGCATGACGGGATCTCCTGGCAGTCTATTCGTATGACGGAGCGTCCGGGCGAAGCTCAACTTCCAGACGTCACAATCGTTGATATGAGAAACCAATTTCAACGTGGCAATAACTCAGTCTTCTCATCAGTTCTCCTTGAGGAGATTGAAGGAGTTATTGAACGACGTGAAAAGGCGATATTACTTCTGAACCGTCGCGGTTTTTCTAACTTCTTGATGTGTCGCGAATGCGGATGTGTTCCTGAATGTCCTCATTGCTCAACTGCTCTTACATATCATGAGAAGACTCATACACTCGAATGTCATAGCTGTGGTAAGAGTTGGTCTGTAGTTGCCTATCCAAATCCAGCGTCGAGCTGTCCAAACTGTAAGAGCCGCTATATGGCTCAATATGGAATTGGTACTGAACGTGTTGAGGCTGAATTAGAGAAGATAGTTGATGGTCGATGTGACATTATCCGTATGGATTGGGACTCTACGCGAAAGAAAGGTGCTCACCAGGAGCTACTTGAGAAATTTGATGCATCGGAATGTGCAATTTTAATTGGTACCCAAATGGTTGCAAAGGGACTCGATTTTCCTGAAGTAACGCTCGCTGGCGTTATCAATGCAGATACTACCTTAAAGTTACCTGATTTTAGAGCTGCCGAGAAAACATATTGCCTACTTGAACAAATAGCTGGACGTTCAGGTCGAGGAGACAAGCCTGGAAAGGTCATTATCCAGACCTATTGGTCTACACATCCTGTTATGGAAGCTATCAAGCGCAAGAAAAGAGATATGTATATCGATAGTGAGCTCGAGGAGCGCGAAGATGCACTTTATCCTCCTTACGTTCGTCTATCGAATGTCATTGCATGGGGTAAGGACAAGGCTGAGGCTGAGCGATTCATGCATACTTATGCACGTATTCTGAGCGAGAAGATTGCCTCTCTGGATGGATGGCGTATGCTTGGTCCTGTTGATTGTGTTCGCGCAAAGGTTCAGGATAGATGGCGTTTTCATATTCTAGTAAAATCGCCGCTTGGATCTCATCCAGGACCACTGTTAACAGAGGTTTATCGTGAGGTTGGATCCAGTAAGACCTTATCTGTTGCAATTGATGTCGATGCATATGACATGATGTAGGTATCTTTGTGATTGGGGTTATGTGAACATGCACTTATTTATTGAATAAGTGATATCAATACACTCGATAGTAATGATTTACAGGTATTATATAGATACGTTATATACGCATGATAGTCATGCTTGAATATTTTATTGGGAGTCATTATGGCTAAAGCTAAAGATCACGTAGTAGTATCACCGGACCCTCGCCTTAAAGAGGTATGTGTACCTATTGACGTTATTGATGATGAGATTCGCGATCTTGCTGATCGCATGCTTAATCTCATGTATGAAACTGAAGGAGTTGGACTTGCTGCTCCTCAGATTGGATCTAACAAGAAGATTTGTGTTATCGACGTTGATTGGGGAGATGGACCTAAGAATCCTTACGTTCTCATCAATCCAGAGGTTATAGTTGCTGATGGCGAGATGGCTGTTGGCTGTGAGGGTTGTTTGAGCTTCCCTGGCATCAGTGTTGAGGTGGAGCGTCCAACTCACGTCGTCGTTCATGCACAAAATCTTGATGGAAAAATGATTAAGTACGAAGCAGCAAATAACTTGCTTTCTGTATGTCTACAGCACGAAATCGACCATCTCAATGGTATCACCATGGTCGATCACCTGGGCCCATTTGAGCGCATGGCTGCCATGAAGAATTACAAAAAAGCAGCAGAAGCCGGAGCTCGTCCAGGTCAGGTTGATTAATTCAATTTATATAAGTTAATACACAAGATATAAGGGCGCGCACTTTTTAGTGTGCGCCTGTGAAGTATAAGGAAGATGGTATATGCGCATCGTTTTTATGGGAACTCCTGATTTTGCAGTTCCTTCTTTGGAGAAATGCCACGAAGTTTTTGATGTAGTAGAAGTTGTTACTCGTCCTGATGCTGTTCGTGGTCGCGGTAAGTCTCTCGTTGCTAGCTCAGTTAAGCAAAAGGCTTTGGAACTTGGCATTGACGTTCTTGAGACTACCCGAATGACTCCAGAGGCTATAGAGACGATTCGCTCATATAATCCAGATATCATCGTTGTTGCAGCTTATGGATGCATTCTTCCTCAAGAAATTATTGATATGGCACCGCTCGGTTGCATCAATGTACATGCATCTTTGCTTCCTGCTCTTCGTGGAGCTGCACCAATTCAAAGATCTATTATGCAGGGTGATGAGGTAGCTGGAATCTCTATCATGAAGGTTGTTAAAGCTCTTGATGCTGGAGATTATTGCCGTCAGGCCTCTGTTGCTGTAGAGGACAAAACTTGCCTTGAGATTATGGATGAGCTTGCGTGTCTTGGAGCAAATGAGCTCGTTAAAGCGATTGAGGATATTGCTAATGGCTCTGTACAGTGGACCGTTCAGGATGAAGGTTTAGTAACACTGGCACCTAAGGTAACCAAAGAAGAGATGCGCATTGCTCCTTCCATGGAAGCTTCAGTTGCAAAGCGTTATGTTCAAGGATCTCTAGATGCCGCTCCAGTTCGTATCAATCTTCTTGGTCGAGGAGTGCGCCTAATGAAGTGTACTTTGAGCGATAAATCCCTCAAGCCTGGTGAGGTTCTTGTTGAATCCGGACATTTGTATCTTGGATTTAGCGATGGAGCAGTTGAAGTTCTTGAGATTAAACCAGATGGAAAACGCGTTATGGATGCAAAGAGTTTTGTTGCTGGTATCCATGATGTAGCTCCTGGATGGGATAGTCTCTAATGGCAGAATTAACCACCTCGAGAACTCTTGCATTTGATATTTACAAAGAATGTCGCCAGCGAGAGGCATATGCTAAAAACTTGTTACATGAGCAGTTCAAAACGTCCTCTCTCGATCAGAGGGATCGTGCGTTTTGCTCACGTCTGGTTTTGGGCACTATTGCCAGCCATGGCTATTTATCAAATCTTATAGACGAATACAAAAAACCAGGTATTCGCATAAAGCCCGATGTTAAATATGCGCTTGAGCTCACTGTATTTGAGATGTTATATATGGGAACTCCCTGTGAAGTTGCAATTAGTCAGGGTGTTGAGCTTGTAGGCAAGATAGATGAGTATGCAAAAGGTTTTGCCAATGCTCTTCTTCGTACCATTGCAGATAATGAGGCTGATATCCTCGCTGCGCTTCTTACGGAGGATACAGATTCAAGTCTAGATGACCTTTCATTTAGAGATTTACAACGTATAAGTACTCTTCCTGAATGGCTTCTCAGAAAGATTAAGAAAAGCCGCCCGAGCACATATCGTGAGGTTGCTGCTGCTAATCTGACTTATCCACCCGTTTATCTTTTTGTAGATGAGACAAGATACATTCCCGATTCTCTTTTTGAGGAATTGGTCGATAGGGGCCAGGAGCCAGAGCCTACAGCCTTGCCTTCAACGTTTAAGCTCAATGCACCGGCCGGTGTTCAGAAACTCGCTTGTCTTAATGGAGAGAGCTCTTGTGTAGTGTCCGATCTGGCTGCTCAGGCTGTGTGTCTTTTGAGTTATCCTGATTCAGATGCTCTTATGCTTGAGATTGGTCAGGGAAGAGCTACGAAAACACTTCAATTTGAATCACTTTCTTGTATTCAAGAAAAGCCTGCCGTCGTAATTGGCGTTGATCTTTTTGAATATAAAACCGAACTTGCACAAGATAGACTTGCAAAGCAGTGGCATGATACAACATTTTCTCTTGCAGTAGATGCAACTAAGCTTGATACGCCTTTTATTCCAATGGCATTGGATAATGAGTTCGATGAGGTATTTGTAGATGTCCCATGCTCCGGAACGGGTACAATGCGCCGTCATCCTGAGATTTGTTGGTCAATTGAACCTGATGCGTTTAATCGCAATGATCCTGAGAGTCTTGTTGTACTTCAGCAAAGGATATTGCAGGCTGCAGCATCAAAGGTAATTGAAAGCGGTCAGCTTCTTTATTCAACCTGTTCTATTCTTAAAGAGGAAAACGAAGATCAGATACGTACCTTCCTCGATTCAGAAATTGGTAAGAACTTCCAGGTAATTAGTGTTACTGATGTAGCATTTGCAAAGGATCTTTCAGATTCTGCATACGAGTTTATTGAAGCTCATGAAACTAAGGAAGGATACTTCCAAACAACCCCTGAAAGGGGAGGTTGCGATGGTCATTTTCTTTGTATACTTGAGCGTATCTCATAGCTAAAATTAAACAGGCAGCCTTTTGGGCTGCCTGTCGTGTTTTAATGCGATTTTGTATGTGTTTCAGAGCGATTGTCGGTGTTATAAAAACCAGAACCTTTGAAGGTGATTGCTGAAGATCCAATAATGCGCTCAGCTTCTTTCTTGCAGTGTGGGCATAGGACCTTTGGTTTTTCCTTCATTGAGTGTTCTACTTCAAAGATATGACCGCAATGTTTGCATTTATAATCATAACGCGCCATGAATACCTGCCTTATTTGTTATCATACATTCAGATTAGTTTCTTATAACCTAGTTTGGACCTTTTGGTTGGTCTATGCAACTTATCGTTTGATATTTAATGATGATTTCGGATCTTTTTAAATTAAGGAAAATAGTATGTCTCGTGCACTTGTAGTTGGAGGTTCTCCCAATCCCATCTCTATTAACAGACTTCGTGAACTCGTTGAGATAACCGAGTTCGTTGTAGCTGTTGATAAGGGTATGGATATATGTCTTGAGGCAAATATCTCTCCTGATTTATTCTGTGGGGATGGAGACTCCCTAAGCCATAAATCAGCTGAATATCTAGAGCAACATACATCAATAGAGAGAGTTGTATATAACCCTCATAAGGACGATACCGATTTATCCTTAGCCTTGGATGAAGTGAAGCGCCGTGGCTGTGATTCTGTAGTTGTGACCAGCTTGCTTGGAGGACGCATTGACCATCAACTTGCCGTTGTGGGAGTCTTAAAATCTCAGAATAAACTTGATGTATGGTGGGCTGAAGACGATATGATTGGACGTATGCTTGCAGCGTCTGATAGTTCTTCTATTCGTCTTAATTCTGCTTGTGTGGGTAAGACATTATCTTGTATAGCACTCGAAGATACAACAATTGTTAGTGAATCTGGTACAAGATGGGAAGCTGATCATCTAGAGTTGGATGCTCTAAGCGATAGGGGTGTGAGCAACGTTGTTGAATCTCATAATGCATGCATTGAGGTTCATCAGGGTAGAGCTCTAATTTGTTTAAACGATGCACCACTTTCAGTTATAAGTGAATAATATAAGATTTTGAAGACGGGCCATAAGTCCGTCTTTTTCATAATGTGTTCATTTTTTATACAAATTTACTAACTTCATTATGGAAAATCAGCAAAAAGAAATCCCGTATGAGACTCATTAAGTCTTATACGGGATTATCTTCATGATTTTGCCCTGCAATCTTGAGTGATTGGGTAGAGCACCGCTATCAACTACATCGCAAGGCAATTATCTAAGTAAAATTTTGGGTGGTTCTCGAGTTATGAACGAGCAACCTTACCTGACTTCAAGCACTGTGAACATACGTTCATCTTCTGCTTGCGACCGTCAACAACACAGCTTACGCGCTGAATGTTAGGACGGAACTTACGGGTAGTAGTGCGGTGCGAGTGGCTGACCGAACGCCCGGCAACAGCGTGCTTTCCGCAAATCTGACAAACCTTTGACATGGTTTAAACCTCCATCTGGGCGGCGTATCATACGCTCGCTAGAACTTATAGCTGAACAAATATAGCACATTTAGGCTTATGTTCATCTAATAATCACTATATAATGTGATGTCTACACAAGAACTTGTAAGAGTTTAACGCATTCTATGAAAAATAGCTAGTGATGATTTATACTTCATATATAGCAATTTGCATTACGGCTCTAGCCAATGCAATATTTTTGAAGGGAGATGTATCATAATGAACATTTCTGGAAACTTAAAGGTATCAAATGACTGCATTGCAGATCTTGCGGGATACGCAGCACTCGAGTGCTACGGTATCGTAGGAATGGCTGCTGTTGATTATCGCAGTGGCATCACTTATTTGTTACCAGTAACCCGCTTAAGAAGGGGCATTGACGTTTCTTCTGAAGATGGTGTCGTGGTTGTAGATTTACATGTAATTGTTGAACAAGGCGTCAACATGGCTTCTGTTTCTCAGAACCTTCGCGAGTCTGTCCAGTTCCTCTTGCAGAAGATTGCAAGCATCGATAATTCCGAAGTACGCGTACACATTGAGGGTATGCGTCGTCACTAATGCACGCACAGATTATATAAGGACCTAATATATTATGATTTCAAAAGTCGTTAGAGTATGTTTTCCCCTTG
>RCNI01000886.1_pt1 | contig 23939 bp, 16 predicted proteins | sample 2041151 | NCBI WGS metagenome assembly RCNI01 (sample SAMN09708214, study PRJNA481090) | feces metagenome | isolation source: feces | place: Antarctica: Albino Rookery | reverse complement strand
TCTTTGGGGCATACTTCAAAAAATATGCGAGATACTGTGCTTGAACAATATCTCGCAAAAATGGGCTTTTTAAGGGACGACTACTTATTTTATTCGGAATGATTTTTTTATCCCGTTATAAATCATCATGCTACAACCCATCATTAGAAAAATAACAGGCATCAGTACAATCGTTTTCGGAACCATACTTGCCAGCTGTTCATCGGACACACCATCCGACCATTCTTTCTTTGCAAACGGACCGGTAGAGATTCCAGCCTTATCATCGGATGCGAATTGCCAATTCATTTCTCACTCCACATCTTATCGTGGTATAGAGACCAACACATTCAGCGTAGAGTATGACAAATCAAAAAAACATGCACGTTGGGTAGCTTTCAAGTTCTATAATACCACAGGAGAAAAAAACATCGGACGAAGTCCAGAACCGTTTGCTCCCGACCCGGAACTTGCACCCAGTGAGCAAAGAGAGCAAGCAGATTTTGGAAGAAAAGGATATGACAGAGGACATCTGTGTGCATCAGCCGACCGATTATATAACCAGAAAGCAAACGAACAGACATTCTACTACACCAACATGAGTCCGCAGAAAAATGCGTTCAACGTGGGTATCTGGAGAGATTTGGAGGCCCTGGTTCAAAATTGGGGAAGAAACAACAGCCTCCGAGACACCCTATACGTCGTAAAAGGTGCAGCCCTCAACAAGCCGGAATATATAAAGGAATATATTGGAGGTGATAAATCGAAGCCTGTTCCCAAATACTACTTTATGGCACTGCTTAACAAAAAGGGAGAAGGATTCAAAGCCATTGCATTTTGGCTGGATCAAACTCACTACTACTCTAAAAACGAAAGGCTCACTAAATACGCCATTTCCATTGATGAATTGGAACAGAAGACAGGAATAGACTTCTTCCATCATCTCAACGACCCATTAGAAAATGCAGTAGAAGCCAGCATACAAACCAGTGCATGGAGTGGACTCTAACCCATATACTAACAGCCAGCTCATCTGTTATACAGACGAGCTGGCTGTTTCTTTTCAACTAGTAGGTATCCTCCATATTCTCCTCCCAGTTTATACATAGCTCACAGAAGTCATTTACACACTCCCCTCTTCAATCTGCTATGCTCATTCATCCTATTTCCTCAAAGTTTTCTCCAATAAAAAAGAGGATTGAATAGGGAAACACCCCATTCAATCCTCTTTATTTATTTATCAATAAGATGACAAATTACTGAATCTTTTCAGGTTCACCTGCCACCTCAAACTTACCATTACCAAGGCTCTTGAAACGGAATGAATAAATGACTTTATCACGTCCGTCATAAAGCAAAGGTCTAATCTTATAATACAAGTCTACTCCATTCATCTGAGTTGGAGCATCCGGATGATTGTGAGACAAAATCATCTGACATCCTTCCTGAACCATCTTCAGAATGTATTCAGTTGCCTTCTGATCATCTTTATCTATCTTTCCTTCTGGGTCATTGCTTCTACGATCAGCCAATTTTATATTGAAGTTCTTATGATAAGAAGAAGCACCGAACCAAAATTCTGAGTTTCCATACTTCTTGTCTACATACTCAGGTTTATTGGTTTTTGCCCATTCCACCAGATAAGCATAATCTTCTTCATGAACAGTTTCAATAATGGTCGGGTCGAACAACCATTCTTTACCGTTGTGAAGGTAAGATTCCATTGAACGAACAACAATGTTACTATTCAAAGTCCAAACACCTTCTTTGTAAAGATACTCATCAGCATAAACTAAAGTTCCTCTATCTTTATCCTTAAAGAACTTATACAATACAACCTGTGCATCACCTTCCTTCGCATAAGGATATTTACCCTTCAACAAGATAGGCAAATAATCATCCGCTTTGACAGAAGAAGAGAAGTTGTTATGTTTTCCAGGAGCACCCATTGCAGCATAATCTTCAGGAGTTACCACCAACACTTCCTTATTTGAATAAGGAGCCCAAGTACCTCCATTAAACTGATACAAGTCATTATGCGGTTCTACAATCGCCTTGAGAGTAGATACGGTAATGTTATCCACCTGCACGGTAGTAGTAACACCTTCACCGCTACCCGCATAACGGAAAGCGAAATATACGCTCTTTCCATTATAATTCTTCAAAGAATATTTTCCTACATTCGTAGAAGAAGTAAATCCAGTAGGATTTGGTTCTGGATATTTGAAAGAATCTGTAATCTTTGTCCATTCTGATTCCACAATCTTACCATTATTGGCATAAGAATCAGAAACATATACATCCAACGGATTTCCCTTGAAATGACCTAACACAAGATCGAAAGTAAACGTAGCCGCAGCATCGTCTATTTTTACAGCCTTAGTTACCAACCAGTTTTCTTGTTCGCCTTCTGTTCTGAAAGCAGAGAACTTCGCACTTACACCATTATAGGCATTGGCAGTCCATTTGGTAGTACCTTTAACAACGATCTGATTCCAGCCATCGATAAGAATTTCATCATTCTTTTGGAATGATTCAAAATCTTCGCTCAGCAAGACCTTACCAACAGGTTCTTTGTCACTATACATATATTCAGCCAAAGCAAACGAACCTTCTCTCGCATCTTTGAAAGCATCAGCCAAGACCATAGGAATTGCCGACTCTGGAGCGTAAGCAGGAGAAAGGAAATCATTGCCTTCACTTCCCCATACCTTTGCATAATCCTCTTTATTCAAAGTATACAATTTCACGCCGAAATATTTTTTCAGAGTCTCAGATTTGTCTTCTTTGAAATTATAGGTCACACCCACTGAAGAACCTTTTCCCCAACTCGGATAAATTTGAGGCAAGATCTTAGGAATATAAACATCACCCTTTGCAAAACTGTTCAAAGCCATGTCAGAAGCTACACGGCCTGCCATGGTTGAATCCTCCTTAGTCTTAGCATCCTTCTTTGCTAATTTTGAGATTGCCGAATAGTCGGCTTTCGTCAACACATATTCTTTTTCTGTTTTAGTGATGGTAATACCTTGAGCATCAATCTCATCGTAGATATCCTCCATCGGATCGCAAGCTGCCAATACTCCACCTAACAAAGAAAAGGCAATCAAATTATATTTAAGTTTCATACTTATAATCATATTTTAAGTTTACAATCAGAACATTACTTTGAATCCGGTAGACCAAGTTCTTCCAAATCCATAATATACCAATGCTGTGTCCCAATTATGATTTGTACCATCCTTAGCATCTGCCACATAGCAAGTGTTGGTCAAGTTATATACATTACTGTAAATAACGGCTTTGATACCCTTACACAAATTGAAGCGGTAGCTTAATCCCAGATCAATGGTATAGAAGTTAGGTAATTTCCAAGAATCTACCCCTGCATCCGATGCGTTCTGGCGGTAAGTTGGGTCGAAATCAGCATAGTTCTTTCCTGCAAAGTTATAATCAGCATTCAGTTTAAAGCCCTTGAACATTTCCCAAGAAGCCATCAAAGCAGCAGTCATCTGTGCAGAGTTACCTACGTGAACATCTTTCAAATAAGCATCAAAAGTACCTTTTACTTTGTCTGTAGCCTCGTCATAAAGAGTAAAGTGTACATCATCAGCCCATTTCCAGTCACCATAAGAGAACATACCTTTCAATTCGAAAGTCTTAACCGGCTTATAAGTTGCTTCCAATTCCACACCCATGTGGACTGCGTCCAAGCCTGTAATGTTTGCATTGTCATCACCTACTCTCTTACGAACAGACTTGTCCATCCATTTGGTATAATATCCGTTCAATGCCACGTTCAAGACTTCATTACTGAAACCATAACCCAATTCGAAAGTCATGATCTTTTCGTATGGAGCATCCTCGTTGGCGATTACGTTATGATCAGGGAACACGGTATTGAAATACGGAGCACGAGTAAAGTAACCAGCATTGAAGAAAGCATTGTGATTATCGTTGAACTTATAGTTATATCCGGCTTTCACACTCCATGGCTGGAAATGATAGAAGCTTGACTTCTTTCCAAATTCCAAGTATTTACCCTTGTCATGATAACGATAAGACTCATTGGTTACCGATGCAGAAAGGAATGAAGACCATCTGTCTGTATTGTATTCTGCCTGAGCAAAAAGTCCAGCCCATACAATTTCACCTACGCTGCTATACTGTACCACGTCGCCTTCTTTCAAAATGGTATTAGCTGATTCATAATCCAAGTGATTTCCTCCAGGAATATAAAATTCACCACCCAACAAATCATCAATCACTTCTTTGTGATATCCTTTATAGTAGCGTCCGTCGAAACCACCTGTGAAAGTAAACTTCTCAGTGAAGTGTTTCTTGTATGAACTCAAAAGACCGTACCAGTCATGGTCGTTGACAGCATTGGTAAAGATAGCCTGTGAACCGTTAGGATTTGAAGCATTTTCAGCCAAAACAGCATCATAATCCAACAAGCCGTCACTTGTCAATTTGGTATCATCGTAAGGACGACCCGTTTTGTTGTCAATAGAAAGCCAATTACTTTTTGCACCACGAACACGACGGCCACCACCAGTAGCCATAGAAGCATATAAAGAAGTAGTCAATGAAGACTTTTCATCAATAGTCCAATAGTGGTTCAAAGAAACCTGAGGTTTATGGTAAGAATTATAAGCATAAGCACCACCTGTCAATTCTCCATGCAGATAACCATAGGAATTGTTGAAGCGACCTTCGTCCTTATGATTCTTATAATCTTCAATAGAGTGCATAGTAGAACGCTGGTTGTGCCACTGTGGAGCACCGAAAGCTGTCAACGACAATTTATGATGATCGTTGATTACCTTAGAAATATTTCCAAAGTAAGTCCAACCTTCATAGTTGGTTCCTTTCACGTATCCGTCGCCTGTATTCAAAGCACCCATCAACGTAACTGCCCATCCATTATCCATCAAACCGGTTGAAACAGAAACTGCATATTTACGGAAGCCGTCGTTACCTACACCGATATAAGCAGAACCACCCTTCTTGGTTTCTGTACTTTTAGTAACCATGTTCATGGTACCTCCCACAGAAGACAAGCCAAGTGCTGAGGCTCCCAAACCACGCTGTACCTGAATGAACTGACTCACATCTGAAAGGCCAGACCAGTTAGACCAATATACCTTACCGTTTTCCATGCCGTTGATAGGTACACCATTAATCAAAACGCCTAAATTAGAAGAGTCGAATCCACGCATATTGATACGTGAGTCACCATAACCACCACTATTACGAGTTACGTAAATAGAAGGAGTAGACTTCAACAATTCCGGAAATTCCAAGTTACCTACTTTTTCTTCAATAGCTGCCAATTTCACGTTTGAAATAGGAATTGGAGTCTGGCGGTCGCTCTTAATGATGGAAGCGATTACGCTTACTTCCTGCAATCCGATTGCATCGCTCTGCAATGAGATTTCTCCTAAATCCACTCGGTTGCCATTAGCACGAACTTCCTTGCGTAATTCGTTGTAGCCTACATAGCTAAACACCAATGTTGCTTTAGAAGAGTTTAATTTAAGCTCAAACAAACCGTCAATGTCTGTAACAGTTCCTTGAGATGTACCACTAACTGAAACGGTTGCACCAATCAAAGGTTCATTAGTTTCAGCATCTACAATTTTACCCTTCAATGTAGCTTGTGAGAAAGCTGTTGCAGTTCCCAATACCATCAGGACTGCACATAAAAGGAAATGTTTAAGATGATTTCTCATACTTCTGTAGTAATTAATTAATAGAAATTTGTATTCAGTGCAAAAATACAAAAAAAATCTAATATTTTTCGACTTTTAGGATATAAAGCGTTCATTTTGCTAAAATATTTAACATTTAGACAGGGTATAAATAAGATTTTGGTATCATTATGTAAAGAAATAAAAATCTATTTTTCGTTAACTTGCTTGTATAAATAGAAGCTGATTCTAAGTCTTATAGGTCGCCCAAAGCATGAAAAAAAACGATGCCAAACGTTCTCTTTTTATTACTGACATAGGTCAGCAGCACTGCTGACGTAGGTGGGCAGATCTACTGACGTATGTCAGCAGCACTACCGACATATGTCAGCAGATAAAATGACATACAGACATAAAAAAAACTTGCAGGTAAACCCTCCACGGGATTTACCTGCAAGTATATAATCAAACAACGTGTATTATTAATCTTCCATCAATTTACGGTAACGTACACGTTTGGGCTCTACATTACCCATACGCTTCATCTTGTTTGCCTCATACTCAGTGTAGCTGCCTTCAAAGTAGAACACTTCGCTATTACCTTCAAATGCAAGGATATGAGTACAGATACGGTCCAAGAACCAACGGTCGTGGCTGATAACTACCGCACAGCCTGCAAAATCTTCCAAAGCTTCTTCCAACGCACGCAAGGTGTTCACGTCGATATCATTGGTAGGTTCGTCGAGAAGCAACACGTTTCCTTCTTCCTTCAATGCCATTGCCAAGTGCAAGCGGTTACGTTCACCACCTGAAAGCACTCCGCAAAGCTTTTCTTGGTCAGAACCTGAGAAGTTAAAGCGACTAAGATAAGCACGGGCATTGACATCACGGTTACCCATACGAATCAAATCATTTCCACCGCTGATAACCTGATAAACGCTCTTCTGAGGGTCAATGTCCTTATGCTGCTGGTCAACATAGGCTACCTTCACGGTTTCACCAACCTCAAATTCACCCTTATCGACCGTTTCCAATCCCATAATCAGGCGGAACAAAGTGGTCTTACCGGCACCGTTAGGACCGATTACCCCCACAATACCGTTAGGAGGAAGCATGAAGTTCAAATCATCGAACAAGAGCTTGTCGCCATAAGCCTTGGCTACATGCTTGGCTTCGATAACCTTGTTACCCAAACGAGGACCGTTAGGAATGAAGATTTCCAATTTCTCTTCTTTTTCCTTCACATCTTCGTTCATCAACTTGTCGTATGAGTTCAAACGTGCCTTACCTTTGGCCTGACGAGCTTTCGGAGCCATGCGAACCCATTCCAACTCGCGTTCCAATGTCTTGCGTCGCTTGCTTGCTGTCTTCTCTTCCATCTCCATACGCTTGGTCTTCTGTTCCAACCAGCTTGAGTAGTTACCCTTCCATGGAATACCTTCACCGCGATCCAATTCAAGAATCCATCCAGCTACGTGATCCAGGAAGTAACGGTCGTGAGTCACCGCAATCACGGTACCTTCGTACTGCTGCAAATGCTGCTCCAACCAGTCGATACTTTCTGCATCCAAATGGTTGGTCGGCTCATCGAGCAACAAGATATCCGGTTTCTGGAGCAACAAACGGCAAAGAGCCACACGGCGGCGTTCACCACCTGAAAGGTTCGCTACCAACTGATCTTCAGGCGGACAGCGCAACGCATCCATCGCACGTTCCAATTTGCTGTCGAGATTCCATGCATCGGTCGCATCAATGATATCCTGCAATTCAGCCTGACGAGCAAAGAGAGCATCCATCTTATCTGCATCTTCGTAATACTCCGGCAAGCCAAACTTCTGATTGATTTCTTCGTATTCTGCCAAGGTGTCCACAATCTGCTGCACACCCTCCATAACTACCTCTTTAACTGTCTTCGCATTATCCAACTGCGGTTCCTGTGCCAGATATCCTACTGAATATCCGGGAGAAAATACCACTTCACCCTGATAATTTTTATCAAGACCTGCGATGATCTTCATCAACGTTGATTTACCTGAACCATTCAAACCAATGATTCCAATCTTGGCCCCATAAAAAAAGGATAGGTAGATGTCCTTCAATACTTGCTTATTGTTTTGGAATGCTTTGCTCACTCCCACCATCGAAAAGATGATTTTTTTGTCGTCTGCCATATTCTTTATAATTAATGATGAAATCTTTTACGGACTGAAAGAGAAGAAGACCACTTCTCTATCGATAAAAACGCTGATCCATTACCTTCATAACAAACCAGCGTAGTTTTTTCTTATTTAATATTGTTCTGACTCATTCGGGAAATCACAAGACTTCACGTCTGAAACGTACTGGCCGATTGCATCGGTCATGACCGTATGCAAATCTGCATAACGGCGCAAGAAGCGAGGACTGAATCCTTGAGTCATGCCCAACATGTCGGCTACTACCAGAACCTGACCGTCCACTTTACTACCAGCACCGATGCCGATAACAGGAATAGTCAGTTCAGAAGCGACACGTTCCGCTAATTTTGCCGGAATCTTTTCTAAAACCAAAGCGAAACAGCCGGCTTCTTCCAGCAAGTGTGCATCGTGAATCAGCTTGTTGGCTTCCGCTTCATCTTTAGCACGTACACCGTAAGTACCGAATTTATTGATTGACTGCGGGGTAAGTCCAAGGTGACCCATTACCGGGATTCCTGCACCGATAATACGGCGAACCGTATCAATCACCTCTTCGCCACCTTCCAATTTCAATGAATCTGCATGTGATTCCTTCATCATGCGAATAGCATTCTTCACCCCATCATACGGGTCTGCCTGATAAGAACCAAAAGGCATGTCCAATACCACCAACGCACGTTTCACACCACGTGTCACAGATTTTCCATGATAAATCATCTGGTCTACAGTGATAGGAAGTGTCGTTGCATTACCTGCCATAACGTTTGAAGCTGAGTCACCGACCAAGATAATGTCTACGCCGGCACCATCAACGATTTGCGCTACAGTATAATCATAAGAGGTAAGCATTGAAATTTTTTCACCTCTTTGTTTCATTTCCATCAAACGGTGAGTCGTAACTTTACGAGTATCACCAGAAAGATATCCTGCCATATTTTTTCTCCTTAATTTATAAACTTAGCAAAAGTAGCTGATTTGTATGATTAAAACAAACGGAACGGCCCATTAATAGCCGTTTACTTCAAAACAGAAAGCATATCATCAAAAGTGAATGCCGTAAAATCACTGATCACCTTGTGGCACTTGCCGGCAATGGATTCTGCCGAATTGGTGGTACAGAGCCCCACCACTTTCATACCCGCAGCATTGCCCGCCTGCAATCCGTGGAACGAATCTTCAAAAACGACACAGTTTTCCGGTACAGTCCCTACCGCTTCCGCACCCTGAAGATAACAATCCGGGAAAGGTTTGGAACGGGTAAAGTCTTCTGCCAGCAATATGCGGTCGACCAACTGGTCCAAATCTGGATGAGCCTTGTATACATTGGCCATCTTAGCCCGGTTGGAACTGGTCACAATGGCTGTATGAACTCCTTTGGAACGAAGTTCATGGATGAAGTCCACAGCACCCGGAATGAAATTGTAGGTCATGCTCTTTTCAAAATCAACCAGTTCTTTTGAAATTTCCGCCTTTTCCGCATCCTTTCCGTCAAAATATTTTTCGTAGATTTGTGTCAAGGTCTGTCCCTTGATTATGATACCAAAGTTTTCGATTTCGGGGCAATAGACAGCACCAATCTTTTCCCAAAATACAGTATACTGCGTCTCGGTGTCCATAACTACACCATCAAAATCAAAAAGAGCCGCAATGGGCTTAGTCGTGTCCATGTGTATGATTTTTATTTAAGTTCAATGCAAAGATACGAAAATCGTGGCAGTTCGTACTTTTTCAGAAGAATTAAGTCTCTGATTTGCGAAGGGTCCAGTGCAGGCTACGGTGAAAAGATACAAAGAAAGGGATGCTAAAAGAAAATTCCCTATCTATCGAACCATTCGTCCATAGATAGGGAACTTACCTATTCATATTGAGTTTCCTAAGAAAAATCAGCGAGGGTCATACCATCCGACCGCTTTACTCCAACTGATGGAATTCCGGTAATATTCGTCCCACTCCTCCTTGACATGACAAGGAGGAAGATACATTCCGATGCCACAGAAACGTGCGCCATCTACTACGACACGTCCCGGCATGCTCTGACCTTCGTAATATAAGCCAGGATAACCGTATTCTTCACCGGAAAGACAAGCCTTTCCTACTACCACCTTGTCCATCAAATCAAGCAAACCGACAGGAGCTTCACCGTACAACTGACGGAACGTGTCCACCAAATCGAAAGAAAAGTTCTGGTAAGAACTCCAACCATACTGCTGGACATTCGTATAGAAATCACCTTCCCAAGCTGGATAGGTCGCATTCAAATTCGTTTTCACCCAATCGGCCAACGGCTGCATTTGTGAGCAGTCCACTGCAGCACACGTACCCCACAGGTTATTTACGCGATTATATTCAATGAACTCATTGCAAACCCGCTGATAATCTACATGCTTTTTATAGAGCGTAGAGATTATAGCAGGATAAGGAAAGCCATCGACGGGAGTTTCCATAACGGATCCCACACAATAATCGGTCACGTCCCGCAATTCATAACAGACCTCCGCCGTAGCCATCATACAGGCATCAAACAGGATGAAATCCAAATTGTCATCCGGGAACGACTCTTTCAGCACCTCTGCCAAAACTGGTATATCGATATTGAAACGGTTGTCATCTCCAAAAGCCTTCGTCTTTACAGAATTGCCAGGCATCCAACCGGTACCATGAGAACCGAGGATCAAGCCATAACTATCGGATGGAGCCAACCGCTTCATTTCCTTAAATACGCTGCGCATGGTAACCGGAGAGGTCGCTATGTGATGTGATTCTCTGCAAGGATGAATTTCCGCCTGTGCAAACACCTCTTGATAACGCACGTTGTTCAAAGGAAGTACCTGCTTTCCATTCACTCTTCCATGCCCGTCAAAATTAAACTTCAAGATGGAAGGGCCATTTACGATGGGATCTTTCACAGAATGAACATCTCTGTAACCCGGACGATAATAAACCATCAAGGTAGCAGACAAACCATCGGCGGCAATTCCCGAATACATATCTATCACATTTTTTCTGAGATACTGACTCAAATCAGCAGACGATGAATACTCTTGGGCAATCAGGTAAGAGAAAATCGTTCTTCCTGCCCGCTTTTCTATCGGCCTTTCGGGTACATCGTCAGAACAAGCCGCCAACAAAAATACCGAAATCAGACAAAGGCAAATTTTCTTGATCATTACTGATAACTTTCAGCTTTCTTGAACTTGAAAGAAGGATCCACATTCTGAATCAAAACCCCACCTTCCTTAGTGTATCTGTGCTTCAATTTGCTCACTTCCTTTTCGAGAGACTTCAGCTTCTTATTGAAGAAAATGAAACTTGTACGATGCTGCATTCCTTTATCTGAAAGGAAGTTACTCAACTGTTCACTATACTGTGAACGGCCAGACAAGAAACTGCCCTTGTCCAAATAAGCACTATCAACCCACTGTGCATCAGTAAAATAAACGAGAGAATCTGTAAAAGAAGCAGAAACTCCAACCAAATACACTCCGTATTTCTTTTTATCCTTCGGCTGTTTAGCCATCAATGAGAACGTAAACGTAGCCGCCAACAGGACACATACAAATCTTGTAAAACGCATAATTTTAATTTTTTATCTCGCAAAAATAAACAATTCTGTTTAGATACAGAAATAGACCCGTGTAAATAATAAATAAAAAAATGCGGACCTAAGCAAATATACTTAAATCCGCATAATTTCTTTTGGGAATCAATCTTTATCTTATCCTAAATAAGACTTGAGCAACTTACTACGAGAATTCTGTCTCAATCTTCTAATAGCTTTTTCCTTAATCTGACGAACGCGCTCACGAGTAAGCCCGAATTTATCGCCGATTTCCTCTAACGTCATTTCTTGCGTGTTAATACCAAAAAACATCTGGATGATATCCTTCTCTCTTTCGGTCAGCGTAGAAAGTGCTCTGTCGATTTCCCTCGAAAGTGACTCATTAACCAAAGAACGGTCTGCCATAGGCGAATCGTCATTCACCAACACATCCAACAAGCTGTTGTCTTCTCCCTCTACAAAAGGAGCATCCACTGATATGTGACGACCAGAAACTTTCAACGTGTCCGAAATCTTGTCTACCGGAATCTCCAATTCATCGGCCAATTCCTCAGGTGAAGGACGTCGTTCGTTTTCTTGTTCGAACTTAGAGAAAGCCTTACTAATCTTGTTCAAGGAGCCGACTTGGTTCAACGGCAAACGAACAATACGTGACTGTTCTGCCAAAGCCTGCAAAATAGACTGGCGAATCCACCATACGGCGTAACTGATAAATTTAAAACCGCGAGTTTCATCAAATTTCTCTGCGGCCTTAATTAATCCTAAGTTTCCTTCATTAATCAAGTCTGGCAAGCTCAAACCTTGGTTCTGGTACTGTTTTGCAACAGATACCACGAAACGCAAATTAGCTCGTGTAAGTTTCTCTAACGCAACACGGTCACCTTTTCGGATACGCTGAGCAAGTTCTACTTCTTCTTCTACAGTAATCAAGTCTTCACGACCGATTTCCTGAAGATATTTATCAAGTGAAGCACTCTCGCGGTTAGTGATACTTTTGGTAATCTTTAACTGTCTCATTCTTAAAAATCGATTTGGATGCGAAATTAATAAAAAAACACAAAAACCACAATTTTGTTCACGGATTGTGAGGTTTTTCTTATAATCTATCTACAAAAGCAACAAAAAGGCACGAATGTAGCGGTTACATTCTGTGCCTTTTCAGTTCTAAACTTTTATTTTACTAATTTTTATTCAGCTTGCGACAAATCTACTGCATAATTTGCACGCTTTCCTGAAGGATAAACGCCGATCATAAACAATACCTGATCAGGTGACTGGCTGGCAGCCTTCAATACATTTTCCAAATCTTCTACAGTCTTCAGCTGTTTGCTGTTTGCTTTCAAGATGATGAATCCTTTACGGATACCACTATCGGCCATACGTCCTTCTGATACACCTGTTACTTGAACACCGTATCCTAAGTTCAACTGCTGTTTCAATTCATCAGGCACTGCACGGAAAGCTGCACCCAAGATTTGCATATCCACTTTCTGAACGACCTTGGTATTACCTTGAGCATTCTTCAAAGTGATGGTAAATGTCTTTTCTTTCTTATCACGGAGAACGGTAATCTTCACCTTATCGCCCGGACGCTGCTTTGCAAGGATTCCCTGCAAGTCGGCCATAGCGCTAATCTTCTTGCCATTTGCCTGAAGAATAACATCATCGGTTTCTAGAACACCGTCGGCAGAACCACCTTCTACCACTTTCATAATCTGAACACCTTCTTTAGCACCCAGTTCTTTCTGCTTTTTGCGGATATCTTCTGGATATTCTTCTTTACCAACATCCAATCCTTGAATACCTAACAAGGCACGCTGTACGGTACCAAACTGCTTCAAGTCGCTTACGACCTTCGTCATGATGCTGGTAGGAATAGCAAAACCATAACCTGAATATGCTCCCGTAGGAGAAGCCAACATCGCATTGATACCTACCAATTCACCTCGTGCATTCACCAAAGCACCACCTGAGTTACCCTGGTTGATGGCAGCATCTGTCTGAATAAAAGACTCTACCGGATTGGCACCCAAACCACGAGCCTTCGCACTGACAACACCAGCCGTTACCGTAGAGCCCAAATTGAACGGATTACCTACAGCCAATACCCATTCTCCAACTTTCAAGACATCTGAACTTCCCACAGGAATAGCCGGAAAATCATCGCCTTCAATCTTCACAAGAGCCAAGTCGGTATCCGGGTCAGTACCTATCACACGACCGGTGAACTCTCGGTTGTCCTGAAGTTTGACATTAATTTCATCCGCACCGTCAATCACATGATTATTGGTTACGATGTATCCGTCTTTAGAGATGATCACACCTGAACCAAATCCACGTTTTTCTGGAGTCTGGCGCTGATACTGACGAGGACGACCGTCACCAAAGAAGTAATCAAATATATCAGGAGCTCCCTGCACTACCTGTGTCTTGCTACGTTCTGTAGCCATGATATGCACTACAGAATTCAATGAACTTTCTGCTGCTTTTGTCAAATCAACCGGCTGCATGGAAGTTGCATCCATTGCCACTGTACGAGACAGAGGTGCAGTATCAAAAGAATCATAGAAAGACGAGGGAACTTGGTTTTCCTCCATATTTTGCATAACTGAATAAGCAGTAATACCAGCTACACCTGCACTGACTGCAACCATTGCAGCAGTACCCATTACGATTTTAGTTGCTTTTTTCATACTTATACCCTTTTATTTTGTTAATTTCATATTACGTTTAACATTTCAATCACTAAAGTAGAACAAAAATCATACGGTTGTATATCTTGCACCTCGTTTTTTCCCTCTTTTAACAATGCTTCCTTGACGATTAACCCGCATTAACGGCTAAAGCTGACAAATTCACATTCCTTACCACATTTATTTTCATTATATGCAAGGATTTCTGCCAAAGACTGCCGTTTTTTCAGTTTTAATGCCTATCTTTGCAGCAAGAAAACAGTTGATCGGTTTGTCGCTGGTATATTTTATACAAGAGGAAAGTCCGGGCAACACAGAGCATCCTACTTCCTAACAGAAAGCTGTCCGTGAGGGTAGAGTCAATGCAGAAGAAAATAACCGCCCCATTTCGGTGGAGCAAGGGTGAGAAGGTAGGGTAAAAGCCTACCAGTCGTATAGCGATATATGAGCTGTGCATCTTAGGAGTTGTAAGGTCATGTAAACCGGCATTAACGAGGGTTGCTCGCCCCACGTCGGAGGGTAGACCGCTAGAGTTTGTTGGTGACAACAGGCGTAGATAAATGACAGACATCCCCTTTCGGGGAGACAGAACCCGGCTTATAGACCAACTGTTTTCTTTTTCCCTATAACCTCTCCGCTTATGAACAAAGAAAAGTTCAACCATTTGCAGCTGTTCTTTACTCAAGACATCTGGCGAATCAGTGAAGAAGAAATCACTCCCCTACGAAGAAAATTCTACTCGTGCATCAAAGTAGCCATTCTTTCTTTCCAGCAGTTCTTTAACGACCGTATTTCGGTTCGAGCATCCGCTTTGACCTATAGTACGCTTTTGTCCATCATCCCGATACTGGCTATCCTGTTTGCTATCGCAAGAGGTTTTGGATTTGACTCCATTATCGAAACTCAAATCCACAGCAACCTGAACGCACAGCAGGCCGAGCTTTTCATCACTTGGATCAACTCGTATTTACAACATACCAAGAGCGGCGTATTCATCGGAATCGGTTTCCTGATGTTGCTGTGGAGTATCTACATCCTTACCGACGACATCGAACGGAGCTTCAATGCCATCTGGCAGGTCAAAAGACCTCGCACCGTTTTCAGAAAGTTCACCGACTACTTTTCCATCATTCTACTTCTTCCGATTCTGATTGTATTTTCAAGCGGATTAAGTATTTTCATGAGTACCTATGTAAAGCAGATGGAGACATTTGAAGTGCTTACTCCTATACTTCAATTTTTACTGCAACTTATTCCATACGTGCTTACTTGGGGAATGTTTACCAGCTTGTTTATTTTCATCCCCAACACCAAGGTCAGCTTCAAGCATTCCATCATCCCGGGAATCCTCACAGGAAGTGCTTTTCAAGCTTTCCAATACATTTACATCAACAGCCAAATCTGGGTATCAAATTACAATGCCATTTATGGTAGTTTCGCTGCCATCCCTATGTTTTTGCTGTGGACACAGATTTCATGGACCATCTGCCTGATAGGAGCGGAAATCAGTTATGTGAGTCAAAACTTGGATGCCTTCTATTATAATAAGGAGACCGCAAATATCAGCCGACGTTATCACGACTTTTTCTGCACCCTTATTTTATCGGGGATATGCAAGCGATTCGACCGAGGAGAAACTCCTTATTCTGCCGAGGAAATCAGCAAGACTTATAAAATACCTATTCGACTGACACGAAAGATTTTATACGAGTTGCAAGATGTCCATTTGCTCTACGAGGCTACAGACGACCGACATCACGCAGAAACGGTCTGCTACCTTCCTGGAATCGACACCAACAACCTCACATTAGGCATGCTGCTCGATCGCCTAGATTCATTGGGAGCGGAATCTTTCAAGATTGACAAAAATCTTTATGCCTCTTCCTGGCAATCAATCATGACGGCAAGAAAGGAATACTTATCACGCGACGAAAAGATTCTTCTAAAGGATTTGTAAAGTCCCTAATACCGTCATTCTTCCTTCTACAGATATTCTCGTAGAAACGAAGGCATCTAAAAAGATACTGCAAACCATCAAGCACCGCAGGACACACAAAAGGTCCAAGGAGATAATAAAAGAAATCCGCCTCTATCCAAGACAGAGGCGGATTTCTTATTTAATTACCATCCACTTATTTAGCGGATTAAAACTCTTTCTACCAACCAATCATTTACCGGTAAGCTGCATCATCCGACTTAAGTACTTACCGATGATATCAAATTCAATGTTCACCACACTGCCTACACGGAAAGTATGGAAATTGGTATGTTCATAAGTATAAGGAATAATAGCTACCTGAAAAGTATCTTCAGTCGGGTTGCACACCGTTAGGCTTACCCCATTGACCGTTACTGAACCTTTATCCACCGTGAAATAACCTCTCTTCGCCATTTCCGGATTGAAATCGTACTTAAAGGTAAAATACCAACTTCCTTCTGCGTCATTTATAGCCACACAAGTAGCGGTCTGATCCACATGTCCCTGTACAATATGCCCGTCAAGACGACCATTCATCATCATACTACGTTCCACATTTACCTTATCTCCCGCTTTCAACAGACCGATATTGGAGCGTTCAATGGTTTCCTTCATGGCTGTTACCGTATAAGTACCATCTTGAATGCTGACAACAGTCAGACAAACGCCATTATGTGAAACACTCTGGTCAATCTTCAACTCATCCACGAATGAGCACTTCAAAGTCAAGTGCAGGTTTTCTTGTTCCTTTACAACTTTGACAACTTCTGCATATTCTTCAACTATTCCTGAGAACATAAATTATTACAATTTTAATTTGGATAAAAGAAATTCTACACCTCTCAACGGCCAGAATTTTGCAAGTACAAATATAGAAAATGATTCAGACGATTACAAATCAAAGAGCATAAAAAAAAGGAACTGACCAGAAGTCAATTCCTTATTGGAGCGGAAAACGAGACTCGAACTCGCGACCCTAACCTTGGCAAGGTTATGCTCTACCAACTGAGCTATTTCCGCATTTACTGATGGTGCCCAGAACAGGACTCGAACCTGCATGCCTCTCGACACACGCACCTGAAACGTGCACGTCTACCATTCCGCCACCTGGGCTTGGAGCGGAAAACGAGACTCGAACTCGCGACCCTAACCTTGGCAAGGTTATGCTCTACCAACTGAGCTATTTCCGCATTGTTTACTTGGTGAAGGAAATGAGACTCGAACTCACACGAAAATACTTTCACTACCCCCTCAAAGTAGCGCGTCTACCAATTCCGCCATTCCTCCAAGAAACAAATAAAACAGAACATCAATAGACACACTGTCTTATTTTTATGTGAGCGGAAAACGAGACTCGAACTCGCGACCCTAACCTTGGCAAGGTTAGGGTCTACCAACTGAGCTATTTCCGCATTTATTGATGATTTAAAAAGTCAAAGAACTTTTCCAATCTCCCATCTAAGATTTTGGAGCGGAAAACGAGACTCGAACTCGCGACCCTAACCTTGGCAAGGTTATGCTCTACCAACTGAGCTATTTCCGCATTGTTTACTTGCAATTTCTTTAATGATGTCAGCATCATTCCCGATTGCGAGTGCAAAGGTAGACAAAAATTCCAAACTGCCAAAGGTTATGCAACTTTTTCTATCACTTTTTATTCATTATTTCCTTAAAATACTGATAATCAGTCTTTAATTTTAACAACTATTTTGCACTCATGAAAGGGGGATTCTGATGTATTCCTTATTATATTTAGAAAGTCCAGCATACTCCACCATGAGTATACTGGACCTTTTCTTTATGCTAAGATTTTAAAACGTGCAAATTTCAGTAAAAGTTGCTTTTCTCCCGCATTACGGAATCTCACGGTAGCCTTGCAATTATCTCCTATTCCTTCTACACGAACCACTTCACCGATACCGAAACGTTGGTGTTCGATAGTCTGTCCCACCGCAATACCAGATGCCCCGGAAACGCTTGTTGTCGTTGAAGAAGCGGCCGAAGAGCTATTTGGCACATCAGGCAACCTACGCAATTTGCGAGGTGCAGCAGGCTTCACAAAGCGATGGGGTTCTTCTGGGATAGCTCCACCATCGAACATTGACGGTTCGGAAGAGCGAACCGGAGTTTCCCGTTCATAATTGCGTGTTCCGCCAATACTTCCTCCCATAGAAGCCAAGTTATGACCCGCACGAAAAGAAGTTGCACTTTCTTCCACTCGCTTTTGAAACAGTTCTCCTTGCGGAAGTTTTAAGAAACGGCTGTCGATATCTTTCAAGAAACGGCTCGGATTACAAAACTCCGGCTTACCATACTTGTAGCGGTTACGGGCATACGACAGATAACAATGTTCCTCTGCACGAGTGATAGCTACGTAAAACAGACGACGCTCCTCTTCCAATTCCCTCGGGTTATAGGCAGCACGGTCGCCCGGGAAAAGGTTCTCCTCCATTCCCACTACAAAGACGTTCTTAAATTCCAAGCCTTTAGCTGAATGTACAGTCATTAAGGTAACCTTAGGCGAATCATCCTTGGCTGACTCGTCCTGGTCCGTCAAGAGAGAGATTTCAGAAAGGAAATCCTTCAAGTATACATCAGGATTACCTTCTTCTTCTCGATCGGCGCAAAAATCATGCATAGCATTCAGCAACTCTTCAATGTTTTCCTGACGACTTAAATTTTCAGGAGAACGATCTTGTGTGATATCGGCCATAATGCCTGAATTCATCACAATATCCTTGCCTAATTCAAAAGCCAGCATGTTAGGCATTGCCTTTTGAAAACCTTCAACCAACTCCTTAAAGTCCTGCAATTTACCTTGTGTCCCTTTATTTACATTCAATCCATAAGTAAGCGGTTCACACAATATTTGCCATAAGCTTACACGATGCTCACTCGCAGCTAATATCACTTTGTTTAAAGTCGTATTTCCAATTCCTCGTGCAGGATAGTTTATCACACGTTTCAGTGCCTCTTCATCGTTCGGATTAACCGCCAAGCGAAAATAGGCAATCACATCCTTGATTTCCTTACGTTGATAAAACGAAAGACCACCATAAATGCGATATGGCAAACCTCGCTTACGCAACGCTTCTTCAAAAATACGACTCTGTGCATTGGTTCGATAAAGGATAGCACAATCGTCATACCCATATCCGCCATGAACATGCAGTTGGACCAACTGATTGGCTACAATTTCTCCTTCTTCTATATCACTGTACGCATTGGTCACCACAATCGGTTCGCCCGCATCTTTCTCTGAATATACATTCTTCTGAATCTGCTCCCTATTCTTGGCTATCAAGCTGTTGGCTGCATTGACAATGGACTGGGTAGAACGATAATTCCGCTCCAACTTGAAGAGTCGTGCATCACGATAAATCTGCGTAAATTTCAGTATGTTATCGATATTCGCTCCACGGAAAGAATAGATGCTCTGCGCATCATCTCCTACCACACAAACCCGCTGATTCTTCTGAGTAAGCTGGAGTACAATGCTATGCTGTGCGTAATTAGTGTCCTGGTATTCATCCACCAATATATAACGGAATCGCTCAGCATATTTTTCACGGATTTCAGGATTGCGATAGAAAAGCAAGTAAGTGTACACTAACAAATCATCAAAATCCATCGCATTGCTTTGATGGCAACGCTCCCAATAATACCGGTAGATATCACGCATCTGTGGTATTTTCGCCTCGCTGTCAGCACGAAAGAACTCACCGCTGGCAGCATAAGCTTCGGGTGAAATGAGATGATTCTTCGCATTGCTTATACGGGACTGAATCAGCCCAGGCTTATAGACTTTGCTATCCAGATTCATCTCTTTAACAATGGAGTTTATCAAGCTCTTAGAATCAGAAGAATCGTATATAGTAAAATTGGAAGTGAAACCAATAGCCTCAGCCTCCATCCTTAAAATCCGAGCAAATACAGAATGAAAAGTGCCCATCCATAAATAACGTGCACGATCGGCCCCTACCTGTTTGGCAATACGTTCTTTCATTTCTCTGGCTGCTTTGTTCGTAAACGTCAAAGCAAGAATGGACCATGGTTCGTAACCATTGTCCATCAGGTACGCTATCTTATAAGTCAGCACACGGGTCTTTCCTGAACCTGCCCCGGCAATCACTAAAGACGGGCCGTCATTATATACCACTGCATTGCGTTGACTCTCATTCAATTCGTCTAAATAGGTTGTCATTCCTTATTCAATCTTTTCTTTCTGAGCAAAGATACAATAAAGAAATGATACACTGGCAAGGCATAAAAGAAAACCGCACATCATCCTTGGCGATATAGCCAGGACAACATGCGGCAATCAATTACCTAAATTTAAATATGAATCAATAGAATCTATTTCAAAATTCCACGGATACGGTCGTCAAAAGCGGACAAGGCAGCTTTTGCACCTTCTCCCATCGCTATGATTATCTGCTTGTAAGGAACATTAGATACATCACCTGCTGCATACACACCAGGATTTGCCGTACGACAGTATTCATCGGTTATGATTTCTCCAATACGGGTCATCTCTAAAACGTCACGGAAAGGAGCACTATTAGCAGCCAGTCCGATCTGAACGAAAATGCCATCCAAAGAATAGTCTTCTTCTTTTCCTGACACCCGATCTTTTACCCGGATTGCTGTAACCTTCTCACCATTACCCAACACTTGGGTAGTTTGTGCCGAAGTTATAATTTGCATATTGGACAAGCTTTTCGCTTTATCAACCAATACTTGATCGGCTTTCAATGTATCTGCGAATTCAAAGACGGTTACCTTTCTACAAATTCCAGCCAAATCGATTGCAGCCTCAATGCCTGAATTACCACCTCCAACTACTGCAACGTCCTTACCTTCGTAAAAAGGACCATCACAATGAGGACAGAAAGCAACTCCACGACCAATATACTCTGCTTCACCAGGCACATTTAATTTACGCCAACTTGCACCAGTCGCAATAATTACAGCGGGAGCGACAAAAGTCTCTCCACCAACGACATGTATTTTCTTCTCACTGCCTTCAAAGGCAACCGACTCAATCTTGCGGTTTTCAAAGACTCCAATACCGTATGTATCGATATGCGTTTTCAAAGCATTGGCTAATTCTGCACCGGTAGTATAAGGTACAGATATCAAATTTTCAATACCAACGGTTTCCTTAACCTGCCCTCCTACTCGTTCTGCAACGATAGCAACTTCTAATCCTTTGCGAGCTGAATAAATGGCCGCTGAAGCTCCAGCCGGTCCTCCTCCCAAAACAATGACATCGTATTTCCTTTCTATCGGTTGGGGATCATCCTGTGATTCACAGCCAAAGGTCCGTTCTAATTTTTCCAATAGTTCTCCCAAAGTTCCACGTCCTACGTGCAACTGCTTTCCATCTGCATAAACTGTTGGAACAGCTTGGATACGCATAATGTCAGCTTCTTCTTGAAATACGGCTCCATCAATCATTTCATGATCAATACTTGGATTCAGTAGAGCCATTATATTTAGTGCTTGGACAATGTCAGGACAATTGGTACAAGATAAAGAGACGTATGTTTTCAGACTGATAGGGCCTTTCAAAGCTTTGATGCGGCGAGTCAACATCTCATCGGGAAGATTTTTAGCTTTTCCATCCACATTCAACACAGCCAAGAGCAAAGACGTAAATTCATGGCCAGAAGGAATGCCACGAAATTTCACACCCGTTTCCTGGCCTTCTTTCCACAAAGAAAATTCCAATTCCTTGTAAGCAGACTCATTTATCCGAACAGAAATCTTATCAGAGCAACTGGCTACATCTTGTACAAAACCGATCAATTCTTCTCCTTTTTCATGAGAACGATCCACCGTTACATTGAATGTATAGCTTCCTTCCAACGCTTGAAAGACTCCTCTCACTTGATCTAATATAGTAGTATCTAACATGCTAATTCCATTAAAGTGTTCAAAATAAAATTCTAAAGAGAAAAATGAAAGAACGATTCATCTCTTTATCCAACTATCGACAAGAATAAAAGTCCCCCTCTCCGCTATATCGATGCGAAAAAAGGGACTTTTTATTATTGAGATTAAATCTTTCCTACAAGATCAATACTTGGTTTCAATGTTTCCTGTCCTTTTTTCCATTTAGCAGGACAAACCTCACCGTCGTGAGATGCCACAAACAAAGCTGCTTCAACTTTACGCAAGAGTTCGTCAGCATTACGACCAATGCTATTGTCTTGAACTTCGGCAATCTTCACTTTACCTTCTGGATTTACCAAGAATGTACCTCTGTAAGCCATTCCTTCTTCTTCAATCATAACCCCAAATCCACGGCTCAAAATACCTGTAGGATCGGCCAACATCGGATACTTTATTTTGCGGATACTTTCTGAAGCATCATGCCATGCCTTGTGAACAAAATGTGAATCGGTGCTCACTGAGTAAACTTCTACACCCAAAGCTTTGAACTGGTCATATTTCTCAGCCATATCTACCAATTCAGTAGGACATACAAAAGTAAAGTCGGCAGGATAGAAGAAGAAAATGGCCCACTTGCCTAAAACATCCTGACTAGACACTGTTTTAAATTCTCCATTCTGATAAGCCTGAACCTTAAATTTAGGAAGTTGTGCGTTGATAATAGATTCCATAATTATTCTGTTTTTAATTGTTTATTTGCTTTATTGCTTTTATTTATTTTCACATTGCAAATTTACAATCATTACAAATATTACACAATACCTAATTATTGGTATTTAAACACCAAGTTTCACAAAGCACAACGATATACCTTATTAATAAGGATTAATGACGTAGATTCAAACGGGGAAACAACTTTCTTAAACGAATAAAAAGGGATGCCATCTTTCCACCTGCAACAACAAAAGTTACGGCGAGGATTATCAGTATGACTCCAAATGCCTCTCGCATAGTAAGCACTTCTCCAAAGATTGTTATCCCAAAGAAAATAGCCGTAACGGGTTCTAAAGTACCTAAAATAGCTGTCGGAGTAGAACCGATGTATTGAATAGCACTCGTGGTACATAAAAAGGATATACAAGTCGGGAAGATGGCCAAAGCCAACAAATTACCCCATAAATACCACTGAGTCGGAATTTCCATAGTACCAGCCATACCTATACGAACGATATAAACAGAAAGTCCGAAAAGCAATACATAAAATGTAACTTTAAGCGTAGCGATTCCAGCCAATGGAGGACAATTCACTCCTACTATATAAAGAGCATATGAGAAGGCAGAGATAAAAACGAATAAGGTACCCGTCAGACTCAAAGTTGTACCATCAGAGTTCTGGTATAACATTCCTATACCAGACAAAGCTAAAACGATACAGACTACAGTTTGCAACGTTATCTTTTCCTTAAAGAATAATGCCATCAGGACGGCTACCATGATCGGATAAACAAACAGCATCGTTGAAGCGATACCGGCATCCATATAGGCATAGCTCAAGAATAAAGTCAAAGACGAAATAGACAATAAGATTCCCATTCCGGCCAACATCCCCATTTCTTTCATAGTGACTCTGAAGTTTTGACCTCTGGCCTTTAACATAATGGCCAAAATAGGAATGGCAAACAAATAACGAAAGAACAAGACCGAATCCGTTCCCATACCATCCGCATACAGCGGCAAAGCGAATAGCGGGTTCATACCATAAGTAGCCGCAGCAATCGCACCTAAAACATATCCTTTTACTTTTGTATTCATCACATTACTTTTAGCGGATGCAAAGATAAGAGTTTTTAGAGGAACTAAACATACGTCTCTCTATTTAGTCGTCCCTTAAAAAGCCCATTTTTGCGAGATATTGTTCAAGCACAGTATCTCGCATATTTTTTGAAGTATGCCTCAAAGAGC
>RCNI01000711.1_pt1 | contig 23976 bp, 21 predicted proteins | sample 2041151 | NCBI WGS metagenome assembly RCNI01 (sample SAMN09708214, study PRJNA481090) | feces metagenome | isolation source: feces | place: Antarctica: Albino Rookery | reverse complement strand
CCCTTGAATGCATCATTGAAGCCATACGGACGAGCCACATATTCTGTCTCGCCAAACGGTTCCACGTCCAGACAAACCTCGGCAGGAAGTTCCTGCTTCCAGTCGTTCACCGGAACACCGGTAATGATATTCTTATGTGCGATGGTCCACTGCTTACCCACGCAACTGTTCTCAATCCACAAGTTCGAGTTTTCAGCTTCCAATGGAATGTTCACCTGACAGTTCTGGGTAAACATCGCAGGATGTGGTTTCACCTTATTCAATGAAATAGCACGCTGGTCGACCACCAAGTTCTGTACGGCCAACGTAGATGAAATCATCTCACGGCTGGTACCGTAATGGTAGAACTGACCACCGGGCAACGGCAGAATAGCTACCGACAACTGGTTGATTTCTTCGTCCTCGATGGCTGGATGTTCACCCAGTGCCGGACCGAAATCAGAATACATATCGTAGTAACCAATGCCTTCCTTACCTTCCGCATCCTTCTTCATCGAACGCTTCATAATCAGCTGGATGGCACGGTCGCTCAACAACCACACGCCGATATCCATCAGGAACAGGTAATTCTGCATCAGTTCGCCCAACTTCTCCACAGACGGTTTCTGCAACATGAAGTCCAGTTTCTCCGGGCTCTTACGATTCATCACGAATACCCCGTGATTCTTTGCCAGATTCGGGTCCACCCACAATCCATAACAAACCACATCTGCTTCAGGAATAGCCTGCAGCGGTTCCTCCGCACGAATGTAAATATCGCCACTCGCAATCAGCGTATGCAGACTCTCAGGAGCCTTGTTCATAATCTGCTCATACAGCGGCAGCTGAAGCGACAACAAGTTCTGATTCAACTTCTGACCTCTTCCCCAGCGGAACACCGGAATCGGAGTCAAGATTTTACCCGATGGTGCATACGATGGCAGACGACGACTCTGGCCACCTGCATGCAACAGGATACGTTTTTCGTGAGCCAGCCAAGAAGTGGCATCCACTGCCTGTTCATTATCCATACAAGCCTGGAGCAACCAGGTAGTACCACCACCGGAGCCTAATTTATAACCCACAGGGTCGGAAGTGCAGAACCATTCCTTATGGTCTGCATGTTCTATGTCGTGAAAACAATCCACCAAGTTTTGGGGAAGGGAGAGAAGTTTCTTCATATTGAATATAATATTGGTAACAGCATGCTCCGATTTTTCCAGCAAAAACTTTTCTAATTGTATAAAAATTCAAATTAACTGTCTTGCTAAAAGTTTATCATATTGTTTTAGAATGAGCTTAATATCAAATTTTTCTTCCATAAAGCGACGACCCAATTTACCCATTTCAATACGATCTTTAAAAGAAAGAAGTAACATTTTTTCCATTTTCATAGCCAAATCATGTGCATCCTTAGCCTTACAAAGGAAACCATTGACTCCATCCTTCACAACATCCCTACATCCTGGAACATCAGTAGCAACTAAAGGTTTACCCATGGCAGCTCCTTCCATCAAGGTACAAGGTACTCCTTCGCGATAAGAAGGTAAAACTACACAGGTCGCTTCTTGCAAGAAAGGTCGCACATCAGAAGTCTGTCCCAAATACTCAATGATTTCTTCATCATGCCATTGACGTACTTCTCCCTCTTGGATAGCAGCAGGATTACCCTTCCATATAGCACCCAACAATTGAAAATGCACCTTTGGATACTTTTGCTTTAATATCTTAGCAGCCTCTACATACTCGACGACTCCCTTGTCTTTCAGGACTCTACCGACTAGTAAGAATTTGACTGGTGAGTCTTCCGATAAAAGATTATCACAAACAAATCGATCTAATTCAATACCTTCACCAGGCAATTGAACAACCTTCTCTTGTGCAATCAACTTTGCCTTTCTAAATGCAGCGATATCGTCATCATTCAGAAACCATACTTCCTGAGCCTTACGGAAAGCAAAACGATATAATTGTCTGGCAACTGCCGGAACCAGTCCTTTGGTCAAGAAAGTATAACCCAATCCTGTTGTTACTGGCAAAAACTTAATTCCCAACTGTTGTGCAGCAATACTCGCATAAATATTAGGTTTAATAGTATAGGTGATACTGAAATCAGGATTCAATTGTTTGAACAACTTTTTATATTTTAGAAACAATCGATAATCTTCAATTGGATTAATGCCCTTCGGATTTATAGGCATATCATACACCTGACAACCGATTTCCCGGAACTTCTTAAAATAAACTTCATCATAGGGTGCCGTAACTGATACTTTATATCCATCCTTTAAAAAGTGTTTTATTAAAGCACCTCGGAAATTCCACATTCCCCAAGCGGTATTACCAGATAAAACTATATGAGAACTATTCATTATTCGTATTCAATAAATTGGAATATTCAGATAATAATTGTTGTGCTAAAGCACACATATCATATTTTGCAACAGTCTCTTTTTGTTGTACTTTCAAAGAAGAATCAACATTGAGAATCAATTTAGATAAATCCTTGGGATTGCCATGCTCGAACATAGCCTCACCTGTCAAAACATCGGTATTTCCAGAAACCTTAGAACCGAAAACATAAAGTCCTGCAGCCATAGCTTCCAACACAGATGTTGGCATACCTTCCCAATGAGAAGATTGCACATAAATATCACACATCTTCAACCAAGAAGGAACATTACTTTGTGCACCTGCAAAAAACACCCTATTTGATTTTTTCATATCTTTAGTTTGATTTTCACAATTTGCACGCAAAGAGCCATCTCCCACTAAAATAAGCTTATAAAATTGAGGTAAGTAAGACAAACTACGAACTAAAGTAATTTGATCCTTTGCATCTTCAAAACGACCCACCATAATGATTAACTTATCTTCAAGGGTATAACCATAATCTGTTCGAGCTAGTGGATGCGCTTTACTTATTTTAGTAATATCAACTCCATTGGGGAATACTTTAAAGCGATTATCTTCTTTTTTTTCTAGCCAAGCTAAAAGATTATTCTGAACAGATGAAGACACAGAGAAGACTTTATCAAAACGTGAATACATCCATTTATCAAAGACTTTCAAATATGCCTTACCACGTCGATTATTATTATTACTATGCTCAGTAGTGATCCATTTACAATGCAATGGAAACAAACTTAATAGAGCTGAATGTAATTGTGTATGAGTTAAATGAGAATGAATAACGTCATATCTTTCTTTTTGTTGAAGTTTCAACAACTTAAACGTAAATACGGGACTCAATAAAGAGCAGTTCCATTCCATCAACTTTACGGATGTACCTTCAAAATCAGTTTGATTCCATTCGTTGTTCTTAGAATTCATACTTAGCACATGAACTGTAGCTAATCGACTCATCGCCTTTGAAAGTTCTACAACCATTCTTTCGGCTCCACCTATATTCAAAGAGTTAATTAAATATAAAATCTTCATACTTCAATAAATTATCTCATTAAAGACTTAATTTTACTTCTTATGCCTGCCTGATTTGCCAAAGAAGGCAGATAAAGACCCAAGCGTCCTAACCTTAATCTTGAAACTGAGCCAACACGTGGAATTGCCAACGGATTCGTGGAAGAGTTGATGACACCTGGATTCACAGAGAAAGCAGTCTTTATTCCACAAGATTTCAATATAAGAAACTCTCTTTCAGAAAAATCAATATTTCTCAAGCCATTAGGATAAGCAAAGGCTGTTATTTCTTTATTCAATATATTATGCAACCCTCTTATAGACTCAGATATTTCTTTTTCAGCCCGTTCCTTCGTCTCATTTGATAATATCGGATGAATCATCGTATGTGCTCCAACCTCCACTAAACCAGACTGATGCATTTCCTTCAATTCGTTTTCATTGATAAAAGCTCTTTCAGGTAGAGGTAAGCCATTTTGGGTTCGGAAATTTTCAAGGAATTGATATATTGCGTCAATTGGCAATTCTTTGAGAATTAAATCAATAGGGAATTTTTCTACTCTTTTTTTAAAAAGACCATCTGCTACTAGTTTATCCTTTAACTTGATTTCGTCATAAAGTTTAACATCATAATACCAGAAATTTCTTTCAGACTTTGTTATTTCTGGCGAAACAAATATGGTAAAAGGAACGTGATGTTTCTTCATTACCGGAAAGATAATGTCATAAGTAGAACGCCAACCGTCATCTACACTCAAATGACATGCATTTTTTAACACCTTACCATTATATATTGAATCTACGATATCTTGATAGGAAACCAAGTTGTATCTTTCCTTAAACCAAAGTAACTTTTGTTCAAACGATTCTACTGATTGTTCGTCGTGAAGATAAAAAACGAAATTCATAATTATAAGGCATAAATAAATTTATAAATAAACGGCAAAGGATCTTTCCAACTAAAAATAGAATAGCAGTCAGTTTTCCACCAATCTTTAATAGCCTCGACAGGGTGCTTCCAGTCTAAATATTTAATATAGCTGATTTCTGTCATACCCCAAGTTTTAGGTCTTTTGTAAGATATAGGAACTGTTATATTTTTATTCAGATTTCCTTGCACCCAAATTTGAGGGAAATTGACACCTGCTGCTGTATGCATATACATTGTACCATCAGAACGTAAATTGATTTCTAGAAAATATAATTTTCCATTTGAAATCAATAAATCGAGACTAAACAATCCACTATACCCTATTTCATGTATAAATCGTTCTACTAAATCTCTTGTTACCAAGTTACCATATTCATCTGCAACATATGACATTACAATCATACCCATATCATTTACAGACTTACAAGTCTTTACTTTATGGGTTAAACCTGGCAATATACATTTATTGTTTACACTAACACCTACAACATTTACTTCATAATCTGGTTTTAGATATTCTTGTACTAAAACAACAGGACAATGCGTCTTTATTTCCTCTAACCCATGTCTTAAATCGTCTTCAGATTTACAAAAACGAAAATCGTCTTTACTCCCATGACAACTAATAGCAGGTTTTACAATACAAGGAAACTTCACTCCTTTTATTTCATTTGAATAATCGGACTCTAAATTGAGACAAAGTGTAAGTCCTATGTTAAATCCAGCCCTTTGAGCAGCATCCAACATCTTTTTCTTTTTCATCCAAAAAGACAACTCTCCTTGTTTTTTATGGCAATTAGGTAGATAGAATAATTTAGAAAATTCATCATATTGAGAATCTATCATTTCACAAGTTGCATCGCTTGTTGTTATAAGCAATTGCTTGCAGTCAATGCGTCCCAATTTTCTCAGATTGCCATATAGTTCTTCTCTATTGGAGGAAAAAAAGAAATCTTTTACATATTTTGATTTTTGAACAAAACTTCTGTGGAAATCACCATAAAATATAATTATAGGGTTATACCCTACAGAACCCAAAGAACGAGCTACACATAATGTATTATAGTGGTCACCTCCTACAACTATTACATTTTTTTCTTTCATGACTAATATAAAAATTTATATATCGTACATTGAATGGCACGTATAAAAGATTTTATCCAAACGATATGTGGCAAACATGGCAAAGACATTTTTTCTTTATAATAAAGAAGAAAGCCTCTTGGATTTTTTTTCAATTGTTTTTTAAAATTGGCAGATAATCCATCAGTTAAGTATTCACAATAATAAATACCCTCGTCTATACATAATAAGCTATAATGCATATCAATTCTATTATAAACAAGTCCTTCTGGTACAAACTTTTCATTTTTAAAAACCGGAAAAGGGAATTCTCTTAATATAGATGTTAAATATATAAAAGCTTTATCTCCAAACATTCCATATTTGTACTCTAATTCATAAGTTTTAGAAAGCATTGTTTGACGTGGCTGAGGTTTACCAATAATCATATTATTGGAGATATTAATTTTTCTAAAACATAAACCTCCAATTGTTTTATCTTTGACTCCACGCCATGAGTCAATTATTTTATACACAGCATCATTTGAAATGTAATCATCACTATCTACAACAAAAAACAACTCTCCTTCAGCTAAGGATACTCCCTTATTTAAAGCTCGATGCTTGCCACCATTGGCTTGCTTATAATATTTAATCGTAAAAGAGGATTCTTTGGTCCATTGTTCAAACAAACTTTGTGTATCATCTGTAGAACCGTCATCAACGACTATCCATTCAAAATCCTTACAAGTCTGTCCTTTTAAACTTTCATATAAAGTCTGCAATCTATATGCTCTATTATATGTAGGTGTAAAAATTGTTATCATAGGAACTAAAATTTCATAGTTTTACTTAACTAATCTAATAGACTGTATAATTTTTCTATTTCTTGAGTATTATCCGTACGATGTCGCTTCAAATAATCAACATAACTATTACTCAAATCATTGTCATTGTACAAATTCCAAATTGCATTGGCCAAGGAAGTTGGATTTATTTCACATATAGAAGCGTTAACCCTGTTTTCAAACTGATCCGTTACTGTTGAAAAATTTGTAACAACAATTGGTTTACACAAAATCTTAGCTTCATCCAAAGCCAAAGATTTACCTTCAAACAAAGAAGGATGTATATACATTGTCGCCTGCAATAAATATGGATAAGGATTATCTCTTGTACCCAACATACATATTTCATCTTCTAGTCCATACTCCTCTATGAGCGACGAAAAATCTTCTAAGATAGATCCAATAAAGTACCATTTAAAAATTAATCCTCTTTTCTTCAAAATACTTGCAGCTTTTATTGCAATATCAGTTCCTTTATTCTTTGAAATGTGACCTATTGTAAGAAACTTCACATCGCCTAAGAAATCAGAAACCAAAGAGGAAGAAAGTTCTTCAATAATGCTAACGGAAGAAATATTTTCCATAAGTTCTATTTTATCAGATTCTTTGGGAAAATAATCTTTTAAAGATTTAACACATTTCTCGGATATCGTAAAAATTTTATCAATCTTAGGATAATAGATTTTGTCTATATTATAATAATAATTCCATTTGTGATAATCACTATGAAAAAAAGAGACTTTTACTTTACCTAACAATTTGTCTACCATATAGTAAAGTTGTTGCTGTCCTCCATAATCCACTATCAAGTCATATTCAACATCGGTAATAGTTGGAAACAATTTTGATAACCAAAGACCAGCTCGACCTTTGTCAAGAACCGATAAACATAATCTTACCAGACTTCCCAAAAACATTAATAAATGTCCACCTTTCAATAATCCGAGTAAACCATATGTGCCACGTAACAAATTTTCAATTATAGAATCTGTCAACAAATTTATATCGTTAGGCAATTTTTTCAGATTAGAATTATGAGGATTCATTAACAACAATGTCACGTCATATTGATTTTTGTCAAATACTGACAACAGATTTAAAAGGCTTTTAGAAACCCCTCCTGTATCTAAAACACCTTGAATGAATAAAACCTTTTTTTTCATTGACGATTATTATTTATTTACACAATTATTTGATTTTATCAATAGCACGTTTTATATATGAGTTGGTGCGCTGCCTTTCAGTCTCCAAAATTTCAAAAGGTTCAGTAAAATCAATCTGTTTTTCCAACGTTTCCTTTACAATAAAACTAGCTCTATCACTCAATTTTAATTTTGACAAGAGTGAAGTCAATTTCTGCTTATTTCCTTTCCTGATAAATGTACAAAATTGAGTCTTAGTTATAACTGAAAAAATAGTTCCATGGAAAGTATCTGTTACTACGTATTTCGCTTGATTAAACCATCCTAAAACGTCAAAAGGTGTTTCAGGTATAATAATTTGATCACACCACGAATAATTACATAATATTCCTATTATTTTTAAATTGTGTTCCTTGGCGAATAGTACGATTTGATCAACTTCATTTCTATCTTTAATTCTACCATCATAAGAATATATTATCATATAAGGAAAATCTACTGAAATTTTATGTTCTGCTATAATCTTACTATAATCATAGGCTAACACAGGATCAAGATGTTGCGTCAATCGTGGATGATGAGTCAATTCCCTTACTATATCCTCAGAATTATCATCTCGCACAGAAATAGATTCCATAGAAGACATGGCATTACCTATTTCTTGGCGTAAATTAAATTCATCTATTTTTTGTAATGTTGTAGATCCAAAAGAGCCAGCATATGATATTACATAATCCGATTGTGAGACACGTCCAAACAATTGTGGTGAGAATCCCCATGAAGAAGACTGACAAAAGTTAAAGACCTCATCACTGCCTATCACAACCAAATCAAGATGATTAGGTATCTGTGCTCCTAATTCCAAAATAGACTGGCTCTTCGAGATACTTTCATTGATCTTCTTTACAAATTTACCATATCTGATTCTCGCAAAGAAAGTACCTTTAATAAAATGATTAATTACTTTATGTAGCTTATGGAAAAAGCCACTCGATTTGTATGCTTTGAGTTGTCTACCAGGTTCTATATCTATGAAAAAAACCTTTTCTGCACCATTATTTAATAAAAGTTGCTTAAGAGCATATGCCTGAAGAAAAGAGCCATAGTTATATACTCTTTGCATAGATAGAATACCTACTAATTTTGTCATAATAATTTTCTTTTAATCTTTTTATAAACTCTAATTGGAATATTCAATAAATAGTTAGGAAATGAAAGGACTTTGTATATTTTTAAAATATTACCTAAAGAACAAGAAGATTGCAGCAGCGAAATAACATATCGTCTTAAATATGGCATTTTGATAGACGTTTTAATTTGCCCTTCCGCTACTACATCAAATGGATGTTCTATTAATTCACAATCAGTTTGTTGTAAGACCTCATTTCCACGGGAAGTAAAAGCTATAACCCCACTTACGCCATCATCATCTTTCTTATAAGTCTTTCCCCAAAGGTCACCAATACGAATATCTGCTGAGGAGCTTTTGTATTTGTACTTACATTTATTATAGCAAGCTTTACCTAAGCACATATTACCTAAGAAAAATGCATAAAACAAATCGCCTTGCGTCAGTCTAGAATAATAAGAAGTTTTCTTCTCCTTTATGAGATTGTCATAAGTATCATTCCAGTCAATCTTCACACCTTTTTCTTGTCCTTCTATAGCCATAACCCAACTATCGTGCCATCCAGTCAATTTGTTTCTCCATGATACATACGAAATTTCCCCTAAGGTATTTTGGACACCTTTAAGGTATTTTTGCCAAACTAACATCGACGGAACTCCATGACAAAAGAAGTCCATCAGAACAAATTTGTCTTCGATTTTCAGTTTCTGAATATATCGTCGAAATGAATCGATTTGACATGGCGTACCAGTTACTAAATACTTTTCTTTGCGATTAATAGTTCTAAATGCATCATACGTATAACTCTGAATATATTTAGAACCTATACTCTGAATTAACTCTTCTATTGACGAAGCTATATAATGTTCTGCACGTTGATTGTCCGTATCATAACGAACCGCACATACTTTGAATCCCTGTCTTATCAGAGTACGACCTATTTCAAATCCTACGCCACCTGACGAACATTTACGTCTTACTCTTGGGTCATGACTCCATCCAGCATAAGAAGATACTTTCCTCTCCACAAGGGCTGGTTCTGTATGATTAAAAGCACATACGTCCAAACAGATACCACAATTTACACACTTCGACAAATCAACAATTTGAGGTTGATAAAATCCTTCATTATTAAGTTGCAGTGAAATTATTTTTTTGGGACATGCTATTGTGCAAACACCACATCCATAACAATTGTTAATATTTGATATATTTTTACCTGCCATAGTTATCTAATTCTTTTATATTTACATATAAGGAGACCATAAAAAATTATAGAAAAAGTCTTACCAGCACCTGCATAATAGTGAGTAAAAACACCTAGAAATAAAACCGAACATAAAAAGAAATATATAAATATATCAAAAAGACTCAACAACTGTTTATTCTTTCTAAATTTTATTGTCATAATAATGAAAAACAAACAATAAAGTAATACTACATAAAAATTACTTGTTACGTAAATATGACCTAAGAATGTGTAGAAAACTCCTATATCAAATCCTGTTAAACTTGTCAAATAAGCTTGTAGTGGTACTATGGTATAACCTCCCATTATGACATATGTAGTAAAAGGTATAACGCACGTTAATGTTGGGAATGGACATTCATAATTATCAAAAAGATAGCAAAAATTAATATAAGATTGACCAAAGTAGGACAATAAGCTGTCACCTGAATCTTTTTCTCCAAAACGTCCGATGGTAATTATAAATAAGTATGAAGCGAACAAAACAAGAAAAAACAAACCAATTTTATTGAAAATTTTTCTTTGACCATGATCCATCATAGGCCTAAATAATATATAACATCCCAATAAACTCATCAACCAATATGCTACTCCGCTACGATCTACACCCTCTATAGAAATAACTACTCCCAAACAAGAACCTAGTAATAATAAAAGCATATATTTTAATTTCATCTTTTCTACGATAAAACAATGAAAAGCCATTAATTGTAATATCCATGGGGTACCAAAAATGAAATTAAGAAGAGCTAATGGTAATGTTAATGTAGGATTAAGACCAGTCATCCATGTAGTAACTTCATCTTTTGCTGTAAAAAGCTGACCACGCAACTCTCCAATATCACCTGTCAGTACTTCTACAACTCTTCCTGAAGCCATATAAAAATAGAAAATAAAATAAAGAGAAGATATCCAAGCTAAGTATTTAAATAAAGTAGGATAAGGATATGATTTAATTAAGTAAGAACTTCCCGTTATTTGAGATACAAAATAGGTACATAGCCATATCAAGAAACAATAAAGAAATGCTGGGATAAAGTTTATTTCATTAAATCCAAAATGATCATAACTATCGTATATGAATATGCTACAAAACCCCGAAAAGGAATATATAGCATATATATAACATATTAAATCCAACTTCTTTTTATTGTGAATATAATGTACTAAAAAAAGAAGTAAAAAAAAGATAAAAGGAACATAAATCATCATTGTAACAAATGTTCATTTAGAAAAGATAACAGATTAATTGGAGATATCTTTGAAATTATATCGGAAGAATATCGCACTTCGGTGTTAAAATTATAGACGAGATCAAAATACCCATCGTTAAAGATATGCATATATTCCGGATTGTAATAATTAGATTTAGCCAAAGAACTATTATTTGTCAATAAATGTTTACTGTACAAAATTGATTCCCAAAGCCTTAAAGATGGTCCTGTTGCGTTATTTTGCATAACTTCGAGAATACATTTTGTATTCTTAACGTTTATAATGTTTTGTTCATAACTAATCTTCTGATCGTAAATAAGGCCCTCACCTTCAATTCTAGCAGATAAAGGCGCATCAACGATATAAAATAGACATTTCATATCAAGATTAACACATCTTTTGTACACTGCTAAGATATTTTCAACGCGTTCACTAGATTTTGCGACACCGCAAAAATAGACATCTGAAAATAAAGCATCTTTACTTGAAGTATTTATTATGGATAAAGGAGTAGTATGATATATAAATCCATATTTTTGACAGTCACCCTTATCATAAGATAAAATCAGATCCATAGACTTTCTGACACAATCTATATCAAAATATCTGTTTCTGGAAACAAGATCTTGCATAAAGAGTACTTTTTTAGATCTTCTGTATTTTTTCGTCAAATAATCCATATATTTAGTTTTCATAAGAAATGTCGAATTACCGAAAAAAAGGAAACAGATAGGTTTATCATCTTTTTTAAAAAATAAAGGTTTATATAAAAGGGGAGAAATTAGTCTTAACAAGAGCAATCTTATGCATTTATTTACTTTTTCAGAAAAAGCTAATTTAAAAATAGCTCGTAATAAAGGATTTTTTATAAAGTCTACAGGAGACGAATAAAAACAAACATTATCCAAGGCCGAAACGTCCTTATACATGGCCTTAAAATATGAAGACGAAGCTCCACAAATAACAAAATTATACTGGAATTCGTTTTGTTCCATTAGAAGAATCTCATTATTAGTTTAAAAATAACGTTTTTTTCAGATTTATCTAAAATAAAGATAAACGTACTAAATATTGTAATTAAGATACAAACAATAGAAGTTATAAAGAATAAAAACCATCCCTCTAAGTAAAATGTTACATAAAAGGCACCCACTATAGAAAGTCCAGATGTTATAAGAATCGGCAGAATAACGGTCTTAATATGAATTTTTATATTAAAATATACTTGTTTGCTGGTAAAATACCAACCTATAAACATATTAATAATTCCTCGGGTTATGATACGGCTACCAAAAACAATTGCTGGATGAAAATCCATCTTTAACAATAAAAAGGCACATACTAAATCAAGTAAGAAAGATATAGAAATACTAATTTGGTAAAATTTAATATTTCCAGTCGCGGTTACTGCGGTATTATATACTCCTGTTACTGCATCTATAACCGAACAGATTAGGATTAATTGACAAAATTCTGTAGTATATTTAGGAACAATACCTAACCATAAATGTAAAACGAAATCCATATTTACAATCAAAGGTAAAGCCATCACCCATATCAATACAAATGAAAACTTTGACGCACGATTCATTAGCAAATGAAGTTGCTGATAATCTTTCTGTGCACAAAGCTTTATTATCTGAGGATTAAAAGCTGTTGTAAAATTACCTACAAAACGCGCTACTGCACCATTCACCTGATTAGCCAGACCTAAAGCTGTATTAGCAACCAATCCGACAAAATTGTTGAATAACAAACTCACCCCTTGTTGTGTAGCGACGTTAGCTGAAGTCCCTACTAAGCTCCAACTTGAAAATGTAAGTATACTTGTGCTATATTTTTTATCCCAATGAAAAGAAAAACGATATTGTTTATAGCGAGTTCGTACGTAAATGTAATAACTTATGTATAAAATTATAGCAATAGTAAAAAGAGAACTACCATACAAAATCAATTTATCACCACTAAAATAGAGAAGGGTAAAAGCGAGTCCTAACTGTAAAAAGGCCTCAAGAACTGACATATAAGCATATATAGACATATTTTCATGTGCAATGATGATAGAATCATAAGGAACACGAATAATATGAATACAAAAAATAAAAAGAGCACATTGAAAAACACAAAATGCCGCAAATTGTCGATTTTCGGGAATTTCTGTCCAATAATACAAAGCATAAGTTCCTATTGTTTCTCCTAATAGGATAGCCAAAACCGCTATAAATATATGGATGGTCATTGCTATTGAGAAAACTCTTCTTAGCTTCTTATCATCACTATTATTACCTAATTCATAGGTTAAAAAACGGCTCGTCGCTTTTGTTAAGGACGCCTGGAAAAATGACATTAATGCAACTATACCGCCAACAACATTATATATACCCAAATCTTCTTCGCCCAAAGCTTGCAGTACTATTCGAGAAGAATATAGCATTACGAACAATACCACAATCGTTCGTATATAAAGGTAGACAGTATTCTTTGCTATGCGTTTATTATTACTCGTTGCAGCCATTATCTCTTACTATACATGTTTTCATAATATCTCTGATAATCCCCAGATGTCACATTATCCATCCATTCCTGATTATCCAAGTACCATCTAACGGTTTTTTCAATACCTTCTTCGAACTGTAAAGATGGTTCCCAGCCTAATTCTTCTTTCAGTTTAGTTGAGTCAATGGCATAACGCATATCGTGGCCTAAACGATCTGTTACGTAAGTAATCAAATCCATATCTTCACCTTCTTTACGACCTAACAAACGGTCTACAGTATTGATTACCACCTTAATGATATCAATGTTCTTCCATTCGTTGAAACCACCAATATTATAAGTTTCAGCTACCTTACCATTATGGAAAATAGTATCAATAGCACGAGCATGATCTACTACATACAACCAGTCACGTACGTTTTCTCCCTTACCATAAACAGGTAATGGTTTGCGATGACGAATATTGTTGATGAACAAAGGAATCAACTTTTCAGGGAACTGATAAGGACCGTAGTTATTTGAACAGTTGGTTACAATTGTTGGCATACCGTATGTGTCATGGAATGCACGAACGAAGTGGTCTGAACTTGCCTTTGATGCTGAGTATGGGCTATGAGGACTGTACTTCGTAGTTTCATAGAAGAAATCCTTACCGTATGCCAAATGATGTTCTGAAGATGAAGCAGTTGTAGTGAATGGAGGGGTGATGCCTTCCGGATGAGTCAGTTCCAAAGCACCATACACTTCGTCTGTTGAGATATGATAGAAACGTTTGCCTTCGTAACCTTCCGGCTGTGCTTCCCAATATAATTTGGCTGCTTGAAGCATACTCAATGTACCCATGACGTTTGTCTGTGCAAAAGTAAATGGATCCTTGATTGAGCGGTCTACATGGCTTTCAGCTGCCAAATGGATAATACCATCTACATGATATTCTGCCATCAATTTATTAATGGTTTCGAAATCACAGATATCTGCTTTTACAAATACATAATTTGGTTTGTCTTCGATATCTTTCAAGTTAGCTAAGTTACCTGCATAAGTAAGCTTATCCAAGTTGATGATACGATATTCTGGATATTTGTTAACAAACAAACGTACTACGTGACTGCCGATGAAACCTGCACCGCCAGTGATGATTATATTTCTTTTAAATTCTGCCATGATAATTTGAGATTATTGATTGGAAAGGTTGGAAATACATTTCTTCAATGAGTCGGTCCAATATGGGACCTTAACACCGAAGGTTGATTTAATTTTGTTCTTGTCCAACACGGAATAACTAGGACGAACCACTTTTGAAGGAAACTCGCTGCTGTAACAAGGCTGAATGTTACAAGATGTGTTGCCTGCATATTCGGCAATCATTTTAGTGAAGTCAAACCATGAACAAACACCTTCGTTTGAATAGTGGTAAATGCCGTCGTTTCCTTCATACTTATGATTTTCTACGATGTCATAGATAGCCAACGCCAAATCGTAAGCGTATGTCGGAGTACCAACCTGATCGAATACAACTTTCAACTGTGGTTTGGTGGAAGTCAAATTTAACATGGTCTTTACGAAGTTTTTACCAAATTCACTATACAACCAAGCTGTACGAATGATGACGTGATGACATCCCGAGTTCAAAATATTCTGTTCGCCATGCAATTTAGTTTCACCATAAACACCTGTTGGCGTTCCTTTCTGATCTTCCTTGCAAGGAGTATTATAGGGTTCCTTACCAAAGACATAGTCGGTTGAAACGTGTACTAACACACTCTCATTTTCTTTGATTGCTAATGCCAAGTTCTCAACAGCCTTTGCATTCAGCAATTCAGCGAAGTCTCTGTCATCTTCTGCCTTGTCTACATTGGTATAAGCTGCACAGTTGATGATAACCTTGACATCGTTATCTTTTACCATAGCCATTACAGCTTCTGCATTGGTGATGTCCAGTTCTGCAACATCGGTGAAGATGTAGTGGTTGGCACTTTCCTTTGCAACCAAACGCATTTCGTTGCCCAACTGACCATTGGCTCCTGTAACTAATATATTCATTTTTCGTACAGATTTACATTAATATCAAAAGGTGAATCAAAGTCTTTCAATAAGGGATGTACCAAGTCTTTAGGGCTCAGAATCGCATTATCGGTAGGAATCATCCAGTCGATTTTTAACGAATCGTCACGCAACTGGATACCGCCATCAGCTTGGGGTGCATAAAAGTTATCACACTTGTACTGGAAAATGGCAGTCTCGCTCAATACAGCAAAACCGTGTGCAAAGCCTCTTGGTACGAAGAACTGACGATGGTTATCTTCAGTCAGTTCTACTGCTACGTGCTGACCGTATGTAGGGGAACCCTTACGAATATCCACAGCAACATCAAGAACGGCACCCTTGACACAACGAACAAGTTTGCTCTGGGTGAAAGGTGGACGTTGGAAATGAAGGCCTCTCATAACACCGTATGAAGACATACTTTCATTGTCCTGCACAAATTCAATCGGCATCACTTTTTCATTAAACTCACGCTGAGAGAATGATTCAAAGAAATAACCTCTTTCATCTTTAAATATACGTGGTTCGATGATGACCACTCCTTCTATTGCTGTTTTAATAACTTCCATTATTCTATTACCTTTTATTCTAATCCTAATTCTTTAATAACCTTCAACAAATACTGACCGTACTGGTTTTTAAGCATTGGCTGTGCCAATTCACGCATTTTATTTGCGGTAATCCAACCATGACGTAAAGCAATGCCCTCCAAACAAGCGATTTTCAAGCCCTGACGCTTTTCGATTACTTCAACGAAAGTTGATGCTTCACTCAATGAGTCGTGAGTACCGGTATCCAACCAAGCAAAGCCACGGCCCAATGTCTGTACTTTAAGTTTCTTGTCTTCCAAGAACTGCTGATTCACTGTTGTAATTTCCAGCTCTCCACGAGCTGATGGTTTAATATTCTTAGCTACTTCTACCACTTTATTAGGATAGAAATACAAACCTACCACTGCATAATTTGATTTTGGTTCCTTTGGCTTTTCTTCAATAGACAAGCAGTTACCATCTTTGTCAAATTCAGCTACGCCATAGCGTTCCGGATCAGTTACCCAGTAACCAAATACAGTTGCTTTATGATCTTCTTCTGCTGTACGGACAGCTTCCTGAAGCATTTTGGTAAAGTTCTGTCCATAAAAGATATTATCACCCAAGACCAAACAGACTGAGTCATTACCTATAAACTTTTCACCAATGATGAAAGCCTGTGCCAATCCATCAGGTAAAGGCTGTTCTGCATATTCAAAACGTACTCCATAATCAGAACCATCACCTAATAGACGTTTAAATCCAGGTAGGTCATACGGAGTTGAAATAATCAAGATTTCACGAATACCTGCCAACATCAACACCGAGATTGGATAGTAAATCATCGGTTTGTCAAAAATCGGAAGCAACTGTTTGCTAACACCCTTAGTGATTGGGTACAAACGTGTTCCAGAACCACCTGCCAATACGATTCCCTTCATATTTGATTATTCATGCGAATCAAGAGTTAGAAACAACTTCTGATTCGCGATTAAAAAAATTATAATTCTGTTAATTATCTCATTGTTTTATCTTATAAAATTCTTGAAAATTATTATACTAGAACGATAAAACCATTCATTTTTCTAATTATGATTTGCAAGGAGAAAAAGTTAAAACAAATAGATTTGTATACATATGTGTGAAATCTATAAGCCATTTCTGAGTTTATACTGCCAAAGATTATCGGCATCAAAGAAAAAAGATTCAGGTCGCCAACTCCTATCTCGCATTATTAATTTATATTGCTAGACTGAATGTATATTTATGACTTATTCTACGATATTCAAAGCCTAAATCATTAATAATAGGACAAGATAATAAAGCACCATCCTCACCCGTTTCACGAGCTTCAATTTCTTTATACCGAGAAGTAAACAACTGTTTTGCCTTTGGTATTTCTTCATTGTACGAGTCTTGTTTCTTTATAAGATAAGACATTAAGCATATCTTGTGCTTGTACTTATTTATAAATTCATAAAGAGCAGGAACTTCATTTAAAGTGCTGAGAGTTTCAGACAATTGATGCTCCACCTTTTCATACTTTCCTCCAGGGTATAAGCATTCTCCTGTTCTGGAATTCTTTATCGACTTTGATAAATTAGCCAACGTATTCAATGTACTGGTTTGCTCATTCAAGATGAAATAATTATGATTTGTACCTTCATCATAAAGCAGAAAATCACATCGCTTTCTTCCTCGTTCAAAAGCAGTACCAGCCAATTGATTAATAAATTGCTCATAATGGATAGCAACCATCATTTCTTTATAAGGATTTGAAAAAGAGGCATTGCCTGTTTGATATGGAACAATTGCTATTTCTGATTCATCAGACAAGTCAAATTTCTCTTCAAGCGTAGACTCCGAAACGACATTCAATCCTGTCCGATTTATTTTGTGAAATGATGTCAACTCTTTTGCTAATAGGTCCTTCATGTCTATTCTTTGTCTATTTCATCATATAAGTTATAGATGGATTCTATCTGATTGGATAGCACGTCTGTATTGATTAGGTGTGCATTCTGCACTTTCAAATCTATCAACTTTCCTTCCTCAATACTATAGACACTTAAATCATCGTAATTCAAAGCAGCATCTTCCACCTTTACTTTTTTATCATAAGCCTTCATCAACAAATTAAGATGATTGATGATGTAAGGGCTGTGAGTTGCTACTGATAGCGTTATATGATTCTTTGATGACTTGCACTGTGAGACAAGCAGATTGATCAAAGAACATTGAGCTGATGGGAAAAGACTAAGTTCTGGTTCTTCTATAAAGAAATGAATATTACGTTGATTAATTTCACCAATATTCATATCATGTTTGAAAGAAGAAAGGCTGTCATTTCGCGCCAGCAAAGTCAAGATTGCATGATTGGCATCTTTTACAATGTCATAATAACGCGTGTAATACTCCGTTATTAGAGTAAGGGGAGTAAGGGTTTGCATACCAGATGAAGCATCTTCAAAGTTTACTTCATAATTCTTGTCGCTATTTCTTATAGAATATCGGCGTACACTATTTCCTGCCTTTTCTTCATGAAAATGGATACCTAAAAAAGGTAAGTCCATATCTTTAATGGATTCGTTTGCTGTTTTGAAATCACGGAATGTTTCTTCAAAATAAAAGCCTAATGATTTACCGCTGCTATTATTAGCTAAAAGAGCAGGTATAGCTCCTCTTTTATCAGATAGAAATGATATTTTCTCCAGTGAAAGTTCAGACTCATCCAGTGCTTTCTTTGTTCCTTGCAGACCTCCAGTCTTTGTATAAGTCAGTTTGCAATTACCTCGAGAATAGCAGATTTCCGTATTGTCTTTCACATATTTTTCCATTCCTCCGTTGTGGAGGTATTCATTGAATGAAAGCACAATGGAACTATCGGAAATATTTCCTTCCTTCAGATAGGAACGAAGTCCAATCTGTTTGTAAATGTGGCGCATAATGGCCAATACTTTCAGAATGGTACTCTTTCCGCTGCCTGACTCTCCTATCAAGAATAAATATGGAGAGATATTCTCCATATTTATTTCATCGAGCGGACCAAATTTTCGGATAGACAATTGTTCCTGTATTTTCATTTTATGTTTGTTTAGAGGTTATTTCTCATAACCATAGCCGTAACCATAGCCATAATGTTTGCCATAGCCATACTTACGTTTGGTTAAATCTAATCCATTAATTACGACAGCAAGTTTACCGAATTTTTTATTTTCATTCAATGTATTGATAAACTTAAAGTCATATTTTGGTGTCACATCTGCACGACATACATAAACGCCCATATCAGCAACACGTGAAATAATCGAAGTATCGGTTACCATAGCAATAGGAGCAGTATCCAATAAGATGTAGTCATAATGTGCTTTCAATCGTTCGATTGCCTTTTCCAGCACATCACGAGCCACTAATTCGGTTGGATTAGGAGGAATAGTACCACCTACCATAATATCCAAGTTAGCGGATAAATCTGAGTGTTGAATCAATGCAAATAAATCTTGATGTTCAGGATCTACCATATAATCGGTAATACCTTTTGCATGTTTACTTACATTGAAGACTTTATTCAAACCAGGCTTACGAATATCCAGACCCATTACCAATACTTTTTTACCCAGATAAGCCAGTGAAACAGCCAGGTTACCTGTAACGAAGGATTTACCTTCACCCGGCATGGTTGAACTGAACAATATGACTTTATCGTCTTTACCCAACATAAATAATAAGTTGGTACGGAACGGAAGGTTTCTTCCATCAGGTCATTGTTATTCTCACGAATCATGATAGTTCCCTCTATAGGTTTCGACTGTGATTTTGGCAATTCACCAATCACAGGTACTTTCGTCAGTGCCTCTACATCAGCTTTGCTTTCTATCTTATAACGAGTCAAGTCATAAATAAAGATACCGCCTACAGGTAGTGCCAAGCCTAAAATCAGCGCACCTAGCATAATGATGGTTTTCTTCGGTGCTACGGGAGCAACACCAGCCATTGGTTCTTCAATGATACGTCCATTATTCGCGGTTGAAGCAAGGGTGATGGCATTTTCTTCACGTTTCTGTAACAACATAATGTAAAGAGTTGCCTGGATTTCCTGCTGACGGGAAATACTCATGAATTCTTTTTCCTGCTTTGGAGCATTGCTAATACGTGTTTCAAACTTGTTAGCCTGACGAGCGATATCTGCCTGTGCAATTTCCAATCCTTTCAATACTGAATTCACGGTTGTTCGTACATTACGACACATTGCTTCAATACCGGTATTGATATGAATAACGGCAGGGTTACTTTCTGAAGATGTACGAAGCAAGCGTTTGCGCTCAATAATCATCGTATTGTACTGGTCAATCACCGATGTCAAACTAGGATCTTTCAGACCTACGTTAGCAGGAAGGACTTCATCCTTATTGGCTGGGTCATTAATGTAATTGTTCAAGAACTTAACCAAACGAATCTGGGTAGCGTTTTCTGTACGTTGCTGTTCGTATTTTGAACTTTCCTGCAGCGCCAACTGTGCATCGCTAGTCAAGTCCGTCAAACCTGATTTCTGTTTAAAGTTTGCTAATCTGCTTTCAGTAGAGCCCAGTTCACGATTGATGATACCGATACGTTCTTGAATGAATTCTGCTGTTTTCTGAGCGACTTCATTCTTTTCGTCATTTGCATCACGATTGTAATTAGCTACCAAACTGTTGATAAAGTCCACGCCACGGTCCTTGCTGGAATTTTTTATGCTGACCTTCGCAATGGTTGTTGTTTTAGAAGAGGGAGCAATGGTCATATTCTTCACATAGTCCATTGCGGTAGCTGTTAAATTACGGATACTTCCTTTCAAATGCAAAGTTTCTTTCGGAAGAGCGGTAGTATCTCCCAAAGACACGGTAATCACTCCTACGGGTGTAGGCAATACAGCAGGAAGCTTGTCAAAACGCTGTTCCAGTTCCTTTTCTTCCTGATCTTTCCAATAAGTACCTTCTACCTGCAAGGCACCGGTCGGTTCGTAAGTCAATTCGAGTACAACTGGTCCTTCCAACAAATCGGCTTCCTGAGGAGCCATATAGACTCTCAACGGATTTTTTTTATAAAGCGGTTTGGCAAAGCCGAAGAAACGAGGTTCTGCCAAGTCGATGTACAGATTCAAGTCCTTCACCACCTTCTTCACCAAGGTACGGGAATGCAAGATTTCCACTTCGTTATCGAAATTGCTGGACATAGACAGCATGCCCAAGTCCTGAATGGAAGAGAGCGGACCACTAGCAGAAGGGCCTTTCTTATCGTCTTCCTTAATCAGAACGGAAGAAGAAATTTCATAAACCGGAGTCTGATAACGAAGGTAAATAAAGGCCAAAGCACAGCAGATGATTATGCTAGCTACAAACCATTTCCAGTAGAACAAATATTTAAAGAACTGAGCAACCAAATCGATTTCCTGCTCTTGGGCAGTTTCTTGTACGGCGTTTCTTTCGTCAACCATAAGTATGAATTAAATTTGTCGATGAATGATTATTTTGTAATAGTTACAACCAAACTGGCAATGGATACCAAAATAGAAGTGGCACTGAACCAAAGAGTGGTACTGTTACCGATATCGGAGTTCTTCGCCTTAGTCTTATTCGGAGTGACATAGAGAATGTCGTTCTGCTTCAAGTAAAAGTAAGGGGAAGTTATCAAAGAAGAATGGTTCAAGTTCAAAAGGTGGATTTCACGCTTTCCTTCCGCATCTTCACGAATCAGCTTGACATTGTCACGCAAGCCGTAAACGGTCATATCCCCTGCCATAGCCAAGGCTTCCAACACATTCACTTTTTCATTGCTGATGGTAAAGGTACCCGGTTTAGCCACTTCTCCCAAGACTGAAATCTTGTAATTCGCCATACGAACAGTGACAATGGGCTCTTCCTTCAAATAAGGCTGCAATTTTTCACGAATCATCGCTTCGGCTTCTGTTTTGGTCAAACCGCCAACCTTCAATTTTCCAATAACCGGGAAATTGATTTCCCCTTCATTATTGACCAAATATTGCTGTAAAGTAGGTTGAGCTGTTGTATTAGCATTGCCTAAAGCAACATTCACCGTAGTTTGTGTTGTCAAGTTAAAAGGAGCAGCAGCCTGCGGGTCGGTCGTATTGACCGTAATACTCAGCAAGTCTTTCGGCATGATCTGAGCGTCATACAAGGGAATCTCTGCATTCAATTGATTGACTGCTTGCGGATCCTGCAAATAAGGCACATTCTTATACGAAGTACAGCTAACTACCGTAAAAGGAATCACTAACAGAAATAAAAGTCGTCTGATTTTCATCGAAGTCATTTTTTATCAAATTAAGAAATTGAGTTCTTTTAACTAATTCAAGTGCGAACTTGCTCCAACGTTTTGCATTTTTGGGTCAGCCACATATTGACCCCAACCCATATAACACCGTCCAATAATAAAAGGAGTGTAATATCCAAGTAGGGTGACAACAGGATGTTGCAGAGGGCCAGAACAACTGAAGCACCCAAGATACTTACCATAGCTACCCGCTGATGCATGCCGATTGCCAACAATTTGTGATGGATATGGGTCTTATCGGGCAAGAACGGATTCTTTCCCCTACGCACACGCCCGAAGTAAACGCGTATTACATCAAAGCACGGAATGATGAGGGGAGAATAAGCCAATACCAGTGGATTGGGGATTCCGCTATCTGCTGCAGGGGCGCACATGGTCAGCTTGATGGAGAGAATACAGAGCAGCATTCCGATGGTCAAACTGCCGGTATCGCCCATAAAAATCTTCTTCTGCTTCTGGGGGTCACCGAATACATTGTAATAAAAGAAAGGAACCAATACACCCAAAGCGGTGAAAGAAAGCAAGGCATACATCGGTTCATCGATAAAATAGGAGGTCAAGCCGTAGAATATCAATGCCACGCTACACAAACCGGATGCCAAGCCGTCAATACCGTCAATCAAGTTAATGGCATTGATGATAAAGACAATAAGCAGCAAGGTAAAGGGATAAGCAAAGGCAGGATGCAAGGCATGCAAGCCGAGGAAGCCGTGAAAATCACTGATATAAATGTCACCTGCAATCAGCATGACGCCACAAAGAATCTGTGCTATGAATTTGGCCTTGTAACGGATACCCACCAAGTCGTCACCTATACCCACCAAGTAAAGAAGCATGATGGCACAGAAGGCAAAAGCCATCGGACGTACTTCTTCGGATGCCACACTGATGACCTGGAGTTCACCCAAATACAGATTTATGCCCAATAGCAAGGCAATGGTGAAGAAGATGACCGGCTTGAAGGCTATGCCTCCCAAGCGAGGAACTAATGAGGTATGAATCTTACGTTCATCAGGCTCATCAAAAAGATTCTTGCGGAATGCAATCAACAAGATTTTCGGAATGACCACTCCCGCCAACAATGCACTCAAGACGAAGGCCGAGAGAATATTTACTATCCAACCGTTCATAGAATATATTTTTACGATTTATATTCAAAAACACCCAATACCCAACTCTGGGAAAGAATAGACTGGAAAAGGAAAGAGAAGAAAAAAAGACTGTAAAATAATTTTATTAGCAGTTCCAAAGGTTCCTTCTTTCACTATATCACACAATCTTGGTTCCTGCCAACCAATAAAAACTATTGATTAGCAGCATCTTACAATCATCTATTCCTATAAAAAGAACGGAATAAGAGCAAAACACCTAGATTTCGGCATTTTAAATTGCTACAAATTTAGCATTTATAAATATAGTAGCAAAATATTCAATCAGGTATTTGTAAAGAATCATCTTTTTTTTTAGAAAAAAAAAGCCCCGAAGTATTTCTACCTCGAGGCTTATATAAAACGGCGACTACCTACTCTCCCACAATCTGCAGTACCATCGGCGTGACGAAGCTTAACTTCTCTGTTCGGAATGGGAAGAGGTGGA
>RCNI01001248.1_pt1 | contig 23991 bp, 28 predicted proteins | sample 2041151 | NCBI WGS metagenome assembly RCNI01 (sample SAMN09708214, study PRJNA481090) | feces metagenome | isolation source: feces | place: Antarctica: Albino Rookery | reverse complement strand
AATCACCCAATAACCCCCAGCGAGCTATTCCCCAAGAATAGCTCGTTTCTACATCGCCCAAAATGTATACTGTATACTTTTCCAAAAATTTGCCGATTTTTGGGTCGTTTTACGTATTTAATATATGAAGGGGATTTTAGGGGAGAGGCGTAGTTATAAAGTATTTTTCCCATTTTGTATTGCTTATATACTTTTTTTGCAAGTTTATTCAGAAATTAGAAATAATTTTTGAAATTATAGGGCGTTTTGTTGTATAATACGGTTATAAATTACATATATGTATTTGGAGGAAAATTTATGATTTCGAGTAATGATTTTAGACCAGGCGTAACTATCGAGTTAGATAATAACGTATGGCAAGTAGTAGACTTTCAACACGTTAAACCAGGTAAAGGTGCGGCTTTCGTTCGTACTAAGATGAAGAACTTACAAACTGGTGCAGTTGTAGAGCGTTCTTTCAATGCTGGTGAAAAAGTGCCTAAAGCGCATGTTGATCGTCGTCGCATGCAATTCTTGTATGAGGATAGCGGTGCTTACCACTTCATGGATAATGAAACATATGAACAAATCGAACTTACAAAAGAACAAATTGGTGACGCTATTAACTTCTTGTTAGAAAACATGGAAGTGTCCATCATGTTCTTCCAAGGTACTGTAATCGGTATGGATTTACCAGTGGCTGTTGAGCTTCGTGTAGTAGAAACAGATCCTGGCATCCGTGGGGATACAGCTACAGGCGGTAATAAACCGGCGAAACTGGAAACTGGTTATGTAGTAAAAGTACCTATGTTCATCAACGAAGGTGACGTTCTTCGTGTCGACACAAGAACTGGCGATTACATCGAACGTGCTTAATAACTAGCAACAGGAATAATGAATAAAACTAGAAGGCGATGAGATTCTCATTGCCTTTTAGTGTATTTTTACAGTGAAGGGTTGACTATGGTGGATAAAGATCAGACTCGTAAAAAGGGTCGCGTGAAAATTACAGAGGATGTCCTCCGCTCGATTGTGGCCATTAAAACACTTGAGATTAACGGTGTAGTGGGCATGGGCTCCGATATTATGGACGGGATTAACGATTTATTTGGTTCTAATTCTTGGATTCAAGGCGTTAAGATTTCTCAGACTGATATCAAGAGCATCGAATGTGATGTCAACATTATAGTCAAATATGGCTACAGGATTCCCGACTTGGCGCTGCGCGTACAGGAACGGGTGAAATCATCGATTGAGTCTTTGACGGATTATAAAGTGCACGGCGTAAATATTTACGTACAGGATATTTACTTTGATAAAACGCCTGGTACATCACAATAGGGAGGCCGTATGACGAAATATAAAGATCAAGGCTATGAAGAATTGCCACAAGGGGCTATTTCGGGCACTGTCATTGCAGAGGTCGTGAAAAAAGCAGCCATGCAGGTAGAAGGGGTAAAAGGGTTTTCAGGACGCTTTTTCGACGATGTGGTCGAAGGGATTCCCGAGTCTTTTGGCCTAAAGAGAATTCCCGGTATTACGGTAAAACGTAAGAAGAATAGTCTCGGGATTCATATCTATGTCATCGTGACGCTAGATCGCAATTTAGTCACGTTGGGTAAGGAGATTCAAAAGACCGTGGCCAATGCCCTTTTACTAATGCTAGGCATTAAAGCCACGTATATTAATGTGAAGATTGAAGGGGTTATTTATAAGCCCCAGGGAGCATCAAATGAGTAGAAAGATAGGTTTTTATTTTAATAATTTGGAAAGAGCCTTCCAAATGCTTTTTTCCGAAGAATTTGCAACTCACGATAACACGCTAACTGTGGATGCTATTGAGGTCATTACGGATGAGGAGTTACCGCCAGTAAATGCCAACCAAGTGGCCGCGATGGTCTATGGTGTGATGAATAAACAGTTGGAATTAGATAGCATCATTACAAAGTATTTACGCAATTGGACGATCCAGCGTTTGCCGAGTGTGAATCTCAATTTATTACGCCTTGCCGTATATGAGCTCACTTTTGGGGAGTCGGAGAAGTTCCCAGGCGTAACTATTAATAATATTGTTGAATTAGCGAAAAAATATGGCGATGATAAATCCTATAAATTCGTCAACGCCGTATTGGACTCATATTATAAAAATGAACTCAAAAAATAGAAGGTATTTCCTCGGTATCGATACGTCTTGTTATACGACGTCTTGTGCCATTGTAGATGATGAGGGGCAGTTAGTCGCCGAGGAGAGAAAGCTCCTCGAGGTGCCCATGGGTGGCCGTGGGTTGGCGCAGTCTAATATGGTATTCCAGCATACGAAGGCGCTTCCGATGCTCATCAAGAAGTTACCGCAGCTTCCTATTTCTGCCATTGCCGTATCGGCGTTTCCTAGAAGAGAGGAAGATTCGTACATGCCCGCTTTTCTCGTAGGAAAGGGGATGGCCGAGTCTTTGGGACATATGATGGATTGTCCTGTGTATTATACGTCTCATCAGGAGAATCATATTTTGGCGGCCATGCGTGGTCTAGAGCCTATTACGACACCGTATTTTGGACTTCACGTATCAGGTGGAACGACGGAGCTTCTCTATGGGGAGATGGCAGCCGATGGCACGACGACCATGCAGTGCATCGGTGGTTCTTCCGATTTACATGCCGGCCAGTTTGTCGACCGTGTAGGCGTGGCCATGGGATTACCGTTCCCGGCAGGGCCTCATATGGAGACATTGGCAAAAGAGGGGATTGTAGAGCGTCCTTTTAAATTATCTTTAAAAGACGGTGCCATTAGTTTTTCGGGGCCTGCTTCTGAGGCGGCTCGTCGCATCGAGCGAGGGGATGTTATCCCAGAGAATATGGCACGTGAGGTTTTTGCTTGTATTACGAGAGGTCTTGTAAAATTACTGGACCATTATTGGAAAATCTATCATCCGCCAGTGCTTATTGCCGTAGGCGGTGTGATGTCGAATACCTTCTTACGAGAAGGGTTAGAGGATTGGGCGCAGAAAAAGCGTGTACGCGTGATTTTTGCAGAGCCTAGATATAGTTCGGATAACGCATCGGGGAATGCGTACGGAGCGAAGCTTTTTTACGAAAAGGGGTGAGAAAATGGATGTTTGTTCTGTGTCGGAGTTGAATCAGCTCATTAAGGGGAAGATTGCTAATGACCCTATGCTCAAAAATGTCATGGTGCAGGGGACGATCACGAATTTAAAAAAACACAGTTCTGGACATTATTATTTCACGCTCAAGGATGAAAAAGCAGCGGTGGATGTGTCCTTATTTTATGCGACACGGAAGCCTTTTGCCAAAGAGATGGATAATGGGATTTTGGTGACCATTACAGGGGCGGTATCCTTTTACGAGCCGACAGGTCGCTTGTCCATTATTTGTAATACTCTCTTTGTCATGAGTAAGAGTCCGTTGCAATTACAGTTTGAAGAGTTGAAGAAGAAATTGACGGCTTTAGGGTATTTTGAGGAGTCCCATAAGATGGCGTTACCGTATATGGCTAAAACGATTGCCATTATTACCTCTTCTTCAGGCGCTGTATTGCACGATATTTTAAATGTAGCGAAACAGCGTAATCCTCTCGTACGGTTTAAATTGTTTGCCGTACCGGTGCAAGGGCCTACTTGTGGTCCTGTCATTGCAAGAGGGATTGAAATGGCCAATGAAGATCCAGAGGTAGAGCTTATTATCGTCGGTCGTGGCGGTGGCTCTATGGAGGATTTATGGTGTTTTAATGATCCAACGCTTGTAAAAGCCATTTACGAATCTAACACGCCGATTATTTCAGCGGTTGGTCACGAAACGGATTATACGCTTTGCGATTTTGCAGCGGATGTTCGTTCATCTACGCCGTCCCATGCAGCTGAGCTTGCCGTACGACCTCGTCGGGAGCTAGAAGAGGCGCTAGTATTCAAGATGGAGTATTTACAGCGTACCTTGGCACGGTATATCGAGGAGCAGCGCCAACGGTTAGAGCGCATCTTTTCGACTAAGATTTTATATGGTGCCGTAAAGACGATGGCCGAGCAGAAGAAAGCCCTTCGCAATGTGATGGTGTTTTTATCGGAGCGAATCCATAAGACGAAGGTCGCAGAAGATAAGAAAATGGCTCTTTTACAGGAACAGATTCTCCGTTCTGCTAAAGAGCAGTTGACGAAGAAGAAGCAGTCCATGGCCATTTGTGGCGAGAAATTGACCCTTTTAAATCCAATTACGGTGATGATGCGAGGGTACACTCGTGTGGAAGGGACGGATAAGGCCATTCGTTCGGTTGAGGATGTAAAAACAGGCGAGAGATTGACCATTCAATGGCATGATGGTAGCGCCATAGCAAGAGTGGAGGAGGTTGAAAAGCATGTCTGATAAATTAAAGACCTATGAGAAAAAATATGAGGAGCTGGAAACGATTGTAAAAGCTCTCGAAGGTGAGTCTTTACCATTGCATGAGATGGTGGAGCAGTATAAACAGGGGCTCAGCCTCATCAAAGAATGTAGCGAGGTGCTAGCGGATACAGAGGCGGAAATGGAACAGCTCATTGAAGAAATTAAAGTGTCCGATAATTTATAGTCTCTATGGAGGATTGTGATGAAGACCTATTTACAAGAGAAAAAAGAGTATATTGATGCGTATCTAGGTGGCGTATTGCAAGCGCCGAATGCGGAATATGCTCGTTTGTATGAAGCGATGCGTTACAGTCTTCTTCTCGGGGGTAAACGCATACGCCCAATTTTGACGATGCTCGTGATGGAGAGTTTGCAAGGATCGGTGGAGGCGCATATGCCGTCCATTTGTGCCATTGAGCTCATTCATTCCTATTCGTTGGTACATGATGATTTGCCGGCCATGGATAACGATGATTATCGCCGGGGGAAACCGACAAATCACAAAGTATATGGAGACGGCTTGGCGATTTTAGCAGGCGACGGTTTATTAACCTACGCCTTTACGATGATTGGACAGGATGCCTGCGCCACAGCCGAACAGAAAGTGGCACTTATGAATGTGCTTTCCTATGGTGCCGGTCCTGAAGGTATGGTAGGCGGACAGGCTTTTGACCTCGAGTCAGAAGGGAAAATCTTACCCCTTGAAGAGATGGAAGTATTGCACCAAGGCAAGACGGGGGCGTTATTCCTCGCAGCCATTCAAGTGGCCCTCATTTTATGTAATGCCGATGAAGCAACGCGCCGTGCCTATGAGGTGTACGGTCGTGAGTTAGGGCTTTTATTCCAAATCACTGACGATATTCTCGATGTGACGGGGACGTTGGAGGATTTAGGAAAGGCGCCAGGTAGCGATATCGCGCAGGATAAGGCGACCTATGTATCTATCTTCGGCCTTGAGGGGGCGAAAGAAAGAGCGGAAGCCTCTTGCACAAGAGCGATTGAGGCTTTGGCATCGTTACCAGGCGATCACAGCCGTGCGATGGCCTTAGCTGAGTATATTTTGCACCGTAGTCATTAAGATAAAGGAAATTCTATGGCAGTAAAAAATGAGAGATTAGATGTGCTGCTCGTCAATCGAGGGTTGTTCGAGAGTCGAGAGAAGGCCAAGGTTGCCATTATGGCAGGTCAGGTGTACTCGCCATCTAATCGGTTAGAAAAAGCCGGTATGAAGGTACCGGAAGATATTGAAATCGTCATCAAAGGAAAGACCTTGCCCTATGTAAGTCGTGGGGGGCTTAAATTGGAAAAAGCCATTCAGATATACCCTATCGATTTACAAGATGCCGTGATGTGTGACATCGGTGCATCGACAGGGGGCTTTACGGATTGCGCGTTGCAAAACGGGGCATCCAAGGTCTTTGCCATTGATGTAGGCTATAATCAGTTGGCGTGGAAATTACGCAATGATGAACGGGTCATCAATATGGAAAAAACGAATATTCGCTCGGTGACTCCTGTGGATTTAGGAGAGCTCGTGGATTTCATTTCCATTGATGTTGCGTTTATTTCTTTAGATAAGGTATTGCCTGTGGCAACGACATTATTAAAAGACGACGGTTCTTTGGTGGCACTCATTAAGCCGCAGTTTGAAGCCGGTCGTGAGAATGTCGGCAAGGGCGGTATCGTAAAAGATAAGAAAATTCATGAAGAGGTGCTCCATCGCATTTTAGGAGTCGCCGTTGAAAATGGTCTCTATCCACACGGATTGACATATTCACCCATCAAAGGGATGGAAGGAAATATCGAGTTTTTAGGGTATTTCAAAAAAGTAGAGGAAGGCTCGCTGCCGATTACAGACGAGCTCATTCACAAGGTTGTGGATGAAGCGCATGAAATGAAGGTGTAAGGATGAAATTAGGATTTTTCCCCAATTTATCAAAAGAAGGTATTGAAGAGATTCTACGGGAAGCTCTAATCCTTTGTCGACAATATAATAATGAAGTCTATATGGAAGAGACGAAGGATATACGAAAGATCCTAGACATCTTAGGCGAGAAGGTCGTATTGCTTCCGAAAGAGGAGTTATTGCAAACCATTGAGATGGCTTTTTCCTTCGGTGGTGACGGTACGATTTTAGAGCTGGCCAAAGAGGCGTTGCCGTATGATTTACCGGTATGTGGCATCAATTTAGGGGAGCTCGGCTTTTTGAATCAGATTGAGGTCAAGGATATGGCTTCTCAGTTCAAGGCCTTGTTTGAAGGGCAATATACCATTGAGCATCGTTCTTTGTTGGAGGGGTATATTCAGCGTGGTGACGAGAAAATACACTTGCCTATCGCTTTAAATGACTATGTCATTACTCGAAAAGAGCCTGGCAAAATGGCACGTATCAATGTGTCTATCAATGATTCTTGTCCGCAGCAGTACCCATCCGATGGGATTATCCTCGCTACGGCCACAGGAAGTACTGGGTATAATTTATCCGCCCATGGCCCGATTTTATCGCCGACCAATCACTCCATCGTATTGACGCCCATTTGTCCGCATTTAGTACAGGATTCCTCCATTGTACTGACGGAAAAGGCGCATATTACCATCACCATGCCACAGCGCGAAAAGGCGCTCTATGTGAGTATTGATGGTACGTCCGATGCCGAGATTGAATGCGGAGATAGCCTTCATATCGTGACGGCGGAGAAGACTTCGCCTTTCGTGCGATTGCAGACTCATGCTTTTTTCGATGTGTTATTCCGTAAATTAAACCGCAAAGCGGAGGTATAGCCATGGAGTACAAAAACGCCGTGTTAATGCAGCGTCCTTTTTGGCTCGATACCTTGGCTACGGCGCAGGTGATTATCGATGCGACTGCAGGGAACGGCCATGATATGGCCTATCTCTTAGCGCATAAGAGAGAAGACGCCCATGTGTACGGCATCGATACACAAGAAGAGGCGATCGCCTCATGTGCTGCGAATTTAAGAGACAAAGGCTTTTTGGAGAGTGAGTATACCCTTTTCCATGAAGGCCATGAACATGTGGAGGCATTGCCTATTCCCACACCTTACGATCTATGTGTATTTAACTTAGGGTATTTACCAAAAGGGAATCACGAGATTATGACGAAGAGTGCTTCGTCCATTGCGGCCATTTCAAAGATGATGGCTCATTTATCCGCAGAGGGGCTCATCACTGTCGTTGCTTATCCTGGTACGCCAGAGGGCAAGGAAGAGATGGAAGCTGTGGAGGCCTTTTTACAACAAATTGACCAAAAGACATTTCATATTTCTACGTGGAGACCTATTAATCAGGTACATCAACCACCAGTTTTATTTTTCATTAAGAGCAGGAGGATCCCATGAAAAGATATCGCTATAATAAAATTAAAGAAATCGTTAAATCCCGTCCTATTGAGACGCAAGAAGAATTAGCTGCAGCCCTTATGGCAGAAGGCATCGAAGTTACCCAAGCGACGGTATCTCGTGATATTAAAGAGCTCATGCTCGTAAAAGTACCAACAGGCGACGGTCATTATCGCTATGCTTTGACGCCAGATAATAATATTATTTTATCTCGCAACCGCATTTCTCGCTTATTCCAAGATTCCATCGTGAATATGGATAGTGCTTTAAATCAATTGGTGATCCATACATTACCAGGGTCTGCACAGTCTGTATGTTTTGCCATCGATAATGCAAAATGGCCAGAAATGATTGGTACGCTCGCTGGCGATGATACGATTTTAATCATTTGCCGTTCTGTAGAAGATGTACCATTGGTGAGAAAAAGAGTAAATCTCTTGATGAAGGACTAAATTATGTTGCAACAAATGGGAATACGCAATTTTGCGCTCATTGAATCTATGAATATTGATTTTGAAAAGGGAATTACCGTAATCACGGGTGAGACCGGTGCTGGTAAATCAATTTTGATAGATGCTCTTAGCATTTTACTAGGCGAACGGGCTAGTGCTGAATATATTCGACATGGCAAAGATAAGTTTGTGATTCACGCTGTATTTTCCATTGAAGACAACGAGCCTTTATTGCAAGTATTAGAAGAAAAAAATATCGTAGTCGAAGACGGGCAGTTATTCATTTCTCGTTCTTTCTCTGAGGCGGGCAAGACGCAGATCTTAATCAATGATCAGCCCATTCCATTAAAAGTCTTGCGTGATATTGGCAATTATTTGGCAGATATTCACGGACAGTATAGTAATCAGGCGCTTTTAGATAAGGCGATTCACCATCAGTTCTTAGATGGCTTTTCCGCCGAAGGACAAGAGGCCTTTGCCAGCTATACAAAGGCGTACCGCGAGTTTAAAAATGCCGAAAAAGCCTTGGCCAAACTCGATGAGGATGAGGCGCAGAGAGCTCGTGAAATCGATACATTAGAGTATCAGATTAACGAGATTATCTCGGCGCAAATCGATTGCACGGAGGATAACAAGATTCCTGAAGAATTGCAGCGTTTCGATAATTACGAGAAATTGTATGGCGTGGCACAAGGTGCGTATTCCGCCATTTCGACGGGACGTCATCCTATGATTGACGTACTCAATCAGATTCGCATTGAAATCCATGATTTGGTGCGATTGGATGGTACGTTGCAAGAGACCGATGAGTTATTGCAATCCATTTATTTCCAAATGGAAGAGGCTTCGCATAGTTTGTATAATTACATGCAGTCTATGTCCTATAATGAAGCGCGTGCCGACTATTGTCGTCAGAGGGATTCCTTATTGTACGGGCTTAAGAAGAAGTATGGCGAGTCCTTGGAAGATGTCTTAGCCTTTGCCGATACGGCGCAGGAGCGTTTGGATTCTCTCGTGGCTGTACAAGAAGAGCGACCTCTCGTGGAAGCGCGCCTTGAAAAGGCGAAGGACGAAGCGCAAAAGGCTCTCGTAGCTTTACGTAAGATTCGTTCGAAGAATGCCGCTCTTATGATGGAGCAGATTCATAGCCATCTAGCCGATCTTGGCATGGAGAAGGCGCAAATTCAGTTCCAAATTGACGAGAGTGAAACGTTGACGCCGCTCGGGGCCGAGTCCATTGAACTCGTCTTTGCACCGAACCAAGGGGAAGGGTTCAAACCGTTGGCGAAAATCGCTTCTGGTGGGGAATTGTCCCGCGTAGCCTTGGCTTTTTCATCGGTGGTGAAGAAGGGCAATCGCCGCGTTCTCGTATTCGACGAAATCGATGTGGGCATTAGCGGTGAAGTGGCCATCAAAGTGGCTGAAAAAATTAAGAATCTCTCTATGGCCGAACAGGTCTTGTGCATTACCCATATGCCACAGACTGTCGCCGTAGCAGATCAGCATTTCCACCTTTCCAAAAAAGAGGTGAATGGACGTACCGAGTCTTCTATGACGGTACTCGATAAAGAGGAGCATATGAAGCATATGGCGATGATGATTTCGGGGAATACCATTACCCCACATGCCATGGAAACGGTACGAGAATTGGAGTCGAGATTTCATCAAAAATGAGGTGACTAAATGAGTAGAGTATTGATATGTGGTGCTAGTGGTCGTATGGGCATGGAAGTGGTCAAGGCCGTAGCCAATGATGATGAATTAACACTCGTTGGTGGAGTAGATTGTTCTCATAAAGGGGAGGACATTGGAGAACTCGTAGGTATCGGTACTTTAGGTATACCAATGCACGATAATCTCGCAGAAGCATTAAAAGAACAGAAACCAGATATTGTGGTAGAATTTACAAATCCTGCTGTGGTCTATTCGAATGTGAAGACTTGCCTTGAGCATGGTGTTCACTGCGTGGTAGGGACGACAGGTCTCACAGAAGAGCAGCGCAATGATTTAGATGCCATTGGCCGTAAACATGGCGCTAATGTGCTCATCGCTCCGAATTTCTCGTTGGGCGCTGTGATGATGATGAAGGTAGCGGCGGAACTGGCTCCGTATTTCCCAGATGTTGAGATTATTGAGCTTCATCATAATAAGAAATACGATGCGCCGTCCGGTACGGCTATCTTGACGGCAAAATTGATTCATGAGGCCCAGGAGGCGGCTAAAGTCGTTCCTTCGGAGGATTTAACTCGAGAGTCCTTACCAGGGGCTAGAGGGGCTAAATTTGACGATATTACGATACATAGCGTACGCTTGCCAGGGTATGTGGCACATCAAGAGGTGCTTTTTGGTGGTCATAGCGAAACATTGACCATTCGCCATGACTCGCTGCATCGTGAATCATTCATGCCAGGTGTGGTACTAGCTTGTAAGAAAATTTCAGAACATGAGGGTTTAACGTACGGTTTAGAACACTATTTATAGGGGGAGAGTACTATGAGAAAACCAGTTGTTGCCATTGTTGGGGTTACAGGTGCCGTAGGCCAAGAGTTTTTAAGATTGATCGAAGAACGCCAGTTTCCGTTTGCGGATTTGAAGATGTTGGCATCCGCTCGTTCTGCTGGTTCTACATTTACATTCATGGGTAAGGAATATACGGTGGAAGAAGCGACGCCAGCATCGTTTGAAGGCGTTGATATCGCGTTATTCGCCGGTGGCGGTTCCGTGTCTAAAACCCTCGGTCCAGAGGCGGTAAAAGCGGGCGCTATCGTCATCGATAATTCCAGTACTTTCCGTATGGATCCTGATGTGCCACTTGTTGTGCCAGAGGTAAATCCAGAGGATATTGATAAGCATAAAGGCATTATTGCCAATCCAAATTGTTCCACCATTATCATGGTGCTTGGGTTAAAACCACTGCATGATATTTCTCCTATTAAACGTGTCATTGTCAGCACGTACCAAGCCGTTTCTGGCGCTGGTAAAGAAGGCTTAGAAGAGCTCGAAAAACAGGTACAAGCCATTGTGAATCATGAAGATGTGGTCGCTGAAATTTTACCGACGACTTCTTGTCCGAAACATTACCAAATCGCTTTTAACTTAATTCCACAAATCGATGTATTCCTCGATAACGATTATTCCAAAGAGGAAATGAAGATGGTTCATGAAACTCGTAAAATCATGCATGACGACAATATCGCCGTTGTGCCGACGACAGTTCGTGTGCCAGTATATCGTTCCCATTCGGAATCGGTTCTCGTAGAAACGGAAGAACCGGTATCGGTGGAAGCGTTCAAAAAAGCTTGCGATGCTTTCCCAGGCCTTGAAGTACATGATAATCCACAAGAGCAGGAATACCCTATGCCGCTCTACACATCCAATAAGGATAATTGTGAAATCGGCCGTATCCGCAAAGATCTCTTTAACGATAAGGGCATGAATTTCTGGATTGTAGGGGATCAGATTCGTAAAGGCGCGGCACTTAATGCGTTGCAAATTGCCGAAGTCATCGTTGAGAAAGGGACATTTTAATTCGTCTCATCTAGTAGGAGGTATACTATGAAAACTCTAGGTCGTGTGTTAACTGCCATGATTACACCATTTCACGAAGATGGTTCAGTTGATTTTGAGGGCGCTGTAAAATTAGGGGAATATTTATTATCTCATGGTTCTGACGGACTTGTAATCTGTGGTACGACAGGAGAAGGTTCGACCATTTCCGAAGATGATAAATTCCAATTATTCTCCGTCATGATTGACGCATTAAAAGGAAAAGGCTCTCTCATTGCCAATGTAGGTTGCAATGATACGATGCGTTCTGTAGCCTTTGCAAAACGCGTGGCTACGCTTCCTGTAGATGGTATGATGGCCATTGTTCCGTATTATAATAAACCAAATCAAGAAGGTTGTTATCGTCATTTCAAAGCCATTGCTGAGGCGGTACAGGTGCCTATTATTGTATATAATGTGCCAGGTAGAACAGGTAGCAGCATCTCCAATGATGTGATCTTGCGTTTAGCAGAAGAATATCCGCATGTTTGTGCTTTAAAAGATGCGACAGGGGATATTCAAAATGCAGCCGAGCTTTTACGAGAAGCGCCAGAAGGCTTCATGCTCTATTCGGGCGATGATGCTTTGACGTTGCCTCTTTTATCGGTAGGCGCTTGTGGTGTAATTTCCGTATCTTCTCATGTGGCAGGCCAACAGATGAATGACATGATTCAAGCCTACGAACGTGGTGAAGTGGTAAAAGCCAGAGAAATTGACTGGAAATTATCGCCTTTATTCCGCGGTATGTTCCTGGCTCCAAATCCAATTCCTGTAAAAACAGCCGTTGCGATTATGGGCTTGCCAGCAGGTCCTTTCCATTTACCATTAGTGGAAGCCAATATTGAACAAACCATGCAGATTAAAGACTTTGTAGAACAGTGCAAAGATAAATAAGCTCATAGAGCCAAAGGGGAGTACGACCGCAATATGAGGTCGTACTCTTACCTATATGTAGATAGTTTAAAACCTCTTTATAAAGGTGATGAAAATTTAACTATATGTGAGGATATTTCTGTTGTATAATGAAAGAAATGTACAGGAGGGGTAAAGTAAATGAATCGTAAAGAGGTTTTGTTTCCAATAGAAAACGCCTATCGTAGTTATCGTTGCATCGACGGTATTTGGCATTATGCTTTTACAACGCAAGAAGGTGAGAGCCTACAACATGGCTTTCCCAAGGATAAAACCATAGCCGTACCGGGCAATTATGTGGACATGCTCTATCATGAGGATGACAGCGAGTTTGTAGGTACGATTTGGTACGAAAAAGAAGAATATATCGATAAATCTTGGCTTGGAAAAGAAATCTTTTTACGTTTTGATGCCATGGCCCATATTTTCTCACTTTATATTAACGGGATTAATATCGTAAATCAGCAGGACGGGTATTTGCCTGTTGTCATCGATGTGGCTAAATACCTGCGCTACGGTGAGATGAATACTATCGTCGTAAAAGTGAATAATGAAGTAAGTGCCCTTACGGTTCCGCAAGGTTCTACAGTGCGTGATAAAGAGGGGCGTACGATGAATATCCTCGATGCTAGAGCGCCTCGTCTAGGTGGCATTTTAGGCTCTGTATACCTTTATACGGTGCCATCGTATCGCATTACCGATTATTATATGGAAACAAAATCCATCACCCCTTCAGAAGCTAAAGTGCAATATGCCGTAACGGTGCATGGCAACTGCGTAGCGACAGTAACAATCCGCGATAAAGAAGGAAAAGTCGTAGCGACTGGTGTCGGTGGCGAAGGAGAATTGACGATCACGAACCCTCAAGTATGGTCTCGTGACAATACCTATACATATACGGCAGAAATCGAAGTGAGCCGTCTCGGTAAGCAATGTGATGCTTATACAACGGATTTCATCATCCGTACTTGGGATATTGAAGAAGGTATGGTATCGATTAATAGCGTACCGACGATGATTGCCGCTTGTTATTACCCCGATGAGCAGGAAAAACTTCATAGCGCTGTTTTTGCAAAACGCTTTTTCCTAGCTGCGAAAGCGAAGGGCTATAATACGATTGCTTTTCATGCGCAGATGCCGACAGAAGCCATTATCGACATGGCCGCTAAAGAGGGATTGCTCCTTATTGGTGAGATTCCGACCTTAGCCGTAGATGAGATGGAGAAAAATCATTATAGAGGGCTCGATAAACTGACTCCTATGCCTTTATTCCATATGGGACGTATGACCAAGGATTGTAAATACGGCTCTATGCTCGGTTGGTCCTTGCCGATTCCGACATCCTTAGAAGCGGCGCCAGAAGATAAACGACAACGCTATATTTCAACATTTTAATAGAGCAGTTAAATACCTATGATAAAGTCGTGCGTGTAGTGGCATTTTCGACATCCGTCGACCATCCGTATGTACCGGAAGAATTAGCCAAAGATCTTGCGTTCTGCTGGATTGAAGAAGAACCATCGGCTCAGATGTACATGGGCGCTAGAGAGCGACTCTATCGGTTTGAAAAAGCAGTCGCAGCCGTAGTAAAAGTAGCTCCACAATGCCGTATTTTCTTATCTTGGAAAGAAGTCAATAACGACAAGGTAGATACAGCGCAGATGCAGGAGCGCATGATCGCTTTTGCCAAGGCGCAACCGTCCGTCGTAGGATATGCTGTCGAAGGCTATAAAATATAAAGAAAAATAATCTAAATAAATTATAAGATTCTACTTGAAACAATGATTTTTTCATGGTAGAATATTCAAGTACAAAATTGTACAGAATTTCACACGCAATTGGATTTCAGCTCTGTGTCCACATTCGGATTCGCTGGAAGATGAGTATTGCGGAGGTTAATTAACAGGAGGTAGCCAAAAATGGCAGTAGTATCAATGAGACAATTATTAGAAGCAGGTGTACATTTCGGTCATCAGACTCGTCGTTGGAACCCTAAGATGGCAAAATACATCTTTACAGAACGCAACGGCATTTACATCATCGACCTTCAACAAACAGTTAAAAAAATCGATGAAGCTTTCAACTTCTTACGTGAAGTTGCTGGTAACGGCGAAGTAATCCTCTTCGTAGGTACTAAAAAACAAGCTCAAGAAACAATTAAAGAAGAAGCTCTTCGTTCCAACATGTTCTTCGTAAACGAACGTTGGTTGGGCGGTATGCTTACAAACTTCAAAACAATTGAACAACGTATTAAACGTTTAAAAGAATTAGAAAAAATGGAAGAAGAAGGCATGTTCGAAGTTCTTCCTAAAAAAGAAGTTATCCGTCTTCGTCATGAAATGGGTAAACTTGTTAAATATCTTGGCGGCATTAAAGATATGCCAGCTATGCCAGGCGCACTCGTAGTAGTTGACCCTAAAAAAGAACGTTTGGCAGTAGCAGAAGCTCAAAAACTTGGTATCCCTGTAGTAGCTACAGTTGATACTAACTGTGATCCAGAAGAAGTTGATTTCCCAATCCCAGCAAATGACGACGCTATCCGCGCTGTTAAATTGATTATTGGCAGATTAGCTGACGCTGTATTAGAAGGCGCTCAAAACAACGAAGAAGCTGCTCAATAATAGTAGTAAAGATAGGATCATTAAATTTGTAATACAATTGAGGTAAGGTGTTCATCCTTACCTTGATTACTGTATAGGAGGATAATCATGGCAATTACTGCACAACAAGTAAAAGAATTACGCGAAATGACTGGCGCAGGTATGATGGACTGCAAAAAAGCTTTAACAGAAACTAACGGCGATATGGAAAAAGCAGTAGACTTTTTACGTGAAAAAGGTCTTTCCAATGCCGCTAAAAAATCTGACCGCGTAACAGCTGAAGGTACAGTTACTTCTTACATTCATGGCGGCGGTCGTATCGGCGTTCTTTTAGAACTTAACTGCGAAACTGACTTCGTTGCTAAAACAGAAGATTTCCAAGCTTTGGCTAAAGACATTGCAATGCAAGTAGCAGCTACTAACCCTGCTTACCTTCGTCGTGAAGATGTTTCTGAAGAAACTATCGCTCATGAAAAAGAAGTTCTTCTTCAAGAAGCTCTTAACGAAGGCAAACCAGCTAACATTGCTGAAAAAATGGTTGATGGCCGTATCGAAAAATTCTATAAAGAAAACTGCCTATTGGATCAAGCATTCATCAAAGATGGCGATAAATCTGTACAAGATGTTATCAAAGAAAACATCGCTAAGATGGGCGAAAACATCAGTGTTCGTCGTTACACTCGTTACCAATTAGGTGAAGGCCTTGAAAAACGTTCTGAAGATTTTGCTGCAGAAGTTATGGCTCAAATTGGCCAATAAGTAAGCTATTTAAATAAGAGAACACATTCAAGTGTTCTCTTATTTTATATAAAGATATGAGAGAATCTTAGATGTTCTCTTAAATATAAAGGAAATTCAAAGATTTCGGCTAATATTACAATGAGTCCGTACTATTTCCAACAGTTTTTGTAACTCAAGGGAAGTGTGCATGAAAGAAAGAGGATACAGAACATGGAGAACAAACGTCAATTTAAACGTATTGTCTTAAAATTGAGTGGCGAAGCCCTTGCTGGCGACCAAGGTTTTGGTATTAACCCACAAACGGTAGAAGCCATTGCTAGAGAGATTGCAGAAGTGAAAGCTCTCGGTCTTGAAATCGCAATCGTTATCGGTGGTGGTAATATTTGGCGTGGTTTATCTGGCGCTGCTAAAGGCATGGATCGTGCTTCGGCCGATTACATGGGCATGATGGCGACAGTGATGAACTCTATCGCTATGCAGGATGCTTTGGAAAAATTGGGTCTACCTACACGCGTGCAAACAGCCATTTCCATGCAACAAGTAGCAGAACCATATATCCGTCGTAAAGCGATTCGTCATATGGAAAAAGGACGTATTGTAATCTTTGGTGGCGGTACTGGTAATCCGTACTTCTCCACAGATACAACAGCAGCACTTCGTGCAGCGGAAATCGAAGCTGACGCTATCCTTATGGCTAAGAAATTTGCCGATGGCGTGTATGACAGCGATCCTCGTACGAACCCAGATGCTAAAAAATACGATGAATTAACGTACATGGACGTAATTAAACAAGAATTAGGCGTAATGGACGCTACAGCGACTACATTATGTAAAGACAATCATATTCCGATTGTTGTATTCAGCCTAGATATTCCAGGCAATATCCTTAATGTCGCAAAAGGCGAACCAATTGGAACCATAGTGAGAGGTGAATAATATGGAAATGCAAGCAATTTACAACCAAACAGAAGAGAAAATGGTGAAAGCCATTGAGGCTCTTAAACGCGAACTCGCATCGATTCGTACAGGTCGTGCATCTGTATCTTTGTTAGATAATATTACAGTAGAATACTATGGTGCTCCATCTCCATTAAACCAAGTAGCGAACGTATCTGCTCCAGAACCACGTCTCATCGTGATTGCTCCTTGGGATAAAACATTGATCGGCGCTATTGAAAAAGCGATTTTGACTTCCGATTTAGGCTTAGCACCAAATAATGACGGCGAACAAATTCGCTTGGCGATTCCTCAATTAACAGAAGAACGCCGTAAAGAACTTGTAAAAGTGGTAAGCAAAAAAGCAGAAGAAGCAAAAGTAGCTGTCCGCAATATCCGTCGTGATGCTAACGATGCTGTGAAAAAAGAAGAAAAAGCAAAAGTAATTACAGAAGACGTATCTAAAGCAGAACAAGATAAAATTCAGAAATTGACAGATGCCAAAATTAAAGCTATTGATGAATTACGCGATGCAAAAGAAAAGGACGTTCTCGAAGTATAATGAAAACTATACAGACAGAAAAATTGATAGGTTTACCATGGCAGTTTGCAGAGGCTTTTTTGCAGGCTGCCTCTGTCCCTTATACGGCAGAATTTGGTCAGAACTTTAATCGATTTTTCTCTATAGCTGAAACAGGCGCCTATGTAGCAAGAGTCACTATTGTAGATGGTGTATATCATATTTTGCTATATAGACCGATGATAGATAGTGGATTTGGAAGTACATGTGAGGTGAAGGATGCTCAAATCGATTCTCAAACGAAATAAAAAAGAAATAACGATAGATCCTACGAATATGCCGGAACATGTGGCCATCATTATGGACGGTAATGGACGTTGGGCTAAATCTTATGGTTTACCGCGTTCCGTAGGTCATCGCAAAGGGGCGGAGGTGCTTCGTTCTATCGTTATTTCAGCAAATAATCTAGGGATTAAAGCCCTTACCGTATATGGCTTTTCTACGGAAAATTGGAAACGACCTCAAGAGGAAGTGAGTCTTTTGATGTGCTTGATTGAAGAGTATCTTACAAGCAATGTGGTAGCTATGCATGATAATAACGTGCGTGTTCGCTTTATCGGCGATATCTCGGCCCTTTCTGAGAACTTACAACATATCATTAGAGAAGCAGAGTCGTTAACGGCTAAGAATACTGGCCTTACATTGCAATTGGCCATTAATTATGGTGGACGCAATGAAATCACTCGCGCCGTACAGCATTTGGCAAAAGCCGTTGAAAATAAAGTGATTTCGGTCGATGAGATTTCAGAAGATCTTATTTCCGAGGCCTTAGATACGAAGGAATTTCCGAATGTGGACCTTTTGATTCGTCCAAGTGGAGATAGCCGTATTTCTAATTTCCTCTTATGGCAGTTAGCCTATGCTGAGTTTTGGTTTACGCCAAAAAATTGGCCTGAATTTGACGAAGACACATTAAAAGAAGCGATCCTCGCTTTTCAGAGTAGAGAACGCCGTTTTGGTGGATTAAAGGAAGATAAATAATATGTTAAAAACACGTGTACTCACTGCATTGGTCGGTGTTTTCGGCCTTGCATTTGTCATCACTTATGGTGGCTATGTATTTGATGGTCTGATGGCCTTATTAGCCCTTTTAGGATGGCGAGAATATACGAAATTACATAGAGACATCCGCGTTGTGGATGGTGCTTTAGGATATGGGGCGATTGCGGTAAGTATGGCTTGCTTAGCCTTTGGCTATGGGAGTCTATTACCTTTTGTAGCAGCCGTGGTTATGATCCTCTTATGGGTATCTTATATCGCATCCAATGGTGGCCAAGGTTTTGCTTCCATGGCGAATACTTTTCTAGGTATTTTCTATGTGGCAACTGGTTTCATGGGGATGATGGTACTACGCAATAGCTCAATTATGGGGATTTCTGCATCACCACATTCTTATATAGATAGTGGGGCCGCTGCGGTATGGCTCGTGCTTCTTTGCATTTGGGCGAGCGATACTTTTGCGTATTTTACGGGGCTTAGCATCGGCAAGCATCATATCGTGCCGAATATTAGCCCAAATAAGACCTTAGAGGGCTTTATCGGTGGTGCCATAGGTACAGTAGCCGTAGCGTATGTATTGGGGCTTCATATGGGGATTTCTCTTGAAAAGGCAATTGCCATAGGCATGATTATTGCCGTTTTTGCACCGTTGGGCGATTTATTCGAATCCAAAATGAAACGGGCTTGTCACGTGAAGGATTCCGGCGTTATGCTACCAGGTCATGGTGGTGTATTGGATCGTTTTGACAGTTTACTAGTGGCTGTACCGGTATTATTGGTATATTTGCTAGCTAGTTGTATCTAAGTCGTAGAGTACAGAGAGGACAGGGACATGAAACGTATTTCATTATTAGGGAGTACCGGTTCTATCGGCACACAAACTCTGGACGTTGTAAGACAGCATGCTGATGAGTTTTCAGTGGCTGCAATCGTTGCCAATTCTTCTATTGATTTGTTAGAAGAACAGGCGAAAGAATTTAATCCGACTATGATTGGTGTAGTCGATGAACATGCTTATAAAGAATTAAAACGCCGTATGCCTCAAGCGAATATTATTGGCGGTAAAGAGGCTCTTATTGCGGCGGCAGAATTAGAAGATGCTGACATGGTGGTTACGGCCATCGTAGGGGCGGCAGGGATTGAACCGACAGTTAAAGCCATTGAAAAAGGGAAAACAATCGGCCTTGCGAATAAGGAAACTCTCGTGGCAGGGGGCCCTTTGATTACCGCTCTTGCAAAGAAACATGGCGTTGATATCTTGCCGATTGATTCGGAACATTCTGCTATATTTCAATGTTTGGAAGGTCAGAAGAGAGAGAATGTAGAAAATCTCATTATTACAGCTTCTGGCGGTCCATTACGTACTTGGCCGTCTGAAAAGATTGCCACAGCCACAGCGGCGGATTGCCTTCGTCATCCGACTTGGTCGATGGGGAATAAAATCACGATCGATTCGTCGTCTTTATTCAATAAAGGTCTCGAAGTGATGGAAGCGCATTGGCTCTTTGGCTTTGATTATGATCATATCGATGTAGTGGTGCATCCACAGAGTATCGTTCATTCTATGATTAAAATGAAGGATGGCGCTATTTTGGCACAAATGGGAACACCTGATATGAGAGAGCCTATTCAATATGCTCTTACGTATCCACATCGTGAACCGCTTCATATGGAGCATTTAGACTTTACTAAAGGTTTAACGCTTACTTTTGAAGCACCGCGGTATGAAGATTTTCCAGCTTTAAAGCTCGCTTTTGCAGTGGGTAAAGAAGGTGGTTTCATGCCAGCGATTTTTAATGCAGCAAACGAAGAGGCCGTGTATGCCTTTTTAGATAATAAAATATCCTTCCGTGGCATTTACGATACGGTAGTTTCCGTACTCGATAGAGCGCCTCGTGGTGGAGAATTTACATTAGAAAACCTATTAGACATGGATGCATGGGCTCGTAGAGCTACCCATGAGAGAATAGGTAAGGAGTGACTATGATTACAATACTTGCCACTATATTTGTCTTTGGCTTGATCGTTCTCGTTCATGAATGGGGACATTTTATCACAGCCAAGCTTTCCGGCATGATTGTGGAGGAGTTTGCCATAGGTTTTGGTCCCGCTATTTTCAAAAAGAAAGTGGGCGAGACTTTGTATTCTTTACGGGCTATTCCTTTAGGCGGTTACAATAAAATCGCAGGGATGGATCCAGAGGAAGATTGCGGCGACCGTGGCTTTTCCAAACAATCGGTATGGAAACGTCTTATTGTTATAGCTGCAGGGGCTTCTATGAACTTCGTACTCGCTATTGTGATCTTCTTTGGCATGATGGCTACAGTAGGGACTTCTACGGTGACGACAGAGGCGATTGTCGGTCAAATCGACAATAATTCTCCGGCGGCCTATGCTCATTTAGAGGTGGGCGATAGAATCCTCAGCATTAATGGTAAACCCATCGCTGATTGGAAAGATATCCGTCAGGCTTTGGTAAATGAAGGCGAAAATAGCATACCTATTACCGTTGAAAGAGATGGTAAGGTAGAAGAATTATCCATTATTCCTAAAACTCTTGAAAAAGACCAAGCTGTCATCGGTATTTATCCGATGGTATATCATGAGAAGATGACCATTGGACAAGCCTTTGTAGGGGCTTTTGAAAAGACTTGGGCGATTTTGGTATCTATGATTGTCATGCTTAAAATGATAGTTACAGGTGCGGCGGCAGGTAGTGTGGCAGGCCCTGTGGGTATCGCGCAAATGGCAGGCCAAGTGGCTAGCCATGGTTTCTTGCCATTGCTTAATTTGACAGCGGTATTAAGTATTAACTTGGGATTGATCAATTTATTGCCGATTCCAGTACTTGACGGCGGTCATATCGTAGTTTTACTCATCGAAGGGATTACAGGCCGTAAATTGCCTGAAAAAGCATTGCAATCCATTCAGATGGTAGGCCTTGCGATACTCGCTTTTATCTTTTTATATGCTACATTCAATGATATTACACGATTGTTTTAAGAAAGTCTGGTCTTTTACATGATAGATAGAAAGAAAACAAGAGGAATACATGTGGGTTCGGTGGCCATCGGAAATCATGCTCCTGTGAGCATTCAATCGATGATTACGACGGATCCTGTAGAGGTAGAGCGCTCTATTTCTGAGATTAATCGCTTAGCGACAGCTGGTTGTGATTTAGTGCGTGTAGCCGTACCTTCCGAAGCGTCGGCTCGTGCTATTAAGCAAATTAAAGAGCGGGCTATGATTCCTGTTATTGCAGATATTCATTTCGATTATCGCTTGGCGTTGCTCGCGATGGAAGCTGGTGTTGATGGATTGCGCATCAATCCTGGTAATATTGGCTCTCGTGACAATGTGGTAAAAGTGGTCGAAAAAGCAAAAGAACATAAGGTGCCAATTCGCATCGGTATTAATGCCGGTTCTTTGCCGAAACATATTCTCGAAGCGTACGGTGGTCATCCTACGGCGGAGGGCATGGTAGAGGCGGCTTTAGAGCATATTCGTATTCTCGAAGAGATGGAATATTATGATATGAAGGTGTCTATCAAGGCGACAGATGTGCCGCTTATGATGGCTGCCTATCGTAAATTATCGGAGACGGTAGATTATCCATTGCATTTGGGAGTAACGGAAGCCGGCACGATAAAACAAGGCACTGTGAAATCATCTATCGGTATTGGAGGCCTTTTATCGGAAGGCATTGGCGATACCATGCGTGTATCTTTGACAGGGGATCCGATTCATGAGGTTGAGGTGGCGAAAATGATTCTCTCCGCCCTTGAATTGCGCTCTTTTGGAGCGACTATGATTTCTTGTCCGACATGTGGTCGTTGCCGCGTGAATTTATTCAATATGGCTGAAACTGTAGAAAAGCGTTTAGAAAGCGTGAAAGAGCCGATTAAAGTCGCTGTCATGGGTTGTGTCGTAAATGGCCCTGGCGAAGCGCGTGAAGCTGATTTTGGCATCGCAGGAGGCGATGGACAGGGGATTGTCTTCCGCAAAGGGGAAATCGTAAAATCCGTTCGTGAAGATGAACTAGTGGATGCTCTGTTTGAAGAAATCGATAACTATTTGGAAACAAAGGAGAAATAAGAACTATGCTAGCTAGTAAATTATTTGCACCGACTCTTAGAGAGACACCAGCGGATGCAGAGGTTATCAGCCAGAAATATATGTTGCGTGCAGGTATGATTCGTAAAATGGCCGGTGGTATTTATACTTACCTTCCATTGGCATATCGTACGTTGAAAAAAATCGAAGCTATTATCCGTGAAGAAATGGATCATACGGGGGTACAAGAGATTTTGATGCCAATCATTCAGTCCGACGAACTTTGGAAAGAATCCGGTCGTTGGTCCGTTTATGGCGATGAAATGTTCCGTTTAGCGGATCGTCATGGTCGTAGCTATTGCTTGGCGCCAACTCATGAAGAGATGGTGACGACACTTGTGAAAAACGAAGTGTCTTCGTACCGTCAATTGCCATTTACTTTACATCAAATTCAAAATAAATACCGCGATGAACGCCGTCCTCGTTACGGTTTAATGCGTGGTCGCGAATTCATCATGCAAGATGCGTACTCCTTTGGTCGCGATGAAGCCGATGCTGATGCAGCGTATCAAGAAATGTACGATGCCTATAGCCGTATTTTTAAACGCTGTGGTCTCGTATGTAAACCAGTAGAAGCTGACTCTGGTGCTATCGGTGGTAGCAATACTCATGAATTCATGGCGATTGCTGAAGCTGGTGAAGCTGATGTTATCCATTGTACAAAATGTGATTATGCAGCAAATATCGAAATCTTCCCTCCACAAGAGTTAAAATCTGAAGTGGAAGAGATGGCGGCGTTAGAGCTTGTAGAAACACCAAATTGCAAAACGATTGAAGATTTGGGCAATTTCTTTAAGGTAGATCTTTCCAAAACAATCAAAGCCGTAGCTTTTAAATCGGAAACAGGTGTGGTATTAGCCCTTGTACGTGGCGATCACGAAGTTAACGATATTGCGGTACAACATGCCGTTGAAGCTGCCGCAGAGCTTGAAATGGCTGACGAAAAAGACCTTGCAGAAGTAGGTCTTGTAGGCGGTTACATGAGCCCTATCGGTGTAAAAGCGGGTGAGAACCTTGCTATCGTTGTGGATCAGTCCGTTATGCATATGTATAATGCTATCGCTGGCGGTAATAAAGAAGGCTACCATTATACGAATGTAAATCCAAGCCGTGATTTTGCAGCGGAAGAAATTATCGTATACCCAATTCGCCTCGGTGATGTGTCCGATCCATGCCCTAAATGTGGCGGTCAATTGGAAATGGCAAAAGGCATCGAAGTAGGCCAAGTATTCAAATTGGGTACGAAATACTCCGAAGCATTAGGAGCTACTTTCCTTGACCAAAATGGTCGTCCACAACCTATGGTTATGGGCTGTTATGGTATCGGTGTATCCCGTACAATGGCGGCTGCGATTGAGCAAAATAACGATGAAGATGGTTGT
>RCNI01000764.1_pt1 | contig 24008 bp, 18 predicted proteins | sample 2041151 | NCBI WGS metagenome assembly RCNI01 (sample SAMN09708214, study PRJNA481090) | feces metagenome | isolation source: feces | place: Antarctica: Albino Rookery | reverse complement strand
AGTTAAACCAGAGGAAAAACCAGAAGTTAAGCCAGAGGAAAAACCAGAAGTTAAGCCAGAGGAAAAACCAGAAGTTAAGCCAGAGGTTAAACCAGAAGTAAAACCAGAAGTAAAGCCAGAAGTTAAACCAGAGGTTAAGCCAGAGGTTAAGCCAGAGGTAAAACCAGAAGTAAAGCCAGAAGTTAAACCAGAGGTTAAGCCAGAAGTTAAACCAAATACAAGTATAGCAAATAATGATACAATTGTAGAAGAGCAAGAAGAAGACATTAAAGTAGAGTTTATGGAACCAGAAGAAAAAGAAGAAGTAGAAATTAAACCAGAAAAAGAAGAAGTTAACGATAATTTAGAAGAAGAAAGAAAAACTCCAATGGGTGCAGTAGCAGCTGCAGCAACAGCAGCAGTAGCAACAGTAGCTGGAGTATTTGGATTTAAAATCTATAAAAAAAGAAAATAGAACTATAAGATAAAAAAAGAACTACCAAATGGTAGTTCTTTTTTGTATTAAATATTTTTTAGTTTTTTATAATTTACTATTGATATTTATTTTTTTTCATTATATAATTTTGTTATAAAGGAAATTTCAAGGAAAAAGAGGTTGAAGTCAATGAATAAAAAATTTAAAGTAAATTGCATTAGAGTATTAATGCTACTCCTTGTAATGGGGATAAGTCTAGGCAATGTATTTGCTAAAGATATTAATATATTTCCTAAAAGAAAGGCAGGAGGAAACTCAGAAGTTCAGTATAGAATGTATGAATCACCTCATGAGGGGACAGCAAAAGCTTTCTTTAGACAAGCAAACGCTGGAACATTTATAACATCTGGAGCAAGAAGCTCAGGAAGAGGACCAAATGATAAAGCAAAAGTAAATGGTTATCATAACCAAGCATATGTTTTAAGTACAGCTCCACTTTCAGAATATAATGTAGGAAATGGATCAGATACAACTCGATATGGTTATATTACATATAATGCTCGTTTTGAAGATTTCGTAACTGGTCAAGCACCACAAGAATATCTAGGAGCAGCTAGAACTTTTTGTAAAAGACCAGTGAGAAAATCTAATTATCAAAATTATATTGTAGGTGAATATCCTGGATATAACTATGATAAAACTGGATATGGTGAATGGGCATATACACTAGCATGTACAAATCACTCACCAAACAGATGTAATAAAAATCACTTATCACATGCATACGTTTCAGAAAACTATATAAACTCAAACGTTTATAATCAAATGAAAAAAGCTTGTATGGGAAAAACACTTAAAGATGCAAATGGTGAATACATATATTTATCAGAAGCAAAAAAAGTATATGGTCAAGGAGAAAATATTATAAAAACAGCTGGTGATTTCTTTAATGCCACTGTTGATAGATATGGTACTTCTAATTGGGCAACTTCACAAAAAGGTGGAACTAATGAAACAGCACCACAATCTTTAATAAATGTTTTTGATAATAAACTTTATTTCCCAGAACCATTAGAATCTAAAGTAATATTTAGATATTATGATATAGCTTATAATGGAACTAATTTAGATAAAGAAAAAACATCTATGATTACATTAAGCAAGATGGATAAATCTGTATTTACACAAGCAGATTTAGATAATATGTTAATGGAAACACAAGAAGTTACATATAAACCAGGTTCTTGTATAGAAATTAAACAAATACCTTGGATGGCATTTTTAGGAACTAACAAACAAGTTGGAAGTCCAAAACAATATGCAGGTTCAAATAAATTAGTAATTGGGGATTTAAATTCAACAAAAGTTTGTCCAACTACAGATGAAAATACAAAAGATGTATATATTGATGTTTTCTATAACTCAGCAAAAAGAGTATATGTAAGACATATAGATGTAACAAATAAATATAATCCTAATACACATGAAGTTACAGGATTAACACCACAAACAGTAGCATCTGCTGCTAAATTCTTAAAATCACAACCAGCATTTGCTGATATGTATAGTTCACATGATTCTTCATATTTAAGAAGAGTTGATTCAATATCACCTCTTAGTGGATACCAAGAAGAATATCATATAAATGTATTCCATTATGTAGAAACACATAACATATTAAATGTAAAAAAAGACTACATTGGATACAAAATGGCAACAGATTATAGTAGAACAAAAGCTATAAACAAATTAAATTCAAATTATACTGGAACAGTTAAATTTGATAATAAAGGTGGAAATAATAATAAAGATGAAGACGTACGTACATTTAGTGCGAAAGGTGATGAAGTTACTTTCATAGATATGTTCTATGTAGTAAATCAAGATCCTAACATTCCAAATAATCCAGCAGATAAAACTCCAGGAGAAAAACCTGAAATTCCAAATAAAGGAGATCCAGAAAACCCAGGTTCTAAACCTTCAGGTGGATGTGTTGAAATTGGTGGAAACGCAAATAATGGAAACGGTATATCATTAAAACCAGTTGGAAATCTTTATTTTGAATCTAGAGTAGATGGTATAAAAGAAGCTACACCAAATGAATTTGGAAAAGCATTAGAAGAAGATAAAGTACCATCTGGAGAAGAACTATATTATGGACCACTTGGTGTATATCCATATATGATGGGTACAGCAATTTATAAAGATAATACAGGTTCAATATATATTTCAAATGGTAAAAACATGAGTAAAATACCATACAACTTTAGAAGTTTAGATTACTTAGGTTTCTATACTATTAAAGATAATGTAGAAGTATATGATAATGTAGCTCAAAAAGGTGGAAAACTATTTAGTAATGGTGATGACGATAGAGTATTAAGAGCTCCACTTTCAGATCAATACTTAAGTCAAGCTGCATCTTCTCATATAGATAAAGGAGATTATATTCCTAAACTAGTTACAGAAAGAAGAGAAGGCGGAAACGAATACTATATAGATACATATGTAGAATTAACAGTAAAAAATGATGGGGTTGTATTTGGTGCAACAGATGTTGTAATTCCAACATACAATCAAGTATATAGAAAGAAAATAAGAGAAGATAAATATGTAAATGATGGAAACGGAAACTTTGTATTAGATAGACTTTCAACAATTTACTATACACAAGAAGAAGTTCCAACAATACAAGAATCTAATCACAAAAATTTAGTAGAAAAAGATATTAAAAAAGCTAGAACTCCAGAAGTTGTTAAAGATATGGCTTACTTATATAAAAATAATAATTCTATAGTACCAGCAGATAAATATAATGGTAAGAGAATACTTTCAAGTAAATTACAATATGAAAGAAATAGTAATGCTTATATAGACAATAGCTGTAATATACAAGATACAATTGGAGAGCTTCATATGAATGAAGCAAACAAAAATTCAGAACCAGTTGTAGTTCTTACTCCAGTTATTGCAAATATGAATTTAAAATCAGATAATAACTTCGTAGATCATACACAAAATGAAATTACAGGAGAAGTAGTTCAAAGAAACGTTCCATTTGAGGTAAATATTTTAACTACTGGAATTACACATCCTTCATATCCTTTAATGAAAGATTATGAAAAATACACAAGTAAAACAGAAATTAAATTTAGCTTTGGTATTAAATATCATAAATGTTATGATAAAAACGGTAAATTAGTAAAAGATATTCCAACTGCACTTCCAGCAAATACTTGGATTGAAGTACCAGTTGGTGGTAAAATAGTTACTCAAGCATTATATGCAGAAGGTGATATGGCTCAATCAGAAGAAGCTAATAGCTTAGAAGGAACATATACAGTTAAAGCATATGCTATAAACTCACCAAAAACAGATAAATATTTTGAAGATGCTAGAGTAGATTCTTTAGATTTATCAGATAATAGATATAATATTATAGCTAAAAAACATAGTCAATATCATGGCTTAACATTAGATAAAGAAACTAAATATGTAGCAAGAAGTATCAAGAAAACATTAACTATTGGTAGAATGTATGACTTCAAAATAACTGATGTTGTTGATATAGATTGGAAAAATGTATTTAGAAAAGATAATGCAATAGATCACACAGGTAACTTCTATAATAGTGGTATTTCAAAATGGAATATGTACTCTGCTACTGCCAACCAAATGGAAGATAGAAAAGAAAATGAAATTGGAAGAAATCCACAAAGAATTTTACCAGTTGGACCATCTAAACATACTAACTTAAATTATACTAAAGCACCTAAGATGGGATATAAATTTGCATTTGACTTAAAAACAACAGGAAAAATCGGAGATACTACTAAAAAATATATAGATATAGTTCCAGAATATTATTATATTTCTAAAGATGGATCAAAATATTATGATTCTTCTAAAATAGATTTATATTACATGAACTCATCTAAAAAATATGTTAAAGTAGGTAGTAGTGCAGATAGATATAAAATAACAATGAGACCAGCAGATGGAATTAGATATATTTCAGAATATGAAAAAACATTTAATAAATCTAATTTATCTACAAATACAATTAGTATAGGTTCACTTTCAAAACTTAGATTAAATATGGATACAAACTTAGTAACTAATGAAAAGAACTTTGTTCAACTTTGGTACGGTGAATTCAAATTACCTAACTCTACAATTGCAGTATTAAAAGATAAACCAGATTTAGAAAACCCATTAAAAGATGGATATATTGGTGTTAAATTTAATATTACATGTGTAGAAAAAAATGAATCAAGAGAAATTGTATTATCATATAACACTAACGATAAAAACAAACCAGGAGTACCAAATACTTCACAATGGGATTACGAAAGATATATGAAAGTTAAACCAGAAGCACCATATGAACTTGGATACAAGCTTGAAAAAGGTGTATGGAATATTAACAATGATGTATTTAATAGAATCAAAGGAACAGTAATGTTATATGATACAGATGAAAAAGCAGCAAGCGACTTCGATGTTGGAGCTGGTAAATAAAATTAAAGAAAATATTCTTTAAAATAAAATAGGAATAATTTATTAAATTATTCCTATTTCTTTTTTTTACTTGTTTTTGTTATGAAAAATAGTATATAATTATTTTGAGTGATATTATGCAAAATAAAAAAGGTGTTTCGTTAATAGTTTTAATTATAACTATACTAGTAATGATTATAATAGCAGGAGTTGTAATTGTTAATTTACAAGATAAAAATTCAATTATAGAAGCTGAAAAAGTTGCATTACAAGGTGATATAGCAAAAGCACAAGAAGCATTAGAAGTGAATTTTAAAACTAAAGAAATGAAAGATAGTAATTTTGATAAATATACTGTAAATGCATCTACAGAAGCACAAATGAAAATGTATATAAAAAAAGCTAGTCCAGAAATAATTAAATATTTGGAAATACAAAAAGGTGAGTTAGTTCTTAGAAAAATATATGATAGTTCAACAGACCCATATGTATTATGGATAAAAGAATTAGATATAGCAGTAGGGGAGTAAAAATATGAATAAAAAAGGTGTTTCTTTAATTGTAATGGTTATAACTGTATTAGTTTTAATGTTAATAGCAGGTGCAGTAATATTAAATTTAGTAGAACATAACCCAATAGAAGAAAGTAAAAAAACTAAAATACAAGTAGATATGAAAAATTATACTTTAGATTTAGATTCGTACATTAAATCTAAAATGCAAGAAGATCCTAATTTTGATGAAACAACTGTAAATGCAATAAGTGCAGTAGATATCAAAAAGATAATTCCAAATTTTAAAAGTGATTATGAAAAATTTGTGGTAATTTTAGAAGGAAAATTAAAAATAAAAGAAAGTGCTATAAAATTATATACAAAAGAAGTAGCATGGCTTAATGAAGTAGGTATAAAATCAGAAAATGAATACAAAATACCAGATGGCTTTATATATGTAGAAGGTGAAGAAGATACTGGAATAGTAATAAGAGATAAAGTAAATGGTAATGAATTTGTATGGGTACCAGTAAATAATCCTTTAGAATTTAAAAGAGAAAATTCTTTAGTTAGAAAAGGAATTTCTACACAACTTGTAAATGCAATATTAAAAGAAGAAGAAGAAAATAGTAAAGGATTCCAAGAATTTAAAAGTAGTGTAATTAAAAATGGAGGATTTTATATAGGAAGATATGAAACTTCTCTTGCAAGTAATGGTAACTTTAGAAGTGTTTTAAATGGAGATTCAAAACAAGCTTTAATACAGAACAGTAATATAGACAATGCTATGTTAAAAGCTAATTTATTATATGAAAATAATAATGATGTTAAATGTAATATGTTATATGGAACAGCATATGATTATACAATAAATTGGATAGCTAAAACAAATTCTCTTCCTACATCTGTAATTCAAAATGATTCAAAAGGAAAAGGACAATATTTGTCATCTGCTATATTAACTGGAAGTAATCTTAATTATAAATTAAATAATATATATGATTTAGCAGGAAATTGCTATGAAATAACATTAGAAGCAAGTGAAAACAGTTCTGTATTTAGAGGAGGAAGTGCAGAAGAGCCAAGTACAATGTCTATTATGTCTAGAAATGCTACTTCACAATTAAAAGGTAATCCAAGATTAATTTTATATTTTAAATAGGTTGACTTTTAGTAAAAATTTTGTTATAATTTGTCGTGAAATTTAATAATATGTAACCAATACAAATGGAGGGTTAGAAATGAGAGTATATGAACTTGTTTTAAATAACAAAAAGATAGAACTAAATTATACTTTTCCAAAGTCTAAATTTCTAGAGAAAAAAGATGGTCTTTATTTTATTTTAGAAAATTCAGATGAAATGATAAAAATAAATAAAGATGCATTAAATAAAAACATTTTAGATGAATATATCCTATCTGTGGAACCATGTATAGGTAGAGTACAAAATGATGTAAAAGTTTTTAACTATTTAGACAAAGAAATTACAGAGGAAGGCATATTCCTTATAGTGAATATACCAAGTAACTATTTAGTTAGTATAAAAGAAGCAAATACTCTGGCAAAAAATGAAGTAGAAAAAAGTAAACTTGATATAACAGATAAAAATATATCAGTATATGTAAGTAAAAATGATTTGAAAATTACGATATTAAAAAATCAAAGATTAGTATTACAAACAATTTGTAATAGATAAAAAAAAGTACATAGCTTAGCTATGTACTTTTTATTTATTTGTCATTTTTCATTACATCTGAAATAGTTCCAAGTGTGCTAAGTGCTTTTGTAGCTTCAAAAGGAATAAATACTTTATTAGCTTTTCCATCAGCAACTTTTTCTAAACTTTCTAAAGTTTTTAATGCAATTAATTTATCACTTGGATTACTTTCCATCATTGCAGAGTAAACAAGTTTAATTTCATTAGATTTTGCATCTGCTATTTTATTTATAGCTTCTGCATTACCTTCTGCTTCTAGTATTTTAGATTCTTTTAAACCTTCTGCTCTTCTAATACTAGATTCTTTTTCAGCTTCTGCTTCTAATATAGCAGATGCTTTTTTACCTTGTGCTAAAGTTATATCTGCTTGTTTTTTACCTTCTGCTTCTAATATAGCAGCACGTTTTGTTCTTTCTGCATTCATTTGTTTTTCCATAGCATCTCTTATATCTACTGGAGGATTGATATCTTTTATTTCAACACGATCTACTTTACAACCCCATTTATCTGTAGCTTCATCTAAAACTTGACGAAGTTGAGTATTTATAGCATCTCTAGAACTAAAAGTACTATCTAAATCCATTTTACCAACAATATCTCTTATTGTTGTGATTGCTAAATAACAAATACCTTTTTGTAGGCTTTCTATTTCATATACTGCTTTAGCAGGATCAATTATTTGATAGAAAACAACAGTATCTATTGTAATTGTAACATTATCTTTAGTGATAACACTTTGTGGTGGAACATCCATAGTTTGTTGTTTTAAACTTACAACAGCTCTAACTTTATCTACAAAAGGAAAGATAAAGTTTAAACCAGCTTCTGCAACAGAATGGAATTTACCAAGTCTTTCAATAATGTATACTTCTGATTGTCTAACAACTTTAATAGCTGAAAATGCAACTATTAATATTACTATTAATAAAAATATTATAAAACCCATAAATAATACCTCCTTGTTTTATAATTTAGATACGACTACTTTTACGCCTTGTAATTTGATTACTTTTATTTTTTCACCCTTTTCAATTATTTCATCTTCTTTATCTGAAATAGCAGACCAAAGTTCGCCATCTACTTTAACTGTACCTTTATTATTAAAATTATCTATAGCTTCTGTAACAATACCTGTTTTAGTAACTACAGTATTTGCATTAGTTACTATACTTTTAGTTTCTATAAATTTATTCATAAGCGGTTTCATGAATAAAATTAAAATAGAAGTAGAAGCAGCAAAAATTATAATTTGTCCAGTTAAACTAATATTAAATAAAGTTGCAATATAAGCAAGAAAAGCTCCTATTGCTGGAAAGAAAGCTAAGAAACTAATAGTTATAATTTCAACAACTAGTAATACTCCACTAAGTATTAGCCAAAATAACCACATTTCCATTTTATACCTCCTTTCATATATTGATATTATATACTATTATATTTGTAAAATCTATATTAAATTACATATTTCTTAAAATATTTTTTTCAAAAAATTACTTAAATCTCTTCACAAATTACATTATTTAGTATATAATTTGTGTATAATGAGGAGATAGAAGATGAAGAAAGTATTAAATTTTATTTATTGTTTATTTATACTTGGAATAGTTTCAGGTTTAATATATATAACTAATATTAAAGGAGTTAATAAAAAAGATTATACATTAGTAGTTAATGGAGATAATATTTTATATAAACATGAAATATTAGTTAAAGATGGAGGGGTATACATTCCATATGATACTGTAAAAAAAGTAATTGATAATAATATTTTTTATGATGAAATTGCTAATAAATTAATTGTAACTACATATGATAAAGTTATTAAATTTAGTGAAAATGCATCTAAAAAAAGTGTTAATTTAAATTATCAAGATTGTAAATATCCATTTATAATAGAAAATAATGTAGTATATGTACCAATGACAGAACTTGCAGATGTATATAATTTAGATGTTGATTTAAATGAAAAAACAAGAATGCTTTCTATAGATAGTAAAGATGCAACATATCAAAAAGTATGTGCAAATAATGTAAATGTATATAGAAAGATAGATACTAAAAGTGAAATACTAGAAAAGATAGATTCAAAAGATGAAATAATAGTATATGGAAAAGAAAAATTAGATCATCCTAGATGGTATAAAGTTAAAACAAAATCAGGAAATGTAGGATTTATCCCTAAGGTAGATTTAAAAATAGAAGAAAAAGAAATATTAAAGAAACCAGAAGAATCTAAAGAAAATAAAAAAATAGTTATGTTTTGGCAACAAGGAAATAGTTTAGAAGTATTAGGAGATAAAAATGATGCTATAAATGTAGCTTCTCCAGATTGGTTTGACCTTTCTAGTACATCTGGTGATTTTAAAGAAAAAATAAGCCAAAGTTATTTAAATAAAGCTAAAGAATATGGATATAAATTATGGCCAATGTTCTCTACTGTAAATACACCAAATGCTAAAAGTGTAGCATCTGAATTATTAAATAGTGAAATAGCAAGAGAAAATACTATTAAGAATATATTATCTATTGTAGATAAATATAAATTAGATGGTGTTAATATTGATTTTGAAAATATGAAAGATGATGAAAAACATTTATTCACACAATTTATAAGAGAACTTGCACCATTATTAAGAGAAAAAAATGTTGTACTTTCTTGTGATATTTATTTTGTTAAATATATTGAAAGAGATAGAGTAGCAGAAGCTTGTGACTATGTTATGCTAATGGGTTATGACCAACACTGGGCAGGCTCTTCTGTAAGTGGTTCTGTATCTGAAATTAGTTGGGTAGAAAAAAATATAAATTATTTATTAAAAGATTTTAAAGTAAAACCAGAAAAATTAGTTTTAGGAATACCATTTTATTCAAAACTATGGGAAGAAGATGGAATAAACAAACCAGTTTCTAAAAATTTATCATTAACTGCTATAGAAAATTATATTAAAAAATATAATTTATCTAAAGTATGGGATGAAAAAGCAGGTCAAAACTATGTAGAACATAAAATAGGTTCTAAAACATATAAATTATGGGTAGAAGATGATGCTTCTATTAAACAAAGAGTAGAACTTGTAAATAAATATAATTTAGCAGGAATTTCTGCATGGCAAAAACGTTTTGATAACGATAGTGCTTGGACAACAATAAAAGAAAATTTAAAATAAAGTATAAAACACCTCATTTAGTACAAAATAGTATTAGATGAGGTGATTTTATATATGAAGGTAAATAAAACAGCATATACTATATTAGTCTCACTATTTACTGTAGTGCTACTTGCATTTGGATTTTCTTGTGGATATATATTATCTACAAATAGTAGTGAAAAATCTGCAAAACAAATTGCAAACACTTTATTAGAAGAAACGCAAAAGGAAAAAGAAGAAATAGTTTTAGAAGAAAATAAAGATGTAGCATCTAAATCTATAGAAATACCTAAAGTAAATATATATGAAGAAGATATGATAAAAGATTTAGAAATAGAATATATAGACAAATATTTAGTATGTGGACATGAAACAAGAAATACTACTAATGTATATGGTATTAGTATAAGAGAATTTAAAGAAATGCAAAAAGAAGACCCTGAAAAGAGTACATATAAATTAATAGAAGAAGGAGAAAATAAATTAACATATTTAAAAGAACATGACCAATATTGTAAAGATCATTATCTTGTTAAAATAGAGGATAAGATAGTAGTTATATATAATATAATAAATGAAGGAATATGTTCTAAATACAAAGATACAATAATAAGAGAAGAGACAATAAGGGAAAGCTTAAAAAAAGAATTAAAATTAGGAATAAGAGTAGATAGTCAAGATGAGTTATATAGTTTACTTGAAGACATAGAAAGCTAGGAATATATTATTCCTAGCTATAAATTTGTTACAGTTATATATTTAGATATATCTAAATTATTTATTTTACTATTATCTGCTGGTAAAATTAGTGGATTTATTTTGAATGAAAAAGAAAATTTTTCATTATCTGTAGCTATTGTATATATATCTAAAGTAAGTACATTTAATTTGTTGTTAGATAATATATGTAAAATATTATATATTTCTTTTTTAAATTCATTCATTTTAGCATCTAGTTCTTGTTCTGTAGAATTATATGAAATACCCATTGCAAGATTAGTAAAAGAAATTTGTCTATTTAAAAGATCTTGTCCTTTTAGAGAAAGTTTATGTAAGTAATTTGAATTTTCTTTTGAAATACTTGCACTATAGTTTTCTAAAGTAACTTTTAGATTAGATTTTAATGTTCCTAGAATATATGAATAACAAGGAGAATAAGCAAGAGCAAGACTTGTATCATTTGAACTAAGAATCTTGTTTAGTATATTGTTAAAAAATTTCATAATTCACCACCTTAACGTTATTATATTATTATTTAATCAATTTGTAAATAGCAAATAAAAAAGCTTTAGAAATTCTAAAGCTTTTATTTTATGATTACTTTTCCATCTTCGCAATCTATTGTATAACAATTATTTTCTTTTATTTCACCAGTAATGAATTTAATAGCAAGTTCATCTTCTATATATTTTTCTATTGCACGTCTAAGTGGTCTAGCACCATATTTAGGATCAAAACCTTTTTCTAAAATAAATTCTTTTAATTTTGTTGTGAAATAAAGTGTGATATTTCTTTCTTTAATGTCTTCGCTAAATTCATTAAGCATAATGTCAATAATTTGAATCATATTATCATGAGTTAATTTATTAAATACAATTATATCATCAAGTCTATTTAAAAATTCTGGAGCAAAGAATGATTTAAGTTCAGCCATTACTTTGTTTTCCATTAATGTTTTTTCAGTATCTTTAGTAGCAAAACCATATGATTCACTCTTGAAATCAGTACCTAAGTTAGATGTTAATATAATTATTGTATGTTTAAATGATACAGTTCTACCTTGTGCATCTGTAAGTACTCCTTCATCTAGTATTTGTAATAATAGATTAAAAATACTTGGATGAGCTTTTTCTACTTCGTCAAAAAGAATAATAGAATAAGGATTTCTACGTATTTTTTCTGTAAGTTGTCCGGCATCATCATATCCTACATATCCTGGAGGAGAACCTATTAATTTAGAAACACTATGTGATTCCATATATTCTGACATATCTAGTTTAATTATTGCATCTTTTCTATCGAATAATTCTACTGATAATCTTTTTACAAGTTCTGTTTTACCAACACCAGTAGGTCCAACAAATAGGAAAGATGGGGGTCTATTTATATTTTTTAAGTTAGCTCTTTTTCTAAGTATAGCCATTGATACAGATTCTAGAGCTTTGTCTTGACCGATTATTTTTTCTTTTAAATTTTTATTTAAATTTAAGATTTTTTCACTTTCTTTAGCTTTTATTTTATTAACAGGTATTTTAGTCCATAATGTGATAACATTTGCTAAATCATCTTTAGTTAATACAGGTTTCTTTAATTTTTTATTTAATGTATTTAATTTTTCTGTTAGAGCACATTCTTCTGATTTTAAAACTGCTGCTCTTTCATATGATTCAACACTATCATCTTGTAAAATTTCTTCACGTTCTTTAGAAACTTTTTTAAGTTGTAGTTTTAATTTTTCTATTTCAGTTAAAGTAATATTTTGTAGATTTAAATTAGAACAAGCTTCATCTATTAAATCTATTGCTTTATCTGGTAAAAATCTATCGTGAATATATTTATCTGAAAGTCTAACTGCTTCTACAACAGTTTCATCTTTGATTTTTACATTATGATAATCTTCATAATATTTTTTAATACCTTTTATAATTTTTATAGAATCTTCTAGAGAAGGTTCTTCAATTATAACTTGTTGAAATCTTCTTTCTAGAGCACTATCTTTTTCAATATATTTTCTATATTCATTTAAAGTAGTTGTTCCAATAAGCTGAATATCTCCATTTGCAAGAGCAGGTTTTAAAATATTAGCAGCATTAAGTGAATTATCATGATCACTTCCACCAACTAAAGTATGAAGTTCATCTAAAACTAAAATTATATTTCCAGCAGAAGTACATTCTTCTACTAAACCTTTCATACGAGATTCAAATTGTCCTCTAAATTGAGTACCAGCTAAAATAGAAGCCATATCTATTTGATAGATTTCTTTATCGATTAATTTATTTGGTACTTTTTTATTTGCTATTGCAATAGCTAAAGCATTTGCAACTGCAGATTTACCAACACCTGGTTCACCAATTAAAGCAGGATTATTTTTCTTTCTTCTATTTAATATTTGTATAACTCTAGAAAGTTCATCCTCTCTGCCAATAACGGCATCAAGTTCATTTCTTCTAGCTTTTTCAGTTAAATTAAATCCAAATTGTTCTAAAAATTTAAATTTATTTTTCTTTCTCTTTGTTTTAGTTTTTACTTTTATTTTTCCATCTGCTTCTTTTATTTCTTCTACAATTTCATCATTTAAATCATCATCATCTAGTTCATCCGGATTTTTAAAGTTTCCACCTAATATGCTAGATAATGCATCTGAATCTATTCCATTAAGCATTTCATCAAATTGCTTAGACATATTTTCCATATCATCTTGAGATATATTTCCCATTTGTTCAAGCATAGCTTGCATAGGATCTATACCTTGTTTTTTTGCACAATCCATACACATAGCAACTGGTGCGCTTTTTTTAGTTGGATCGTTTTTATCTATTTTATTCACAAAAATAATTGCAACATTCTTTTTGCATATTGAACATAACATATTAATTACCTCCGTTATGACAGTAATTATACCACAAAGACTAGATAATATCAACAAAAATATGGAAATAAAATATGTCAAAAATGTGTTAAAAACATATTTTTCTATTGATTATTTTACATAAATGTTGTATAATAAGAATATGTATTATTTTTTAAAATAATAATTAAATAATTATTATGAGGAGTTGTAACTATGAAAAAAGTACAAAGTGTTAACCCTAGTGAGTTCAAACATTATTTAGACTTAAAAGTAGTAGGACAAGATAATGCAAAAAAACAAATATGTATGGCTATGCAAGAACATGTTAATAATTTTTTATCAGGTGAAAATGAAAATTTTTATAATAAGAAAAACTTATTATTAATTGGACCTCAAGGATGCGGTAAATCTGAAACAATAAGAGCTATAGAAGAGTATATTTCATTACCAATAGTAAGTGTAGATGCATTTACTTTAAGAGAAAAGAAAGAAGATGCTAAAAGTTATTTAATACAAAGATTATTAAAAGCATCTAATGGAGATTTAGAGTTAGCTAAACATGCAATAATTGTTATAGAAAATTTAGATTATGCTCTTACAGAAGATCCTATGAAATATTTTATAGACAAAGATGGAATGAGTTTTTTAAATTTACTAGAAGCTATGTTAAATGATGAAATTGAAATTGCTATTAATATAAAAGATAAGCCTGACCAAGAAAATATATATGTTTTTGAAAATAATATGTTTATAGTTACTGCAGTGTTAGAAGATATAGAAACTTTAGTTAAGTTTAGACGTGGTTCTAATAAAATAGGATTTTTAAATGATATAACTGTAAAAGATTTATACGAAGAAGTAGAAGCAATAGATTTAATTAACTGTGGTTTTACAACTAGTTTTGTTTCTTCTTTTGATAGTATAATCTCATTTAAACAAAGATCTAAAACAGAAATAGTTAAGATCATTAATAACAGTGATATTATAGAGTTCTATAAAAACAAATTTAAAGAAAGTGGAGTTACATTAGCAATTGATGTAGAAGCTATATCAGAACTTGCAACACATTGTTTAGAAAAAAAACTAGGTTTATTTAGTATCAAAAATATTATTGAAAGAAAAATGACTATTTTAGAATTTGATAATATTTATGATCAAAAAAATAAAGATGTTAAAGTAACAACTTTTTTAGATGTATAAATAAAAAATACCAGATTAATTCTGGTATTTTTTAAAAAACTAAAACGATTTCAATTTATGATGTTTTAAAAATGAGGTATAATATTTGTAAAATAAAAGAATTAAGATTTTAATAAATGGAGGAATATTATGAATCAAAAATTTAAAATATTAGATATTGATTCAAGTACTTTACACATTATAGCTATGTTATTTATGCTTTGTGATCATGCATGGGCAACTATAATTCCAGGAAATGCGTGGCTTACTTGCATAGGACGTTTAGCTTTTCCTATATTTGCTTTTCTTTTAGTAGAAGGTTACTACCATACACATAATTTTAAAAAATATTTATTTCGTATGTTAGGTTTTGCAATATTGTCAGAGATTCCATTTAATTATATGTATGGAGGAACAGCTTTTTATCCATTCCATCAAAATGTATTGTGGGGCTTTTTAATTGCTCTAGTTGGAATGTATTTAATAGATAGAGTGAAAAAATACAACAAAATATGGTTAGATATTTTGTTAATTCCTTTAATTGTTATAGTATTTGCTATGTTAGGGATAATTACTATGGTAGATTATAATATAACAGGTATTTTAACTGTATTTGTGTTTTATTTCTTTCACGGAAAAAAATGGTGGTGTATTCTTGGACAATTAGCTTGTTTATATTATTTAAATGTAAACTTGCTTGGAGGAATATATTATCCAATTAATATTTTTGGTATACAAATTAATCTAGTACAACAAAGTCTAGCATTGTTATCTTTAATACCTATTTGGTTATATAATGGGCGTAAAGGATATGATTCCAAAACATTTAAATATTTTTGCTATGCATTTTATCCATTGCATATTCTAGTATTAGTTATATTTGCAATGTTATTTAAATAAATTAACGTTGCGTGTTGACATAATTATAGAAAAGTGATATAATATATTCGTATTAAAAAATAACTAACATTTTAATAAATGGAGGAAATATTATGAGTGAAAAAGATTTATATGTATATTCTGCAACAGGAGTTGCTATTATAACCATTTGTGGTATCATAGTGTCTCCAAATATACCTGTACTATTAGGATTTACTGCTATAGGAGCAATATACGGATTATTTTCATTAAAACAAATTAATAAACTAGATGAAAAAAACAATAAATAAAAAATGAAAGAAACGCTTTATTAGCGTTTCTTTTTTGTTTAAATCAAAATAAAGAGTTGACATAAACTTAGATATAATGTATAATAATTGTACGTTGATAAAATAAACTAACATTTAATTAAATGAAGGAGAATGTTATCATGAAAAATAAAAAAGATTTGTATTTTGAACAATTAAAAAAGATAGTAGATGATACTCATAATAATTGTAAAACACTCGTAGATTATAATTCTAGAAGATTTGATTTACCAGAAAATATATCTTTAATAAAAAGCAGCTTAGAAATAAAAGAGGCTTTTTCTGGCTTTTTAAATTTAGTAGAAGGAAATTTTTCAAGGTGTGAGAAAAGATTAGACTATTATTTAGATAAGTTTAAAGTAAGTAATAAAGAATATTTTAAAATACGTGATGATATAATAGAATATATGTATAAATGTAAAAATGAAATAGAGGACTATTTATTTGAAAGACAAAATAAAGCATTAGAAAATTATGCTAGATTTTAAAATATTAAAAGGTGTAAATTTTACACCTTTTATTTTTTCTTTTATAAAAAATAATTATAATATAAATAAAATTTGACATTTAATATTTTTAGTGGTATAATTTGAACATAGAAATAAATAAAAACTGTGAAAAGGACAAGTAATATATAATGAAAGTTATAGAGAGCTTAGGAAGGTGGAAACTAGGCATGAGTAGTTATTTATGAATATCACCTTGGAGTTGCAGGCTGAAATTAAAGTAAGCTGAGCCGTATTTCTCACGTCATAGAGAGCGCATATGTTAGTATGTTGTATAATAAGGTAAATAAGAGAGTAGTATAATAGTTTTATTATTATATATATAGTCGCACATCCTTTTTATACAGGTATGTGCGTTTTTTATAACAAATTTTATTGTAAGGAGGACTAATAATGTATAAAAAAGTTGAACTTAAAGAAAATGGATTTGTTGGAATGGAACAAGATGTTGCAAAAGTTTGGAAAGAAAAAGATATAATTAAGAAAAACTTTGCAATGAACGAAGGAAAGGATTACTTTACTTTTTATGATGGACCACCAACTGCAAATGGGATGCCTCATGCAGGTCATATTATAACTAGGGTTATGAAAGATATAATTCCAAGATATAAAGTTATGAAAGGTTATAAAGTAATTAGAAAAGCTGGTTGGGATACACATGGACTTCCAGTAGAACTTGAAATAGAAAAAAAACTTGGAATTTCAGGTAAAGAACAAATAGAAGAATATGGAGTAGAAAAATTTACAAAAGAATGTAAAGAAAGTGTATTTAAATATGTTAACATATGGGAAGAAATGACTAACAAAGTTGGTTATTGGGTAGATATGGATAATCCATATATAACTTATGATAATAAATACATAGAATCTGTTTGGTGGGCTTTAAAAGAGTTATGGAATAAAAATTTATTATATGAAGGACACAGAGTTATGCCATACTGTCCTAGATGTGGAACAGCTCTTTCTTCACATGAAGTTGCACAAGGATATAAAGATGTAAAAGATTTAACATGTGTTGCTAAATTTAAAGTAGTAGGAGAAGATAATAAATTTATCCTAGCTTGGACAACAACACCTTGGACATTACCATCTAACTTAGCACTTTGTGTAAATAAATCTTATACATATGCAGAATATAAAGTAAACGTTGGAACAGAAGAAAATCCAAAATACGAAGTATATGTTCTTGCTAAAGATTTAGCTGAAAAAGTTTTAAATGGAAAAGAATATGAACTTGTTAAAGAATTTAAAGGAGCAGAACTTTTAGGAACAAAATATGAACAATTAATGCCTTTTGCAAATGTAGAAGGAAAAGCATTTGAAGTTATACATGGCGACTATGTAACACTTACAGATGGTACAGGAATTGTACATATAGCACCAGCATATGGTGAAGATGATAGCTTAGTTGCTAAACAAAATGGAATAACATTTGTTAATTTAGTAGACAAAGAAGGAAAATTTGTAGAAGAAGTTGAACCTTGGAAAGGTAGATTCGTAAAAACTTGTGATGAAGATATTTGTAAATGGCTTGCAGAAGAAAATAAATTATTCTCTAAAGAAAAACATTTACACTCATATCCACATTGTTGGAGATGTGACACACCACTTCTATATTATCCAAAGGAAAGCTGGTTTGTTGCAATGAGCAAATTAAGAAATAACTTAGTTGCAAATAATAACAAAGTAAACTGGTATCCAGAAACAATTAAAACAGGTAGATTTGGTAACTTCCTTGAAAATGTTATAGACTGGGGTATATCTAGAGATAGATATTGGGGAACACCACTTCCAATTTGGATTTGTGAAAATGAAGAATGTCATCACATGGATTGTATAGGAAGCATAGAAGAACTTAAAGAAAAAGCAATTTCTTGTCCAGATGATATAGAACTTCATAAACCATATATAGATAATGTAGAATTAAAATGTCCACATTGTAATTCTAAAATGCATAGAGTAAAAGAAGTTATAGATTGTTGGTTTGACTCTGGTTCAATGCCTTTTGCACAATGGCATTATCCATTTGAAAATAAAGAAATGTTTGAAAAACAATTCCCAGCACAATTTATCTCAGAAGCAATAGACCAAACTCGTGGATGGTTCTATACATTAACAGCACTTGGAACTGCACTTTTTGATAAAACTCCATTTGAAAACTGTATAGTTTTAGGACATGTATTAGATGGAAAAGGACAAAAAATGTCTAAATCTAAGAAAAATGGTGTAGATCCATTATATCTATTAGATACTGCAGGAGCAGATGCTACAAGATGGTATTTCTATACTGGAAGTATGCCATGGTTATCTTCTAGATTATCTTTAGAAAATGTACAAGAAAGCCAAAGAGGATTCTTAAGTACACTATGGAATGTATATTCATTCTATGTGTTATATGCAGAAATAGATAAATTTAATCCATTAGATTACAAAAACTTTGAAAGTAAAAATGTTATGGATAAATGGATAGTATCTAAATTAAATACTTTAACAAAAGAAGTAGCAAATAGATTAGATAACTATGATATAACAGGAGCAGGACATTTAATAGAAGATTTCACAGATGAACTTTCTAACTGGTATGTAAGAAGAAATAGAGAAAGATTCTGGGCACAAGAATTAAATGATGAAAAAATAGGAGCATATGTAACATTATACAATGTATTAACTACACTTGTTAAAGTTGCAGCACCATTTGTACCATTTATTACAGATGAAATATACCAAAACTTAGTATGTTCTTTAGATAAAAATGCACCAGAAAGTGTACATTTATGCTATTATCCAGAAGTAAATGAATCTAAAATAGATAAAGATTTAGAAAAAGAAATGGATCTTGCATACAAAATAGTTAAACTAGGAAGAAGTGCAAGAAATGCAGAAAATATTAAAAATAGACAACCACTTTCAGAAATGCTTGTATCTGTAGATAGTTTACCAGAATACTATGGAAATATAGTAAAAGAAGAATTAAACGTAAAAGCTGTAAAATTTGGAGCTGAAATGTCTAATTATGTAGATTTCGAAATTAAACCAAACCTTCCAGTGCTTGGTAGAGAATTTGGTAGATATATACCACAAATAAAAGCAGAAATTGCAAAACTTAACCAAATGGAACTTGCATCTAAAGTAAAAGCTGGAGAAACAGTAGAAATCACTGTAAATGGAGATGTTGTTATCTCATTAAATTCAGAAAATTTACTTGTAACAATGCAAGGTAAAGATGGATTTGCATTTGCAGGTGAAGGTGAAATTGGTGTAGTTCTAGATACTCACATAACAGAAGAATTAAAAGAAGAAGGTTATGTAAGAGAAATATTATCTAAAGTACAAAATATGAGAAAAACAAAAGGCTTTGAAGTTTTAGATAAAATAAAATTATATGTTGCAAACAACGAAAAAGTAGAAGAAATCGTAAGAAAATATGAAGATTTAATAAAACATGAAACTCTTGCTACAGAAGTTATTTATAATGAAGAAGGATTAGAATATACTGAAACAAAAATAAATGATGAAAAAGTAGATGTAGAAGTTGTAGTTGTAAAATAATATTTTAGACTGTTACAAGTTTTAAAACTTGTAGCAGTTTTTTTTATTGCCATATTGTAGATAATTTTTTTTAATGATATAATGTTTATATAAATTAGGAGGAAGAATATGAAAGGAAAAAAGGGGATAACACTTGTTACATTAATTATTACAATTACAATACTTGGAATACTAGTAACAGTAGGAATAGTAGGAACTTCTCAAAGTATGTATAAGAGTAAAATTCTTTCTTTTGAAAGTGAATTAAAAGAAATAGAAGAACTTTGCCAAACGGCAATAAAATTAAATAAATTAGAAAGTTATTTAGATAAAAATGAAGTAGATATATCCGCTTTAAAAAGTAAAATAGCAGAGAAAGATTTGCCTTTTTTAGAAGAAGAATTTATAGAAAATAACGAAAATAATGATTCTAAATTTAGAAAAATAGATGTAACTAAAATAGGAGCAAACGAAACTAGTAAAGGAAATCAAAAACAAGGCGCAAATGATGCTTTTTATATATCTATGAATACAAATAAAGTTTATTATTTAAGAGGTATGAAAGTAAAAGGAATAACATATTTTTCTTTAACTAGTAAGCTTTCTTTAATTGTAATAAATAAAGATATAGAACAAAAAGCTATAGAATTAGAAACAGAAGAAATAAAAGTTAATAATTTTTTCTCAGAAACAAGAGAAGGAAATAAAGTAAAAATAAATTTAAAAAATCCATTACAAAGTAATGAAAAATTATATATACAAGTTATAGATGATCAAGGTAATAAATATGAAGAAGAAATAACAAATTTATTAAAAAATACAGAATATGAAATTAAACCAATGAGAAGTATAACAAATGTAGTACTTGCTAAAGCAGAAAATATAACTTTTATATTAGTAAAAGAAAAAACTTCACAAGAGCAAGAATTATCTTTAGAAAATACATACAATATAGATTTTGTTAAACCTATAATAAGTATAGAAAATGTAAAGGTAGATAAAAATTCTACTAATATTATTATAAATTCAAAAGAAGATTTAACATACTTTTATTTACCAACAAAATATATAGATGAATCTAATTTTGTAAGAGAAATATTTAAAATAGAAACTAAAAATGAAGATATCTTAATAGAAGAAATAATTAGAAAAGGTATAAAAACAGAAGATAAAAATATTAGATTAGATACTAATGTACATAGTGTACTTATTTTAGCAATAGATTGTGCTGGAAATCCAAGTAATGTATTAAATTTAGAAGATATAAAAGGTAGTAATTAATTACTACCTTTTTATTGCACTTAAATTTTTTTCATGATAGAATATAAAAAGAGGTGGAATTATGAGAAAAAAAGGTGTGTCATTATTAATTTTAATTATTAGTGTAATAGTGTTATCTATTCTTGTTACAGTATCTATTACAGGAATAAATGGAGCTATTTCATCTGCAAAAAAAGTAACTTTTACTAAGGAGTTATTAGAAATAAAAGAAAATGCGGTAGCTAAATTAATAAGTAAAGAAGCTTTAGCAGATTTTGCAGATACAAGTGCAGTATATAGTAAAACAAGATTATCTAATACATTAACAGGGGAAAAGAAAACTCAATTTGATAGAATTGTAAATACAGATATCAATGATTTAATATATAAAATTGATTTAAAAAAATTAGGAGTTACTAGTACTGAAAAAGGTTTAGGAGGAGCTTCTAAAACAGATGAATCAGATTTTTATTATATTCAAATGAGTGCGGATAAAGCATATGTAAAAAATATAATATATCCAAAAGGAATAAAAGCTGGAAAAAGATATTATTTCCTTTTAACAAAAGAACTTTTAGAAGATGCAGAAATACCAGAACAAATAGCAGAACCGAATGACTTTACTCAAACTAATACAACAGCTAAAGTTAGATTAGAAAAAATAGATAACAATTATACAAATGAAATTAAATTTAAGGTTAACTATGATTCTACAAATGATGTTACACAGTTAAAAATAGGAGATGCCAATTCTAATGTATTAAATTGTTATGCTAATATTTCAAATGGTGTTACAGTTTGGAATAAAGATACTTTTAAAAATTTAGATATTTCATTAATAAATACGGTAAAAGTACAATTAGTAAATTCACAAAATAATAATATGTATACAATTGCAGATATATCTAATTTAGATGTAGAAGCACCAGTTATATCTAATATTTCTATTAATAAAATGGCAGATAGTTATGAAATAAAAGTTACAGCAACAGATGATAAATCTGGAATTAAAAATTATAGAATTGTTCCAACATTAAAAATTGGAAATGAAGATTATTATATATTAGATAAAAGCATTTATACAAATAAATCTACAGGAGATGTTTTAGAGCCTAATTATTCAAGATATGTAGAAACATATGGAGAAAAATCTGAATCTAATATATTACATCTGCCAGGAGATGTTGTTAGATTTGGTGTAGGTGTAGAAGATGAAGCTGGAAATATTGCAATAAAAGATTTTAAAATATAAGAGGTGTGAAATGGATAAAAAAAGAGGTGTGTCTTTAATAGTATTAGTTGTTAGTATAATAGTTTTAGCTATATTAGTAACTATATCTGTAACAAGTGGAATTAAAGGCTTTAATAAAGGTATAAAAAATAGTTTTGAATTTGAATTACAACAATTAGAAGAACTTTGTAGTTCAGCAAGTTCAATAGGAAAATTAGAAGAATATATATCTAAAGACTTTATTACGCTTACAGAGTTAAAATCAAAAGTGCCAAGTGTTACAGAAATTAATAATGAGACTGCTAAAAATAGAGAAACATCTAATTCTAAGTTTTATAAAATTAATATAGATAAAATAGGAGTAAATGAATCTTCTAGAGGTAAAGGTAAAAAAGGAGAAAGAGACTATTTTTATCTTTCAGTAGCAACAGGGAGAGTATACTATTTAAATGGTGTTAAAGAGAAAAAGAATATATATTATTCATTAGCTGGGGTATCTGGAATTGTAAAAGATCCAGTTAACTTAGTAAATGGACAAGAGAAACTAAGTACAGAGGTATTAGAACCAGGAAAAATATTTACAGAAGAAGTAAGAGATAATAAAATATATTTACATTTAAAAAGTAAACCCAAAAATAACAACTTAGTTTCTTTAGAAATGAAAGTTATATATAATGGTACAAACAAAGAAGTAAGAAAATTTGCACATGCAGAAGTTATAGGTGAAACATATTATATTACTTCTGAAACAGCAAAAAATGCGAAAAAAATAGTTGTAGAAGTACCACTGGAAATGTTTAATGTAGTAAGACAAGAAGTTGTTAATATAGATAAATTAGATGTAGTACCACCAGTTATAAATAATGTAACAATAGATTCTAAAGCTTCATTAAAATTAGTAAATATAGAAGCAACAGATAATAAAAATCAAATAGATAAATATTATGTGTTACCGATTGAAAAACTAGATGAAGAAGGATATAATGAAAAAATATTTACAACAAATGCACAAGATAAAAATGTATTAGCAGATGAAATAAAAGTAAAAGCTATACAATCTACAGAAAATATTATTAAAGTAGATAAAAATATAACAAAAGTATATGTTATGGTTACAGATAAAAGTGGACTTGCAAGTGAAGTAAAAGAAATAACGTTAAATTAGTGGATATTATATCCACTTTTTTATTTATAAAATAAGTTAATATAAATAATAATAAACAATATAATAGTTAAAATTACAGGTTAAATTAGTAATAATATAAAT
>RCNI01000497.1_pt1 | contig 24017 bp, 21 predicted proteins | sample 2041151 | NCBI WGS metagenome assembly RCNI01 (sample SAMN09708214, study PRJNA481090) | feces metagenome | isolation source: feces | place: Antarctica: Albino Rookery | reverse complement strand
ACACGAGTAATGTGATATAATAGGAACATCAGGAGAGAAAGAGGTGATCCTATGAGCAACGAACAGCAACGGCATGACATAAGTGATAAAGAAGAATCTTTGCAGGGGACGATTTTTTTACTCAAACTTTGCGCCGCACTGGGGGCAGAACTTAGGCAGTCGGGCAGGATCAGAGGGTTTCCAGCCGCAGTTGCTGCAAAAACGGAGTCCTGATGCCTCAGGCTTTTTGCTTCCGCAGTTGGTGCAGAAGTTGCCGGTGTTATGGGTGCCGCAGGAGCAGGTCCAGCCGCCGGACTGAGGCTTGGGGGTTCCGCAGTTGGTGCAGAATTTACCTGTATTCTGAGCACCGCAGGAGCAGCGCCAGCTATCGGCAGCGGGCTGTGTCTGCTGTCCCATCTGGTATAGGGTCTGGGCGTTTAAGCCGCCGCCCTGTGCCGCCATATTCATGTTCATAAAGCCCATTGCCGCACCGCCCTTATTTCCGGCAGCAGTTCTCATTGCGTCAGCCTGTGCGCCTGCAAGAGTAGCCGCAGCCATGGAGGGATCACGGAGAACAGCGCTGTCCTGGAGCTGCTGGAGCTTCTTCATGTCCTCATCTTTAAGGGTAATGGGATTCAATGCAACGGAAACAACGGAAATACCCCGCTTTCCCTTCCACTTTTTAGTGAGAGTTTCGTTCATAGCATCTTCCAGCTCTGTTGCGTGAGCGGGAATCTGGCTGGGCCGAAGCTCAAGGGCAGACAGCTTTGCAAATGCAGGCTGGAGTGCAGATATAAACTCAGTTTTCAGCTGCATATCTATATCCCGTCTTTCAAATCTGTCGCTTACATTGCCGCATACTTCCATATAGAAGGTTATGGGGTTTGTTATCTTATAGGAATAAATACCGTTGCAGCGTATGGAAACATCCTTATCAAGACCGATACGGCTGTCAACCACTCTGAACATAAAGGGGTTGGCAGTGCCGAACTTATTGTCCATTATTTCCTTGGTATTTACATAGTAAACTCTCTGGTCACCTGCGGCGTCACCGCCGTGAGTGAAGCGTCTGCCGATATTTCTGAGCGCAAGCTCAATGCCGTCGCCCAGATTACCTTTAAATATGCTGGGCTCGGTTCCATTATTATAAGTATACTGCCCCGGCTCTGCGCATACCTCTATAACCTCGCCCTGCTCAACAATAAGCATGCACTGGCCGTCGGCAACAACTATTCCGGAACCGTCAGATATTATATTGTCATTACCTTTTCTGTTGGAAGAACGCCTTGAAGTGGTCTTTTCTCCCTTTACAACGAGAGTATCCGCACCCATTGCGTCACAGCTGAAATACTCCATCCACTGGTCGCTGAGAACGCCGCTGACAGCAGATACGGCCGCTTTAATAAGTCCCATATTATCTCCTCCATCATGTAATATGAAAATATTTTCTCTTTCGTATTTTGTGACAGCGCATTTCTCTGAAAAGCAGCGCTGTCAATTTTTTTATTATATTACAAAGCCCCGTTATCTTCAATTTATTTTTTGCAAATATCCTGCAATTTCAAGTTTTCTTTCGTTCTGTTCCGTATATAAAAAAGTTATTGTCTTATCAGTTATTATACACAATAATTTTTCTGCTTTTCAGTTTAACTTTAAAATATTTTACAATTATGAAACAACTTTTCTGTTAAATTTGAAACATTTAATGGGTATTATATAGTCACAGCAAGAGTTAAATTCTTTTTCATTTTTTCTCCTTTTTAGTTTAACAGAGAGGCCGTTCTCCCGGCCTCTCTGTTTATTTTTTATGTTTTCTCCATAAGCGGGCATACTTAGTATATAAAAGACTTGGAGGGACATTTCTATGATTGAGCAGGACACAATAAGACTGATGCGCCAGTGCAGCTTCGGCATTAAAATGGGCATTTCAGCTATTGATCAGGTTTATAATGATGTATGTGCAGATAAATTTAAAAGCTCTCTCAATAACTGCCGAAGCGCCCATGTAAAGCTGGGAGGAGAGCTTAACGGCCTTCTGCATGAATACGGTCAGGAGGATTCAGAGCCGGGAGCCATGTTAAAAGGCATGGCGAAGCTCAAAACCAACATGGCGCTTGCCAAAGACGACAGTGACAAAGGTATTGCAGACCTGCTTACCGACGGCTGCAACATGGGAATCAAAAACCTTAACTCATATCTTAATAAATACAAGGCAGCAGATGAACGCTCAAAGGATATTACAAAAAGGCTTTGTGAGCTTGAACAAAAGCTGGTTATCGACATGCAGCCTTATCTGTAAATAAAAAAGACAGTTTCCAAATTTGTAGAGCCCATAAGGAAGTTTTTTAGAAATATGGTACAGCCTGTTTTGCGGCTATACCGTATTTTCTCTTTTTATACAGTAAAACAGCAGTTCTGTTTTTCGGTACATTATTTTTCTTTGTCGGTAGCTGTCGGTCTGCACCGGTGTTCTGTCAGCTCCAGCACAGGCAGTCATTCCTACTCAGAGATACTTGGTTTTTGCACAAATAACAAGTTGGTAAAACCGATTAACACATGATACAAACTGGCTGTACAGTGAATTAAGGTATTGGTCAGATAAGGAACTGTCTATTCGGATTATTCGGACGGCATTTTCCCAACTATTAGCAGGATTTTCTCTATTTGACTTCCGGATAATCTTCAAAAATCTGCTTATTCCGAATGACCAGAGCACGGTTCGCAACAGCTTTCACAAAAGCATGCTCGTGGGATACAAACAGCATAGTTCCCTCATACTCAGACAACAGCTCCTGTATAGTCTCTATCGAAGGAATATCCAGATAATTTGTAGGTTCGTCCAAAACAAGCACGTTCGCATCACTGACAAAGCTTCGTGCAAAGGCAAGCCGGATGCGTTCGCCGCCGGAAAGCACAGAAACAGGCTTGTTTATGTCATCCGCAGCAAACAGCAGTCTTGCCAGAATAGTTCTTACAATATTGATCGGTTGAACACAGTTTTCCATCGTACTTTCCAGAACAGTATCACTTTGACAGAGGTTCGCCAAATCCTGCTGAAGGTATCCGATTTTCGCTTTTGGGACAACCCGAATCTTTTTCCCTTCCAGAATCAGCCGGATTAAGGTAGTCTTTGCAAATGGAGTTTTTCACGCCGGACAGCACGGAGACTTTCTTTTTGTTTTTACTTTCATGAATGAATTTCTCCATGGAAGCGCAGGCCGGACGAATAGAAATAAGCTGTCTGAGAATATTTGCCAGCATAATAAGCGGGTACGAAAGCTGGTCAATCATACCAATAGCAATGAAGAAATCACCTGCTGAAAATTCGCCTTTGAGAACAAGCCAAGTAGAGCAGAGCCATAACGATGCCGTCCGTCTCTGCAAGCAGAAGCCGCTTTTCAGCGACCAGATGCTCAAAATATTCTCTGGGGTATACAGTATCCGTAGGTTTATAAATGTCCGGCCGCCAGTCAACGTGGAGCTGCTGGACTTCCTGCATAATAGCTTCTACGCTGTCATAATCGGCTAATCGGCTGTTTCAGCACAGCGAATTGCAGCATCTACATCATCGCACTTTTTATTATGCCGGAGCCAGTCTTCAGCCAGCAGGCCATATACATACATGTCAACCCATTGGTCGTTTAGATCTCTTGTATGGCTCCGCTGGATTCCCTCAGGCTACAGCCCCAGTTTCTTCATCAGAGCAACAGATTTTACAGAATCAATAGTTTCAGCAAAAATCTTATGAACCTTCAACTGCGTGAAAGCATGGTCAATAACTGCCTGACAGGCTTCATAGGCATATCCCTTTTGCCAGTATTTCCGATTGAAGAACCAGCCTATTTCGTACACATTCTCTGTATATTCATTGAAAAGAATGTACCCAATCACTTTTCCGCTTTGCTTATGGACTGCCGCAGCTGCGCCTCCTCGCCCGATGCAAAAATCAGCCAGAAAATTTTGCGTTTTTTCAAAGCTGTAAGGCCGTTCACAGTATTTCATTGTCTCCTCATCGCCAAGAATCTCATAAAGGTCTGATGCATCATCCATCAGAAAATCACGCACAATGAGGTGTGTTGTTTCTATGTTCATTTTCGTATTCTCCTCTCATTCCCCTCGGAAAAAGCACCTGCTTCAGATGCTGCGTGCAAATTGAAATGCGCCCGTCCATGGTCTTATTACGGTGTCGCGTTTACCCATTTCCCGTATACTTCAGAAGTCAATTCTTCTGCATAGCCCAGATGTGTATAGCCCAGTTTTTCAAGGAGGGCTATACTTGCTTTATTTTCAGACTCTGTAAAGCTGATAAACTCCCAAGCTGGATATGCTGCATGAAGTTTTTCAATAAGTAACGATAATGCTTCGAAAGCATATCCTTTTCTGTGGTGCTTATAGGAAAAAGTATATCCGAGAGAGATGCAGCCATCATTGGGCATCACAACAATCTCTCCGACAATTTCGTCAGAATCTTTCAGCGCAACCGCAAGCATAAAACTATGATTCACAGCAATAACATCATTTTTTCGCTCCGCAACCAGATTTTCTATTTCTTTCAGTTCCTTCACCTGTCCACGCTGGTAGCGAGCGCATATTTCGTTGTTGCGGTAATCGTAAATATAAGACACATCTTTTTCGGCTACATTACGGATAATTAAACGATCTGTGCTATAAAACTCCATAAAATTACCTCCTGAATGTCATTCACTCTGAATTACATAATGATTCAGAAGAATATGACACTTAGTCTTTGCAGTATTATATCATAGCCTGTTGAATTTGCTAACTAAATTTTATGTGTGAGCCATTCTCTCATCTGATATAAAAAAATTCCCAGGCCGGCTCAATTTGAGTCTTCCCAGGAATTCTTTATTTTGCATTTTCGGACTAAAAAGCTTTCAGAACCTTCTAAATTACTTCCTTATCTGGCATATGCAATCGGAAACCGTCTTTTTTATATATCAGTCAAGTACCAGAGAAGGTGCAGTGTAAATTCTGGCGGCAAGCTCAGAGTTGAGCATATAAAGGCCCTTGGCATCGTCTCCGAAAAGACGCATCTTCTTTATAAGATCCTCTGCGTTTTTCTCTTCCTCGCCCTGCTCCTTAACGAACCAGTCAAGGAACTGCATGGTGCGGAAATCTCTGACGGTGTATGCAGCGTCATAGATGCTGTTGATAAGGCTGGTAACATATTTCTCATGCTCCAGACCGAACTCCAGAACCTGAAGTCTGTCGCTCAGCACCTTGTCGGGCTTGTCAACAGCTTCCAGAACGGGCTTTACGCCGTTATTCTGGAGGAAGCGAAGCATCAGCAGAGCGTGGTCACGTTCTTCCTGAGCCTGTACCATGTACCAGTTTGCAAAGCCGTTAAGACCCTCTTCCTCATAGAAAACGGAAAAATCCAGATACAGGTATGAAGAATAGAGCTCCTTGTTGACCTGATTATTTATAAGATCAGCTACTTTTTTGTCAAGCATTTCGGACACCTCTTTTTTAAATTGTTTTTTTAATTATAACATATATCACCCAATTTTGCACTGAAAAAATAAAGGTCGTATAAGATTTTTTTCAAATTAGTTGTTGACAAAGAAAGTTGTCAATGCTATTATATGTTTGACAAAAATAGTTGTCACTTTGCAAAGTTTAGTTTACACGAGGAGTGATGTTATGCCTTTAAATAACAATCTGAAGGAGCACCGGGCAAGACTGGGTTTAAACCAGCAGATGCTGGGTTCTCTGGCCGGAGTATCCCGGCAGACCATCAGCCAGATAGAGCGCGGGGATTACTCCCCTTCTGTAAGCCTTGCGCTGAAGCTCGCCAAAATATGTGGAGTTACAGTAGAGGATATTTTTACTTATTCGGAGGATGAAAATAATGAATAAAAATAATGATAAAATTAAAAAGGACAATAAAAAAGCCGTCCCAAAATACCTTATTGTACTTTTAGTAAGTGCCGCCGTCGGCTTTATAGCAGGTCTTTTCTCTGCATTTATCGGTGGAAGTGACTGGACAAGCATTATTGTAACCGGTATACACAGCTTTTTACAGATTGCAATCCCCTATATTTCTGTAATTACTCTGCTGCTTCTGATTCTCCCCGCTTTCATAATTTATAAAAAAGCAAAAAAGCTTGCTGAAAGCTGGGACGGAGAAAACGAAGAACTTCCCGATGATATTGACGCAAAGCTTAACTCCGTTCTGCTTTTAATCAGCCTTGCAATGCTTGTTACCTTATTCGGTCTGGGCAGTATTCTGGCAGTTAACATAGGTCCGGGACAGACAATATTCGCATTTTTAAGCTGTGTTATTACCTTTATTCTAATAACCCTGATGCAGCAAAAAGCCGTTGACCTTACAAGAAAAATGAACCCCGAAAAACAGGGCAGCGTTTATGATACCAAGTTCCAGAAAAAATGGTACGGAAGCTGCGATGAAGCAGAAAAGCAGCTCATAGGTGAAGCCTCATACCATGCCTTCAGCATCACCACCAAAACCTGCATGATTCTCTGGGCCGTAACCATTGTAACTCACATTGCCTTCGATACCGGATTATTCCCCATGTTCCTTGTACTTTTAATCGGCGGCATCTCTCAGATAAGCTACATTCTCAAGGCTATGAAGCTGAGCAAAGCCAAATAATTTTTTAGCAGCAACAGTGGAAATCTGCACTCTTTTGTGGTATAATATATTGATTAAGGAAATTTTCAGAAAGACGTGATATTGTGAATAACGATAGAGAATTTCTCGGGACAGAACCGGTAGGAAAACTTCTCTTCAAGTTAGCCATTCCCACTGTTGCTGCGCAAATTGTAAATATGCTCTACAACATTGTAGACAGAATTTACATCGGTCACATGCCCGGAGACGGAAAGCTGGCTCTTACCGGCGTAGGTGTATGCCTGCCTATTATAATGATAGTTTCCGCTTTTGCCGCCCTTGTAAGCTCCGGCGGCGCTCCAAGAGCATCAATTTTTATCGGTCAAGGCGATAAGGACACCGCCGAAAAGACAATGGGCTCATGCCTTGCTTTGCAGGTAATAGTCTCCATTGTGCTGACAGTAATATTGCTTTTATTCGGGCGGCCTCTGCTTATGGCTTTCGGAGCCAGTGAAAACACCATTGACTATGCAGCAGCTTACATGAACATGTATGCAATAGGAACCATATTCGTTCAGATAACCTTGGGAATGAACGCCTTTATTACCGCTCAGGGCTTCGCTACTGTGAGTATGCTTACGGTTTTAATCGGCGCTGTACTGAATATTGTTTTAGACCCGATTTTCATTTTTGTCTGCAAAATGGGCGTCAGCGGTGCAGCTCTCGCAACTATAATCTCTCAGGGTGTTTCCTGCGCATGGGTGCTTGTATTCCTTGCGGGTAAAAAGACAAGCCTTAAGCTCAAGAAAGAAACACTTCGCATAGCAGGAAAATATGTTCTCCCCTGTATGGCTCTGGGCCTTGCGCCTTTCATAATGCAGGCAAGTGAGAGTATAATTGCCGTCTGCTTCAATGCCTCTCTCCAACGCTACGGCGGTGATATGGCTGTTGCGGCAATGACTATTTTAACAAGTGTCACCCAGTTTGCGGCTCTCCCTGTTCAGGGTGTGGCGCAGGGCGCACAGCCTATTTCCAGCTACAACTACGGTGCAGGAAATAAAGAGCGAGTTAAAAAGACCTTCTTCATTCTTCTTGCCGTCAGCCTCTCATACACTATTATTCTCTGGTGTCTCGTAATGCTCTTCCCCCAGATGTTTGCGTTAATGTTTACCGATAACGCTGCTCTTGTTGAGTTTGCCGCAAAGGCACTGAGAATTTATTACTTCGGTATGGGTATCTTCGGAATTCAGATGGCATGCCAGATGACCTTCATTTCTCTTGGAAATGCAAAGGCCTCTATAATTGTGGCAGTTGTGAGAAAGTTTGTACTTCTCATTCCTCTTATTTATATAATGCCTGCACTAATTGCAGATAAGACTATCGGCGTATATCTGGCAGAACCCATAGCAGACACCTTAGCGGTAACATTCACCGGTATGCTCTTTATCTTTGAATTCAGAAAGGCTCTTAGGGGTATGGATAATTCCATGAGGCAGCTAGAAGCATGATTACGGAACAAGTAGAAAATGATTATACAATTCTTGAATGTGAAAAGCGCCGTGTATTCCGCATGTTAATGGCAGTAGGCGGATATTTGGGAGCTTTCACATTCACAATGCGGGGCGGCGTTTTCTGTAACGCCCAGACCGCAAACATTGTAATGCTGTCCGTTTCCTTAGGCAGCGGCATGTGGAGTAAAGCTCTCTACTATCTCATTCCTATAAGTGCCTATCTCTTAGGAACGATAATTTCCGAGCTTATCCCCTCCCCTTTAAAGCACTTCCATTTTCTTCGCTGGGATACTATCCTTGTTGGTATAGAAGCTCTGGTAGTTATAATTTTAGGCTTTATTCCCGACAGCTGGCCTTATCAGATTACCCATGTAGCGGTTAACTTTATCTGCTCCATGCAGTATAATACCTTCCGTCAGGCGGAGCATGTTCCAATGGCTACCACCTTCTGTACAAACCATATACGCCAGACCGGAATATACCTTGCAAAATGGCTCAAGCACAGAGAAATACCCGCTCATAAGACTCGTTTTCTCAATCATATCTACATGCTTTTGAGCTTTATCGGCGGCGCTGTTGTCTCTGCATTTCTTGCACATATTGTCGGTACAAAGGCTGTATGGGGTGCGGCTGTACTGCTGCTGATACTCTTTGCCGATCTGTGCCACGCAGACCTTACAAAAGAAAAAGACTTAATGGATTTAAAGCCCTTTGGGCATTGATAAAATGATGAAAAAAGCCGCCGATTTTCGGTGGCTTTTTCATTTTACAGCTTATAAACGGCAGAAGCATAAAACTCCTGCCGTTCATATTATTTCACAATATATTCGCCCATAACGCAGCCTGTATGTTCGTCATAGCTAACCTTTAAATAATCTCCGTAGCTGCCTCCGAGAAGTATGCCCGTTTCACCAAGTCTTATTTTGCATAATTTCTCTCCATCCGGATTCGGAGTCTGTCTCAGGCTTATAAATTCATCGCAGTTTATAACCTTTGCGTCTGTTTCGGAATATACGCCAAGGGGCTGAATATCGTCATACCCGTACCCAACGGTATCATAAAAATGCCACCATTCTTTAAAATAGCCCTTAAATCCGTTTTCATGCATCAGCTTTTGAAGCAGTTCTGCATTCTTCCGTGCATCTTCCGAAACGTCTGTGTAGTCTCTGTCTGCCAGTGCCGAAAATTCATCAAAGCCCGAAGGCATTTAAAGCTCATTTCCGGATGCATCCACTAATGTAACATCAAGAGTGCCGCCGTTTGAGTGCTTTGAATGTCCGTTATACGGGTCTGAAACATAGGAAGGGTCGGGGGCTGTTTCCCATAATTTAAACTGAGCCGCCTGAGGTCTGCATCCGTCCCATATAAGCAAAGCATATCCATAATCAGACAGGGCATTTTGAACTTTAATAAGCTTTTTTACAGTTCCGTATCTGAGATAAACATCATTAAAATCATATATGCACTTGCCTGTAAAATTGTCTTTCCCCGCATATTTAATGTCAGAATATATATCGGGGATATAGTCTTTTACCCGCACAAGGTCATAATCCTCCGGCGTGTAGTTTGCAGACTCCTGCGGATTTTTTCTGCCGTTCAAAGCATTTTCTTCGTTTATAAATGCAGTTATTATATTGACGGTTTCTTCCGGATAAGCAGAGAGCATTTCCATAAAGGCTGCCGGATTTTCGCAGTACATATCATAAATACTTGCAGCATAGCTCTCGGCATCAGTGCCACCTAAGTTCACAAAGCCTTCAATAGCTTCTGCCGCGCCCTTAGTCTCATTTACCGCACTTTCTCCCTGTGCATTTTCATTGCTTACGCCGAACTCCGGAGGACACCAGCTGCTGTGCGCCCGCTCCTCATCGTCCATTTTAAGCCATTTAATTGTCTGCTCCGACAGCTCTTCTGCCTTATACTCCCTGCCATTAAAAACATAGGTTTCTTTGCTGCCCTATGCTGATTTTGTGAAAACAAATTTCTGTTTATTGCTTGCTATACATAAATTCATTACAACATGCCGATTTAAAATACAGTTCTAAATTTTTCTTAATATTTATAGCGTTAGATACAAAAATACTGTGTCAAGAAAGCTTAACACAGTATTTTAAAAGTATTCTTTTTTAACGGTTTTGCCTGCCGCCAGCAGCTCTGAATAAAGTTTTTTTATAGCTTCAAGCTTTTTTTCAAAGCTGATGCCTATATCTTTGTGAGCTGCATTTGCCGCCGTGCCGAAAAATATATTCACATTAGAGCTTTCAAGAAACAGCTTTTTATATAGAAGCTCTTCCGGGCTTTCCCGAAGTTCCAGAATCAGCTCCGGTTTTTCTTTTATCCGCTCCCTCAAATCCAAAGCCGCTTTGAGGGTTATTATACCTTCAGTCAGCAAATCTACGCCTTCCAGTTTTGCCATGTCCGGCACCCGCTCGCTGCCTGAGCCTTCAACCAACTCTATGGGCTTATTAAGATACCTTGAAACCATGGTTCCTGTACTGCCGCCGCATACTACATGCTGTCCTTTTTTTGCAAAAAACAGCTTTAGCATCCGCTCGTCATCTTTGGAATTTTCAGGCGGCCCCATCATCAGGTTGACTGTCGTGCGCTGGCAAAAGCGCATTACGGCAATGGTTCTGTCATCGTCCAGCGCATCTTTTGAAAGCCGGGCGCATTTTTTATCCAGAATTGCCGCCGTAACCGCAGCACAGTTTTCGGCAGCACCGTTTTCTATAAGGAATTCACCCGCCTCAGCCGTTGTCCAGCCGTCATCATTGGTTCTTCCTATGCCCGAATGTGTAACGCCGTCGCTCATTAGTACAATCACATCTCCCGGCATTATATCAAACTGCCGCTGATGTATTTCCTTGTCTCCCACAAAACGGACATTGCAGCTGCTTTTAAGCACCTGCCCATTGCGGATTACAATAGCCGGCGGGTTATCATATTCTACAAGAAAGGCTCTGTCACCGCTTATCTGCATCGCGGTAAAAGTGGCATAAGCCATATGCCGTTCACGGCATACAGGCAGAGTTGCCGCAATGGTATCAACACATTCTGCCAACGGAATTCCGTGTTCAAGGAGTCTCCCCAGAATTGTACAGGTGAGCGTTGCAAGGATATTTGCCTTTACACCGCTGCCCATACCGTCGGACAGGACGAAAACAGGCTCTGTGTCAGTGCCGAACATTTGGGAAAAATCGCCGCATAAGGTTTCCCTGTCATGGTTTCTGGATATTAAAGCACTGTCTAAAAACAATTCTTCTCTCATTGCTCATTTATCCTCATCATCCATCATTACCGTGTTTTTAAGGTCACTTATGGCAATTTTGGTTTCAGCCGCCGTTTCACCCAACAAAGACGCAATCTCATGCACCATACGGAGCTGATTATCTATAATTTTATCCGCTATCATGGCAGCATGCTGTTTTTTCCGGAGGTTTTTGCGCTTGGCTATTTTTTCTTCCGTAACATCCTGCAACACGCAGATTATAAGCTCTGCCTTTTTATCGGGACTTATAGCTTCTTCCAGATACACGTCATAATCCGGCAGATAGGTATTGAACTTCATGCACTCCCCGCCGGAGGCAAGAGCCTCAATAAAAGCACTTTCGTCCAGAATACTGCGAACAGGTTCGCCTATAAGGTTTTGAGCCTCCATGCCGAAAATTGCACATGCTGCCGGATTTATCTGCTTAATTTTAAGGGACATATCCACGCTGAGAACTGCACTGGGCATACTGTCAATAACCTTGCATGCATAGCTTTCGGCTTTCTTTCTGATGTAAGGCATACACATTGAAATCTCTGCCTTGCCCTGCAAAACGGCTTCCGCTTTTTCCCGGCAGGTCTGATAGCCGCACATGCCGCAGTTAAGTTCATCAGCCGGAGAATGTTTGTCCATACGGCGAAGTACCGCTTCAATCTGGTCCTCACCGGGTTTAAGATGCAAAACCCGTTTAGCCTTAAATTCAGTCTTAATATCTGGTCTTTCGGGGGTATTGAAATCCTGAGAATGTTCCGCCGTTCCGGCAGCCTTTCTCACTCTCAGCTCGCCCAGAGCACTGCTCATCTTTCTGCGCTGGAATGAAGGGCCGCCTATGCAGCCGCCGGAACAGAAATTCATTTCAACAAAGCAGTTTTCAAGCTTACCTTCAATAATATCGTCAATAGCCTGAGAAACATCCTTAAATCCGTCAACCGACAGATAGGTACGCTCCGGCTGTTTTTCCATGGTGCTTAAAACTCCGCCCTTGGCCGGAAAAAGACGGCTGAGCCTTGCGCTGTCAGCATCAATCACTTCTGCTTCAGAAGCATCCACTCCCTCGCTTACAAACCACTCGTCCAGCTCTTCAAAGAGGATAACCGCCGAAACATCGATGCCCTCCTCAATAGCTTCACCCTTTTTGGCAATACATGGGCCGATAAAAACAAATTCCGCCTCCGGGTAACGGCTGCGCAGCAGCTTTGCATGGGCCTGCATTGGAGTAAGTACAGGAGTAAGGTATTTTACAGCCTTCGGTCTGTACTTTCTTATGTATGAATTCACCGACGGGCAGCAGGAGGAAATCCATGTTCCGCCGTTTTGTGCCGCCAGCTTTTCAAATTCGGATTTCACAAGGAAAGCGCCTTCCGCAGTTTCAAAAGCATCTGCAAAGCCAAGTTTTTTAAGCATAAGTCTGAATACAGGAAAGCTCATGCCAAAGTAAGCTGCAAAGCTGGGCGCAACGGTAGCAATTACCTGCTTTCCGGAACGTATCATTTCCTGAACTGCCGGAACATCGCAAATATCCTCTTTCGCGTGCTGAGGGCAGACGATAGTGCAGGTGCCGCAGAGAATACATTCACTCTCTATTATAGACGCCACATGGTCTTTGACCCTAATGGATTTAACCGGGCAGTTGCGGACGCATTTATAGCAGTCTTTACAATTAACTTTTTTAAATTGCAGTATGCTCATAATTCAATCCCCGCGTAATCATAAAATTGCTTAATAGAGGCAGCGGCTGCAAAAGACCGAGTCCCTGCAGCCGCACTTTTAAATTAAAGCTGTTCCAGAATATACTGTCTGAAAAGCTCGTCGGTATTGCCCTCTCCGATGCCTGTAATCACATCATCGTCAATGGCAACGCTTACACCGTCCTCGCAATGCCCAAGGCAGAACGCACTGCAAACAGTAACCTTGTCTGTAAGACCGTTCTCGCTCACCAACTCTTTAAGCCGCTTCAATACCTGATAGCTTCCCCGCTTGTGACATGAGCTTCCGATGCAAACCTGTACCTTCATTTTTATTGCTCCTCTCCAAAGCCGTCCAGAACAGAAATAGCGCTCTTAATAGTCTGCTCCACGGCAGTTTTTCCGTACTTCGTAACTTCCATTGCGTCTTTGGGATTATGGTTAATGCATGCAGGGCCGCCGATACATCCGCCCTCGCAGCACATACCTTCAATAAAGTTATTCTCCAGCTTACCCACTTTCTTCATGAACAGGGCCTTATTGCACTCGGCAAGGCCGCTGCAGACGATGGGATCGGCCTTGAACTGGTCCTCGGGAATACCGTGCTCCTTGAGAGCCTCGGCAACTGCCTCTACAAGTCCGCCGCTTCTTGCAAAGACTCTGCCGAAGTAGCTGGCGTTATCAAGAGGCGTAGCAGGCAGAGTGGAAATATCAATGTCTCTTGAAGCAAACAGAGCCTGAAGCTCTTCAAAGGTAAGAACCACGTCTACATTTTCGGCTCTTCTCTGCTGCTCGTCTTTTTTTGCAATGCAGGGTCCGATGAACACGACCTTGCAGCCGGGATCCATTTCCTTCAGCACCTTGCCCATCTGAGCCATGGGGCTGGGGTTGGAGCTTATGTCGGGAACTATTGTAGGATAGTTTTTATGGATATAGTTATAGAATGCAGGGCAGCAGGATGAGGTAAGGAAGCCCTTTTCAACAAGCTCCTTAGCCTCCATATATGCCACCATATCGCCACCCAATGCAGCCTCGATTACTGAGTGGAAGCCCAGCTCTTTAATACCGGTTACGGCCTTTTCGGTGCTCATACCGGGAACGCTGTCATACTGGCTTGCAATAGCAGGGGCTACAACTGCGTATACATGGTACTTTGTATTATTTTCGCTTTCCTGGAGCATTCGGATAACGTTTGTGATAAAGCTTCTGTCCATAATAGCTCCGAAAGGACACTGATATACACACTGTCCGCAGCTTATGCACTTATTTTCGCTGATAACTGCTTTAAAAGTCTTGGGGTCGGTGCTGAGCGCATTGGGCTTGCAGGCGTTTATACAAGGTCTGGTTCTCTTGATTATAGCGCTGTAAGAGCAGGCATCACGGCACTTACCACAGTTTATACAAAGGCTTTTATCTATATGTGCTTTTCTGTTAGCACCGAAAGTAATTGCATTTCTGGGGCAGGCATTTATGCAGCGGTGAGCAATGCAGCCGCGGCAATTATCGGTGACAACCATACCGTCCACAGGGCATTCATCACACGCTATGGGGAGCACCTGAACAATAGCAGTTTTCTCCGGATTACCGCCCATTGCGATTTTCACCCGCTCATCAATTATAGCTCTTTCCTTATAAATGCAGCAGCGCATAGTAGGGTCTGAACCATCAGGAATAATTTCTTTGCTTATGCCCATAACGCTGACAGGATCGAGTTTTCCTTCAAAGGCATGCCTTGCAACAGCGGTCAAAACCTTGTTTTTGAGCAACTGAACATCGGTATCAAACATGTTGTGCATAAAATCGACTCCTTTTAATTTCATTTATCTTTCCATATTGAAATTACATTTCACCAGACCATTGCAGCAAGCCGGAAGCAGAAGCTTCCTGCCTGAGCTTTGTTAAAAGCATATCATCTTTTGTCACTTTTATCAATAGTATTTTCTATTTGGTCTGTTTTTTCATCATTATAGCCAAATATTAAACATTTGCTCACCGTTAAGGCCCTGTGCATAATTTAATGTATGGCTGCTCAGATTTTTAAACGCATTCTAATTGTACTTAATAATCGGAATTATAAGGCACAAATTTTCAATAATGTATACATAATATAAGAAATTTTAAAAATTTTTGTAGTTGCGGTGCAATATTTACTATTTCACTTTTATTCTTTTCTTATTGTACACCATTCATTTCATTTTTCAAGTGATGTCAAAAAAGCAACATTTATTTTTCTAAATAAAACACGGCCGCCCACAAAACAGTGAGCGGCCGTGTTACATTACTTATTTAAATGCACATGCGGTGAGTTCTTCATAGACCTCATCGGTCATATCATAACCGTAAAACAGCCTGTAGTATTCAGTGACCTCTTCTTTAAGGTCGTAATCTACATATTCAGGATAAAGCAGCTGTCCCAACCACATCATACCGAGGTAACGCTGTACGGAGGGAGGAGATGCAAGCCAGCCATAAGGTCCAAAGGGAGTTTTATAAAACTCGCCGTTCTTTACTGCGTCAAGCTCGCCCCACGCAGCCGCATCTGCATAGGAGGAAGCCTTAAGGCCGTCATAAATGCTGTCAGGCGCAAATATAATTACTTCCGGGTTCCAGAGAATGAGCTGCTCCATATCGACCTCATTACCCATACCGGAGGAAACTACATCTGCAATCTCAGCTGCGTTCTTTGCCATCATGTTAAGAGTTTCTGCATGGAAGGAACCCTCAGCCAGAACGTTCAGGCCCTTATCACCGAGACAGTAAACCAGAGACTTGCGCTTGCCGTCTGCATCCACCTTTTCCATCATGGATTCCATATCGGCATAACATTCCTCGCACCATTTTGCAAGAACTTCGGCTCTGTTCTCTTTGCCTACAAGCTCGCCCAGCTTGCGGAAAGCTTCGGGAGTAGTTTGCAGGGTAGCATCAATATGGATAAAAGGAATTCCGGTCTGTTCGGTAAGACCGTCTAAATCCTCAACTATATTCTTCTTTGCCTCGCCCATATCGATAACTACATCAGGCTCAGCAGCAAGCAGAGCTTCAAGATCCATAGTGCCCTTGCCGCCGTAAAGCTGTCCAAGCTCAGGGTAGCTTAAATATTTTTCGGGGATAAATTTTGCCGCATCTCCGGAAAAAGATTTTGAAAATCCTGCAAGGATGTCATAGCATACAGGGTAGGCGTAAATCTGGGTAAGTGGGCCGGAAACAGCAACCTTCTTAATCTCGGCGGGGATTGTTAAGGTTCTTCCCGTGTCGTCTGTGTACTCTCTGGTACCGTACGGGGTTGCTTCCTCAGGTGCTGCATCTTCAGCAGGGACTTCGGCAGGAGCTTCGGCTGGTTTTTCAGCTTCGGGAGCAGGCTCAGTATTTCCACAGGCGGAAAATACGCCGAGAGCCATTACCACACACAGCAAAAGACATAAAATTTTTTTCATAGTTCTTTTCCTTTCACCTTTCAAATTGTATTTCATTCCAATTTGCATTTACATGCAACTTGCTTATATTATAGCTATGTAGTTTTGAATTTGCAACAGCCGTGAGATTTTTTTCTGCGACAGCTTATTACAGGATTCTGACCTTATAAGTATTTGTATAAGTATATAATAATCCTGAGGTCAGGCATGGCGTTTATGATAATGCTTAACTGTCAGTCTCCAAAATTCGTTACGTATTTATGATTTTTTACTCTCAATTAAAATTATTTTTCCGATGATGCCTTATAAAAATTTTTGAACAATTTAGGCAAAATGTCAGTTTTGCTGACATTCTGCCTATTTGTCCTGACACGGCAGTATAATTTGTATATCAAATCGGACTGATAGTTGAAATATAATAATTGCGTCTTTAAAAATAATGTGCTATACTAATTGCAACCTGAGCAGTGTTGTAAATTTAGCATAATTTGTCTGTTATGGCATTAGTTCAGAGTATGAATATGTAAAGCAACGACCGATGCGTCGGTTTTACTCCAGTTACATCGGCGTTAATTTTTGAAAAAAAGAAAGGATGTATTACATGGACGAAAAGTATTCCGCTTTATTCACTCCGTGGAAGATCGGCGATGTCGAAATTAAAAACCGCATCGTACAGTGCTCAATGGGAGGTACTTCCCTGTTTGGATGGATGGAGCCTAACCATCTTGATAAAGAGGCTGCTTATTTCCTGCTTAACAGAGCACAGGACGGCGTCGGCCTCATCCTTCCCGGCATGCAGTGTGTCCGCGACCAGATGGGTATTCCCGGCAGACATTGGCTTTACCAGAATGACAAGCTCTTTAAGGATCTGAAAGAGTACATGGTCGAATTCCATAAGACCGGTGCAAAGCTCTTTATTCAGCTGGCTGCCGGTATGGGTCGTTCCATGGCAATAAACGGTTGGATGAGCAAGGTTCATGAGAGCAACTTCCTTAACAAGCTCTTAAGCCCTATTGTCGATGTACAGCTGGCATGTGCATCATGCTCCCCCACTCCTAACCGCTGGGATGAAAATATCATTTCACACGAGCTGACTATCAGCCAGATTAAGGAAATGGTTGAGGCATTCGGTCTCACCGCTAAGAGACTGAGAGAGGCCGGCGTTGACGGCGTTGAAATTCACGCTGTCCATGAAGGTTATCTGCTCGACCAGTTCACCATGAAGAACTGGAACTTCCGTACCGACCAGTACGGTGGCTCTTTCGAGAACAGATTCCGCTTCCCTGTCGAAATCGTCCAGTGCATCAAGCGCATGGCCGGTAAGGACTTCCCCGTATCTCTCCGTTACTCCGTAGTTTCCAAGACTAAGGCCTGGGGCAAGGGTGCTCTGCCTTACGAGGAGGACTTCGAGGAGTTCGGTCGTGACATGGAAGAGTCCGAGAGAGCTATCAAGTACCTCTCCGATGCCGGTTACGATATGTTCAACTGCGATAACGGTACCTACGATGCATGGTACTGGGCACATCCCCCACAGTACATGCCCGATAACTGCAACCTCAAGTATGTTGAGCACATTAAGAAGTTTACCGATAAGCCTGTTGTATGTGCAGGCCGTATGGATCCCGCAGCAGGCGCTCAGGCTGTTGCCGAGGGCAAGATTGACGGTATTGCTATCGCACGTCAGAACCTTGTTGACCACGAGTGGATACATAAGATTATGGAAGGCCGTCAGGACGAGATTAAGCCCTGTATCCGCTGCCATAACGGCTGCTTCAATATGTCCAAGTTCAAAGGCACACCTAACCTGCAGAGCATGGATGACTCCCTGCATCTTGCCCGCTGCGCTTTGAACCCCACCACCATGCAGCACAATAAGTACAAGATAGTTCCCACCAAGAAGCCCAAAAAGGTCGCTATCATCGGCGGCGGTGTCGGCGGTATGGAGTCTGCTATCGTACTTACTCAGCGTGGTCATCATCCTGTTATCTTTGAAAAGACCGGCGAACTGGGCGGCCTGTTCCTGACCGCTTCTGCAATGAGCTTCAAGGAGAACGATAAGGATCTTATCCGCTGGTACAAGAACGAAGTCGAGAAGCTTGGTATCGAGGTTCACCTCAACACCGAAGTTACCGATTTCGGTACTCTCAGAAGCTTTGACGAGATTATTGTTGCCACCGGTTCTGTCCCCAGAACCATGCCCGGCATCAAGAACTTCGACAAGACCATCACCTTCACTCAGCTGCTTAAGGAGAAGAAGCCTGTCGGTGACAGGGTTCTCTTCATCGGCGGCGGCCAGTCCTCCTGCGAGGCTGCTTATGACCTGATTCTTCAGGGCAAGCACCCCATTATCATCGAGTATGCTCCCGACCTTATCGCAGCTCAGGCTACCTGCCTTGCTAACACCTCCTTCCTGAGAGATGCTATGGAATACCACAAGGTACCTGTATACCTTGAGCACACCGTTTCCGCTATTGCTGACGACGGCAAGTCTGTTACCGTCAGAAGCAACAAGACCGGTGACACCTTCACCGTCGAGTGCGACGATATTGTCAACGGCGTTGGCTTTGTTCCTACTCCTCTGGGCGGCAAGGATGCAAAGGGCGTTCACAGAGTCGGTGACTGCGTTGCTATCGGTAACCTGCGTACCGTTATCTGGCGCGCATGGGATGTTGCAATGAAGATATAATCCCTTTGGGACAGTTCATTTTGCAAGACCTGAATAAATAATCGGCACCCCGTTCCTTTTGCGGAACGGGGTGCTTTCTACTTAATATATAAAACAAATAAAAAAACAGCCTTCTGAACAAAGACTGTTTTGGTATGCCCGACAAGATTCGAACTTGCGACCTTTGGAGTCGGAGTCCAACGCTCTATCCAGCTGAGCTACGGGCACATATAATCAGGCTTAGAAATTACAATGTTTACATTACAGCTTAAATTTGTTATAATGGCTACATCAACTAAACCGTAGATATTATAGCAGAGAACGCAGGTAAAGTAAATAGCTCTTTTTAATATATTTAAACTGCTGTGCGCGGTCTCTATACCGTCTAAACGGGAGGAATTGATATGGAAAAAATGAGACTTGGCAAAACAGGTCTTATGGTGACAAAAATGGGCATGGGCTGTCTGCCTGTTCAGCGCTGTGATGACGACTATGCCGTTAAGCTGCTGAGGGCGGCTTATGAAGGCGGAATAAACTATTTTGACACCGCCAACAGCTACACCGACAGCGAAAAGAAAATCGGTCTTGCCCTGTCAGATGTGCGGGATAAGATAATCATTTCAACCAAGAGTGAGTCTCGGGGCAAAAATGGTGTTCTCGAGCATATCGAAAACAGTCTCCGCACTATGAAAACCGATTATATCGATCTTTTTCAGTTTCATCAGGCTCCAGAAGTTCCGGATATAAATGATCCGAACGGTGCCTTTTCCGGTGCGCTGGAGGCAAAAAAGCGGGGCTGGATAGGCCATATAGGCATAACCACCCATAGTATCGATGTGGCTGAGGAATGCATTAAAACCGGTAATTTTGAAACTCTCCAGTTTCCTTTCTCCTACATTTCAAGTGAGCGTGACCTTGCCCTTGCTGCAAAATGCAGGGAGGCGGACATGGGATATATTGCCATGAAGGGTCTTGCCGGCGGTATGCTGACAAATGCCCGTGCATGTGCCGCCTTCATGAACTCTTACGATAATGTTGTTCCCATCTGGGGAATTCAGAAGCTTGAAGAACTTCAGCAGTGGCTTGAGCTTGCAGAAGAAGAGCCTCAGATGGATGATGAGCTTGTAAAATTCATTGAAAAAGAGCGTAAGGAACTGGCAGGTTCATTCTGCCGCAGCTGCGGCTACTGCATGCCCTGTACAGTGGGTATCGAAATAAGAAACTGTGCCCGCATGAATATGCTGCTCCGTCGTTCACCATGGCAGCAGTATATGACTGATGAATGGCACGAAAAAATGGGAAAAATCGAAGATTGCATAGGCTGCGGTAAATGCAGCAGCAGATGTCCCTATAATCTGGACACCCCTAATCTTCTCAAATACATGTTAAAGGACTACCGAGAATTCTATGAAGCACACAAAAATCTTATCTAAAAAAACAGGTCGGATTGTTACCCGCCTTATTCTGCTCACCCTCTGCCTTTCCATGGTTCTGGGACTGAGCGCCTGCGGTGAGGCTAAAATGAGCCAGAAGCAGGTCTTTGCAATGGACACCGTTATGACTCTTACCGCCTACGGCAAAAATGCCGATGACGGACTTAATGCCGCCCAGCAGGTTATAAGCTCTCTGGATGTTATGCTTGACCCTGAGCTTCCTACCAGCACAACCTATGCCATTAACCACGCAGACGGCCAGAACATTGCCGTTTCCGGTCAGATTGCAAAGATGATAACCTCCGCTCAGTATGTATATAAACAGAGCGGAGGTGCGTTGGAGCTGACTTTATACCCTGTAATAAAGCTGTGGGGCTTTATAGACGATAAGTTCTACCTCCCCAGTGATGAGGAGATAATGGCAGAGCTGCCCAAGCTTTGCTTCGATAAGGTAGTACTGACAAGCTTCCCTGCCTCCGGCTCATTTGCAGTTTCTGTTCCTGCCGGTGCACAGATGAGTTTCGGTGCTGCTGCAAAGGGCTGTGCCGCTGAAAACGCCATTGACGCAATGCGTCTTGCCGGTGTTACCAGCGGAATTGTATCCCTAGGCGGCAACGTTCAGACTCTCGGTCTTAAGCCCGACGGTTCAAACTGGAACATTGCAGTTCAGGACCCCAATAACCCCGCAAGCCACCTTGGCGTTTTAAGCCTTGGCGAGACCGCAGTTGTTACAAGCGGCTCTTATCAGCGTAATTTTGAGGGTATTGACGGTAAATTGTACCACCACATTATAAACCCCGCAACCGGCTATCCTGCTGATAACAGTTTGCTCTCCTGCACCATTGTATGTGATGACGGTACCATGGCAGACTGCCTTTCCACCGCCATGTTCGTTCTGGGCGAAACAAAGGCTCTTAACTACTGGCGTACAACCGGCGGCTTTGAAATGATTCTGGTCAAGAAAGACAACAGCATTGTCTGCACCAAGGGTCTTATGGAAAAGTTCACCCTTGCAAACGATAATTATACACTTAAATTCAGTGAATAAAAAAATGCTTTCTTTAAACTCTGATGTGAGATATTTAAAGGGAATAGGCGAGAAAAAGGCGCAGGCGTTAAATAAGCTTGGCGTCTTTTCTCTCTATGACCTTATTTCTTTTTTTCCCCGGAAATACGAGGACAGAAGTGAATATAAACCCATAGCTCTATGTCAAAACGGTGAATCGGTATGTGTCAGGGCTTTTGCCGCAAATGTTCCTTCACTTGTGACTGTAAGGCGGGGCATGAGCCTTGTGAAGATGAAAGCCGCCGACGAAAGCGGAATACTTGACATTACCTTTTTTAACCGTCCCTACGTTAAAAATCAGCTTCAGCTGAGTGAGGATTATATTTTTTACGGCAAAGTTGAAACCATGGGTTCCCGAAAGTCCATGACCAATCCGGTTTTTGAACGGGAATCGGGAGAACGTAAGCTGACCGGAAAAATTTTCCCCATGTACCCCCTTACAGCCGGGATAGGTCAGAATGACATTTCAAACGGAGTAAGACAGGTTCTGGACAGCTGTCTCGATTATATTCCCGAAATTCTCCCGCCTGAAGTTCTGAAAGAGGAAAAGCTCTGTCAGCTCCGCTACGCTTACGAAAACATTCATTTCCCCGCTGATTTCAAAGCTCTTGAGCTTGCACGAAAACGGCTTGTTTTTGAAGAATTCTTTATTATTTCCTGTGCTTTAAGCCGGATAAGGAAAATCAGAGTTCATAATCAGGGAATTAAAATGCACAGGGCGAATATGGATGAGTTTTACAGCTCACTCCCTTTCTCTCCCACCGGGGCACAGCGCCGCTGCATAGCGGCAGCTATTGATGACATGTACTCAGGACGTGAGATGAGCAGACTTTTGCAGGGTGATGTGGGCAGCGGTAAAACTCTTGTAGCCGCCGCTTTAATATGGTTCTGCCATAAAAACGGTTATTCAAGTGCTTTCATGGCACCTACCGAAATTCTGGCGCAGCAGCATTTTGATACATTAAACGGCTTTTTATTCCCCTTCGGCATTAAAATCGGCCTTTTGACAGGCTCCATGACTGCTAAAGAAAAGAAAACTGTTAAGCAGGGACTTTTAAACGGTGACTATGACCTTATTATCGGTACTCATGCCCTTTTCAGTTCCGATGTTGAATATAAAAAATTAGGTCTTATTATCACCGACGAGCAGCACCGTTTCGGTGTAAATCAGCGCACGTCCCTTATAAATAAAGGCAGCAACCCCCATGTGCTTGTAATGTCCGCTACTCCTATTCCCCGTACTCTGGCACTTATACTTTACGGCGATCTGGACGTTTCCATAATAGATGAAATGCCGCCGGGAAGGCAGAAGGTGGACACCTTTGCAGTAGATGAAAGTTACAGGCAGCGGCTCAACAACTTCATTTTAAAGCTCACCGGCGAGGGACGGCAGGTATTCGTGGTCTGTCCTATGGTTGAGGAAAATGATGAGCTGCCGGTAAAGCTTAAATCTGCCGAAGAACACGCAAAAGAGCTTTCCGCTCTTTTCCCCGATTTAAAAACCGCCTGTGTACACGGCAAAATGAAACCCGCGGACAAGGAAAAAATAATGGCCTCATTTGCAAAGGGCGATATAGATATTCTTGTTGCCACAACTGTCATAGAGGTTGGCGTGGATGTACCTAATGCTGCTTTAATGATAGTGGAAAATGCAGAGCGTTTCGGGCTAAGTCAGCTCCACCAGCTCCGCGGACGAGTAGGCCGCGGCCCCTATAAGAGCTACTGCGTTCTTGTCTCTGATTCAGATAATGAGGATACAAGAGCCCGGCTTTCTATTATGCACAAAACAAATGACGGCTTCAAGATTTCCGAAGAAGACCTGCGGCTTCGCGGCCCCGGTGATTTCTTCGGCTCAAGGCAGCACGGTCTGCCGCAGACCCATATTGCAGATTTAGGCGCTGACACCGTGATTTTGCATCGGGCTCAGGCCGCCGCTGACGCACTTCTGGAAAAAGACCCTGAACTCAGACGTCCGGAAAATCAGGCTTTAAAAACGCGTATTGAGAGACTATTCAAAGACAGCTCTGACAGCTTTAATTAAATAACTAAAAAGGAGCTCACCTTCTGCAGCGTTCCATAGGGAAACATTCTGAACCCCTATACAATTTAAGATCAGTTCCTGTGGGAGGGCGGCTGTGCTGCGGCACAGCCGCCCTTTTTCTATTATGTAGCCTCGTGTTCTTTCGGCTTGCTGGAAACTTCTTCCTGAAGCCCCTCCGGAAGACAGTCGGTGAGGCCACATCCCGATAGTAGATGCGGATCTCCTGCGGGGCTGTCCGGAAATACTTTTCCAATCGTTCTCCCACCTCCACCCGCTGGATGAAGGTATGAAGGATCTCAGAAGTCAGTTCCGGAATTTCTGTGTACTTTCTGGCGTTCTCCATGAACCGGGTGATGTTGCT